>OLZF01000066.1_pt1 | contig 105934 bp, 85 predicted proteins | sample 1674391 | NCBI WGS metagenome assembly OLZF01 (sample SAMEA103958166, study PRJEB25191) | human gut metagenome | biome: human-associated habitat [ENVO:00009003]; feature: intestine environment [ENVO:2100002]; material: feces | place: Germany | collected 2013/2015
TGGAGAACCTGAGAGTGCGTTTCCCTCAACCAGGGATTCTGCTCCTTCCAAACCAGCAGTTCGGTGCAGAGCTTCGCATAGCTGAGATGAAAGGCAGGATCCGCTGTACGACGCTCTTCATTCCATGCAAGCCCTTGGTTGTACACCCAGCGCGTGCAGCCGGCGAAGCGGGACATCTTTTTGTCCTGAGCTCCGTTGGGTTTCAGTTTGAACGAAAAGCCTTGGCGAATACTCATGCCTATATGATACTAGCGTTCATCAAAAACACGCGGCTTATATCTCCGCCCTGAAGGACGGAGATATAAGCCGCAATTGGGTAAAACAGGATGGGAAGTCTGCGGACATGCGGGTTTCCGCATTCCGAATCCATGTGCGGAGAGGAGCTCCGTGGTTTCACGCTCGGTTGGCCCCCTCCTTTTGTTGCTAAAATAATAGATTAAGTCAGACAGCGGCGTACAAACCTTAGGGAAGGTCGCCGCCTTGCCTTTTCGGGGTTTCTTCCCTCCGGTTTTCTTCAATCCGCTCACAGAAATACTATGACCTCTCAAGCCTCTGCTCAGATGATGGCCAACGCGATCCGTGCCCTCAGCATGGACGCCGTCCAGAAAGCCAAGTCCGGTCACCCGGGCATGCCCATGGGCATGGCCGATATCGCGACGGCCCTCTGGTCGCGTCACCTTCGTTTCAATCCGACGAATCCGAAGTGGACCGGCCGCGACCGCTTCATCCTTTCGAACGGCCATGGCTCGATGCTGCAGTACGCTCTGCTGCACCTCACCGGCTACGACCTTTCGATCGACGATCTGAAGGCTTTCCGTCAGCTGCACAGCAAGACGCCCGGCCATCCCGAAGTGGATGTCACGCCCGGCGTTGAAACGACGACTGGCCCGCTCGGTCAGGGCATCGCCAACGGCGTCGGCATGGCGCTTGCCGAAAAGATGCTTGCGAACGAATTCAACCGCGAGGGTTTCCCTGTCTTTGACAACCGCACCTACGTCTTCCTAGGCGACGGCTGCATGATGGAGGGCATCAGCCACGAAGTCTGCTCGCTCGCCGGCGTCTGGAAGCTCAACAAGCTCATCGCCATCTACGACGACAACGGCATTTCGATCGACGGTGACGTCAAGGGCTGGTTCGGCGACGACACGCGCGGCCGCTTCGAAGCCTACGGCTGGAACGTGATCGGCCCGGTCGACGGCCATGACATCGACGCCATGGACGCCGCCATCGCCGAGGCCAAGCTCTCCGAGGATAAGCCCACCCTCATCATCGCCCGCACCACCATCGGCAAGGGCTCGCCCAACCGTCAGGGTACCGCCAAGGTCCACGGTGAAGCGCTCGGCGATGAGGAAATCGCCGCCACCCGCGCCGCGATCGGTTGGCCCTACGCTCCGTTCGAGGTTCCGCAGGAGGTCTATGACGCCTGGGATCACCGTGCCGAAGGCGCCCGCATCGAAGCCGAATGGCAGACGATGTTCGACGGCTATGCCGCCCAGTATCCCGAGCTCGCCGCAGAACTCAAGCGCCGCCTCGCCGGCGACCTGCCCGAAAACTGGTCCGACACCGTGATGGACGCCCTCTGCGCCGCCGAAGAGGCTGCCGAGACCGTCGCCACCCGCAAGGCCAGCCAGAAGGCCCTCAACGCTCTTGCGCCCGCGCTTCCCGAACTGCTCGGCGGTTCCGCCGACCTGACGGGCTCGAACCTCACGAACTGGACCGGCGTCAAGTCGCTTAACAGCGGCGACTTCCTTGCCCGCCACATCAGCTACGGCGTCCGTGAGTTCGGCATGTCCGCCATCATGAACGGCATTGCGCTCTACGGCGGTTTCATTCCGTACGCCGCCACGTTCCTGACGTTCTCCGACTATTCCCGCAACGCCCTGCGCATGTCCTCCCTCATGAAGCAGCGCGTCATCAACGTCTTCACGCATGACTCGATCGGCCTTGGTGAAGACGGCCCGACGCATCAGTCCGTCGAGCACGTGCCCAGTCTGCGCCTCATCCCCGGCATGCATGTCTGGCGTCCCGCCGACACGGTCGAGACGATCATCGCCTGGGCGAGCGCCATCGAGCGCCGCAACGGCCCGTCCTGCCTCGTGTTCACGCGCCAGAACGTTCCGTTCCTCGATCGTGACGAAGTGGATGCCGACGCGATCGCCCGCGGCGCTTATGTTGCCGCCGAAGCGCCTGCCGGCGCCGGTGAAGCCGAAGTCGTGCTTCTCGCCACGGGTTCCGAAGTTGGTCTCGCCATGAAGGCCCGCGCCGAGCTGACGGCCCGCAACGTTCAGGTCCGCGTCGTTTCCATGCCCTGTGCGAACCTCTTCGACGAACAGGACGAGGAATACCGCCGCGCCGTGCTGCCCGAAGGCGTGCCCGTGCTTGCCATCGAGGCTTCCAAGTCCGACCTCTGGTACAAGTACTTCTCCGGCAAGGGCGCCGTGATCGGCGTCGATACCTTCGGCGAAAGCGCGCCGGCCTGCGTCCTCTGGGAACGTTTCGGCTTTACGGTTGAAAACGTGGTTGCCAAGGTTGAGCAGCTTCTCAAGTAACAACAAAGACAGAAGGATTAGACATGACCATTCGTGTTGCCATCACCGGTTTCGGCCGCATCGGCCGCAACGTTCTCCGCGCTCACTACGAGGGCGGCAAGAAGCATGACGTCGAAATCGTCGCGATCAATGCCCCCGGCGACCTCGCCATCCACGCCCATCTTCTCAAGCACGACTCCTGCCACGGCCGCTTCAACGCTGACGTGCAGGTCGAAGGCACGGACACGCTGATCGTCAACGGCGACCGCATCCGCGTCTTCGCCACGCGCGACCCGAAGGAGATCCCCTGGGGAGAACTCAACGTCGACGTCGTGATGGAGTGCACGGGCGCCTTCAATTCGAAGGAAAAGAGCATGGTGCACATCGAGCAGGGCGCCAAGAAGGTCCTGCTCTCCGCTCCTGGCAAGACGGCTGACGCTACGGTTGTCTACGGCGTCAATCAGGAGGTCCTCAAGGCCTCCGACCTCGTCGTCTCCAACGCCTCCTGCACGACGAACTGCCTCGCTCCGCTCGCCAAGGCCCTGCACCGCACGGTAGGTATCGAACGTGGCCTGATGACCACGGTCCACTCCTACACGAACGACCAGGTCCTCACCGACGTCTATCACAAGGACATGCGCCGCGCTCGCGCTGCCACGCTTTCCATGATCCCGACGAAGACCGGCGCAGCCAAGGCCGTGGGCCTCGTGCTTCCTGAGCTCAACGGCCTGCTCGACGGCTTCGCCGTCCGCGTCCCGACGATCAACGTCAGCTTCGTCGACCTCACCTTCATCGCCAAGCGCGACACGAGCGTCGAGGAAATCAACGCCCTCGTGAAGGCCGCCTCCGAGTCCGAAGACCTCGCCGGCATCCTCGGCTACAACGACGAGCTTCTCGTCTCCACCGACTTCAACGGCGATGACCACAGCTCGATCTTCGACTCCACGCTGACGAAGGTCTCCGGCAATCGTCTTGTGAAGGTCACTGCCTGGTACGACAACGAATGGGGCTTCTCCAACCGCATGCTTGACACGGCCTGCGCGATGATGGCCGCCAAGTAAACGGCAAGTTCCGATGATCATGAAAGCCATGCCCCGGATCCGCATCCTCGGCGTGGCTTTCGCACTTTATGTTTCCTGAGCGGCGCAATGCGCCGCACTCCCTTTCGGAGAACAAGTCATGCACGTTCTGACTCTTGAAAAGCTTGCCAAGGACGGTCTTCTCGCCGGCAAGCGCGTCCTGATCCGCAGCGACCTCAACGCGCCGCACGATGAAAACGGCCGCATTACCAACGAAACCCGTCTTGTGGCCAGCGTTCCCGCCATCCGCACCGCGCTTGACGCCGGTGCCGCCGTGATGGTGATGAGCCACCTCGGCCGTCCGACGGAAGGCACCGTGACGCCGGCCGACAGCCTCGCGGGCGTTGCCCGCCGCATGGGCGAGCTTCTGGGTTGCGACATGCCGCTCGTCGCCGACTGGGTTGATGGCGTCAAGGTCGGGCCTGGCCATGTCGTGATGCTCGAAAACTGCCGCTGCAACGTTGGCGAAAAGAAGTGCAACGACGAACTCTCGAAGAAGTACGCCGCCCTCTGCGACGTCTATGTCAACGACGCCTTCGGCACGGCCCACCGCGCCCAGGCTTCCACGGTCGGCGTCGCCCGCTACGCTGACGTCGCCTGCGCCGGCCCCCTGATGGCTGCTGAAATCGACGCCCTCACGAAGTCCGTCGAGGAGGCCCGTCACCCGCTCGCCGCCATTGTCGGCGGCTCCAAGGTCTCCACGAAGCTCACGATCCTCTCCAACCTCGCCGAAAAGGTCGACCGCCTGATCGTCGGCGGCGGCATTCTCAACACGTTCCTTCTCGCTGCGGGCAAGCCGATCGGCAAGTCCCTCGCCGAGCCCGAGCTCGTCGATGAATGCCGCAAGGTGCTCGCCGTGCTCGCCGCCAAGGGCGCCAGCCTGCCGATGCCCGTCGACGTCGTGGTCGCCAAGGCCTTCTCGGCCGACGCCGAGCATCGCGTTGCCGATGTGGACGACGTTGCCGAGGATGAAATGATCCTTGACGTCGGTCCCAAGACCGCCGCGATCCTTGCCAACATTCTCAAGAGCGCCGGCACGATCGTCTGGAACGGCCCGGTCGGCGTCTTTGAAATGGCTCCCTACGCCGAAGGCACCCGCGTGATGGCCGACGCCATCGCCGAGGCGACCGACAAGGGCGCCTTCTCGATCGCCGGCGGCGGCGACACGGTTTCCGCCGTGCACCAGTTCGGCATTGCCGACCGTGTCTCCTACATCTCCACGGGCGGCGGCGCCTTCCTTGAGTTCCTGGAAGGCAAGAAGCTCCCGGCCGTGGCCGTGCTTGAAGAGCGCGCCGCTCAGTAACAGGATCGCTGATCCGCATCCGGACGGCGGCAGGACCCATGGCCTCCGTCCGGACAACAAGGCGCCCCGCCTGAGGCGGGACGCCAACCGCATGCAGAGAAACCCCTTTGAGGAGAGAAAACATCATGAAGGAAGCCATTCTTGAACGATTCCTGCGCTATGTGGCCGTCACGAGCCAAAGCGACGGGAAGGCAGGCGTCGTCCCGAGCACCGAAGGCCAGCGCAAGCTCGCCGGCATGCTCGCCGAAGAACTTGCCGAACTCGGCTTCGTCAACATTGAGATTTCCGAATACAGCGTGCTGACGGCACTGCTTCCGGGCAATCTTCCCGACAACAAGGCCGTTCCGACGGTCGGCTGGTGCTGCCATCTCGACACTGTGGATGCCGGCCTCAGCCCCGACGTCCATCCTCAGGTGATCCGCGGCTATCAGGGCGGCGACATCTGCCTGAACAAGGAAAAGGACCTGTGGATGCGCACGTCCGAGCATCCTGAAATCGAGAAGTACGTGGGCGACGACATCGTCGTCACCGACGGCACCTCGGTGCTCGGTGCGGACAACAAGTCGGCCATCGCTAACGTCATGACGGCCTTCGACATCGTCGTGAAGGAAAACCGCCCGCACGGCGACATCTACGTCGCCTTCGTCCCCGACGAGGAGATCGGCCTTCTCGGCGCCAAGAAGATCGACTTCTCGAAGTTCCCCGTCGACTTCGCCTACACGGTCGACTGCTGCGAGCTCGGCGAAGTGGTCTACGAAACCTTCAATGCAGGCAGCGCCACGATCCGCATCAAGGGCGTCACGGCCCATCCGATGTCCTCCAAGGGCGTTCTCGTCAACCCGACTCTCATCGCCACGGACTTCGTGCAGATGATGGACCGTGGTTCGACGCCTGAATGCACCGAGGGCACCGAAGGCTTCGTCTGGGTCAACAGCATCGTCTCGAACCCCTCGCAGGCCACGGTTTCGATCAAGATCCGCGACCACAATCGCGAGAAGTACGAGGCCAAGAAGGAGCTCATCGCCTCCGCTGTCGAATACCTGAAGGTCCGCAATCCGCGCGCCAGGATCGAACTTGAAGTGAAGGACATGTACGGCAACATCGCCGACGCGCTCACGGACGACAACCGCTGCGCCGTCGACCATCTCTATCGCGCGCTCGAGATCGCCGGCGTCAAGGCCAACACGATTGCCATGCGCGGCGGCACGGACGGTTCCTTCATCTCGACGCAGGGCGTCATCACGCCCAACTACTTCACGGGCGGCCACAACTTTCACAGCAACTGCGAATTCCTGCCGCTTGGTGCGGCCGTGAAGAGCACGGAAGTGACGCTCACCCTGATCGACCTGATTGCAGGCACGAAGCACTAAGGTCAGGCTTGCTCTGAACCTGAACGGGCGTCCTCACGCTGTGAGTGGACGCCCGTTTTCGTGAGGGCGGCAGGACGGAAACGGAAAGGGAAATCATGACGACACAGCTTCATGTGACGGCACTCGGTCTGCCGGGCGTCCTGCTTTTGAAGAGCATCGTTCACGCGGATGCGCGCGGCAGCTTCACGCAGAGTTGGCAGGCGGCTGACTGGCGCGCGGCGGGCGTGGACATTGCCTTCATGCAGGACAATCTCGTCTGCAACGCCCGCAGAGGGACGCTGCGCGGCATGCACTGGCAGCGTGAGCCGCATGCGCAGGCCAAGGCCGTGCAGTGCGTCAGAGGAGCGCTCCTTGACGTTGTGGCAGACGTGAGGCCCGAGAGCTCGCTGTTCGGCAGGTGGATTTCCGTCGAGCTAAAGGCTGGCGAGGGGGAGTCTCTCTATGTGCCAGCCGGCTATGCGCACGGCTACGTGACGACGGAGGACGATACGATCGTGCTCTACAAGGTCGACAAGCCATGGGTGCCGGGGTCGGAGGCCTCGTGTCGATGGAATGATCCGACGCTGAACATCGACTGGCGGTGCGAAAATCCCATCCTCTCCGAGAAGGACGCCGCAGCCCCCTTCCTTTTGCCGTGAGAAAGGTCTGAATGCAGAAAAGCCTGCCGATCCGGCAGGCTTTTCTCACAAGTCGACTTATTTTTGCGGGTCTTCCGCGTCAAGTCCCTTTCGCTTCTGGATGAACTTCCAGACCATGCCCACGAGGACGGGGCCTGAGATGGCGGCGATGATGCCGAGAAGAAGGATGAGAGAGAGGTTGTTCTTGATGAACGGGATGTTGCCGAAGAGGTAGCCTGCGCCGACGATCGAGACAGCCCAGAGAATGGCACCTGCGCCGCTGAAGAGCTCGAAGCGGATGCCGTTCATGCGGGCTGCGCCTGCAATGAGCGGCGCGAAGGCGCGGACGATCGGCACGAAGCGGGCGAGCAGGATGGTCTTGCCGCCGTGGCGCATGTAGAAGTCGTGAGCGTGGCGGAGCTTCTTTTCGTTGATCCAGGAGATGTTGCCGCTGTAGATGCGGTTGCCGAGCCAGCGGCCCTGCTCGTAGCCGAGCGTGTTGCCTGCGATGGCGCCGACGATGACGGCGAGCATGATGAGCCAGGGACTGGCCGTACCGGAGGCGGCGACAGTGCCTGCAACGAAGAGAAGAGAGTCTCCCGGCAGGAATGACATGATCACGAAGCCAGTCTCCAGGAAGAAGATGAGGAACATGGCGGCGTAGATGAGGGTGCCGTAGTCCGTGGCGAGGGAAACGAGAAAGGCGTCCGTATTGGTAAAGAGGTTGACTACGAGATCGAGGATGTCCATCTGAGAATCCCAGGTGATTGTTTCCTGCCCCCGAGGGAGGGCCGGCCATGTGCAAGGAGCGGAGATTGCACATATCATACTGAATGCAGTCCCCGGCTGACGGGGCATATCTTAACGAATTGAAATTGCCCGAGGCTTATGCAAAACCTGATGCCGCGCACGCTTGCGCCCAAACGAAGCATTGCTGAACTACCGAGCCAGCTCATCAGCCAGATTGCGGCAGGCGAAGTGATCGAGCGTCCTGCCTCCGTTGTGAAGGAGCTGGTGGAGAATGCAATCGACGCTGGCGCCGGTGAGATCGACGTCAAGCTCGATGGCGGTGGCCTCAAGCGCATCGTCGTAACCGACAACGGCTCAGGCATTCCGAAGGACGAGCTGGCGCTAGCCCTCAGACGGCACGCCACCAGCAAGATCCGCGACCTTCTTGAGCTCGAGCGCGTCGGAAGCCTCGGCTTTCGCGGCGAGGCCCTGGCGTCGATTGATGCCGTTGCCGAGATGAGCATCCGTAGCCGCACGCCTGAGGCCGACAGCGCATGGGAGATCTCCGACGGAGAGGTGCATCCCGCCGCAGGCGTCGTCGGCACGCGCGTGGAGGTGCTCGACCTTTTCTACAAGACGCCGGCTCGCCGCAAGTTCATGAAGTCCGACGCGACGGAAACGGCTCATGTGACCGAATATCTCGAGCGCCTGGCGCTCGCCAACCCCGACATCGGCTTCACGCTTTCGGCAAACGGTCGCAATGTTCTGAAGCTTCCTGCCGCCACGAACGTTGTTGACCGCATTGAGGCGCTGATGCCCAGAGCCTTCAAGGGACAGCACCGCGAGGTGGCGGCCGAGGAGGACGGCATGACGATTCGAGGACTCGCCGGCATTCCGGCCATCGCCCGCAGTCGTGCGGACGGGCAGTACTTTTTCGTCAATGGCCGCTATGTGCGCGACAAGACGCTCATGCATGCCGTCAAGGCCGCCTATCAGGACGTGCTGCACGGCCAGAGCCAGCCCGTCTTCTGTCTCTATCTGACGCTGGATCCGACTGCGGTCGACGTAAACGTACATCCCGCCAAGCTTGAGGTCAGGTTCAGGGAGTCGAGCAGGGTACACCAGTTCGTCATGCATGCCGTGAAGGCGGCTCTCGCGCCGCCCACCGCCTCGCTTCTGAATGGTGAGGAGACCGAGGCAGCCCTGCCTGCTCAGAAACGGCAGGAGGCCGCACGTCCCGTGCAGTCGTCTGCACCGTCCGTTTTTTCATCAGGCTCGCTCGGTAGCACTCCCGCATTCACCGCACCTTTGCGTCCCGTGTTCAAGCCCGAATCCTGTCCTGACGTCAGCACGGCTATGCGCCTTTTCGGCGCGGACGTCGATACTGCCAGAGCGGCTGCGCAGGGCAGAGTTCCTGAGGGACGCTTCTCGGGACGGAAAGACGGCAATTGGCTCAAGAGCGAGAAAGTGCCGCCTGCCGAACCCGAATCCGGACGTCTCGACCTTCAGGGAGGATCCTTCCTGAAGGAGACGAATGAGGCAACGTCTCTCGGGCCGATTGACGTGCCCCCGCCCGAAACGGCCGAGGGCATGAGCTTCGAGGAGATTGCCGAGGCGGTTCCGTCCGCTTCCGACAAGACCTCGGCATGTGTTGCGGCCACTCCCGCATCTGAAGCTTGCAAGCCCGCGACGCTTCCTCCGGGGACGCTCGGCCGCGCCATTGCCCAGATCGGCGGCATCTACATTCTGGCGGAGAATGAGCGCGGGCTCGTGGTGGTTGACATGCACGCGGCGGCTGAGCGAATCACCTACGAGCGTCTCAAGCGCGAGATGGACGCCCGCGGCATCGCCGTACAGCAGGTTCTGATCCCGCAGGTCTTCCGCGTGAACCCGCTTCTCTTTTCCGTCTTTGAGGAAAACCGCGAGCTTCTTTCCACGCTCGGCCTTGAGCTCACGGGGGCCGGAGACTGCGCCGTCGCCGTGCGTGCGCTCCCGATGCTCTGCAAGGACATGCCGTCCCAGACGGTGGAGACCATGGTGAAGTGTCTTCTAGAGGATCTTCAGAACTTCGGTGAGACGTCTGTCATCGAGGAGCTCAGAAACAGGCTTCTCGCCACGGTCGCCTGTCATGGCTCCGTGCGCGCGCACCGCCGTCTCACCCTGCCCGAAATGGACAGGCTTCTGAGGGACATGGAGGAGACCGAGCGGGCCGACCAGTGCAACCACGGCCGTCCGACATGGCGGCAGATGACGCTTACAGACTTGGACAAGCTCTTCATGAGGGGCAAGTGATGGACGCGATTGAAAAGGTCCTGCATGAATGCGGGCAAAAGCCGCAGGCGCTGATGATTCTTGGGCCTACGGCGGGCGGCAAGTCCGCTCTTTCTCTGGAGATCGCCCGACGTCATGACGTTGAGATCATCTCCATGGATTCTGCGCTTGTCTACAGGGGCATGGACATCGGCACGGCAAAGCCGACGAAGGAGGAAAGGGCGGTATGCCCGCACCATCTGATCGACATCCGTGACATTGGTGAGGCCTACAGCGCCGCCGATTTTCTGGAGGATGCCGTGAGACTCGTGGGTGAGATCCGCTCGAGAGGGCGGCTTCCGCTCATCGTGGGCGGCACGATGCTCTACGCCAAGGCTCTCAGGGACGGCATCAACGACATGCCGTCAAGCACGCCTGAGGTTCGCGAGGCGGTGGCGACTGAGGCGGCTGAGCGCGGCTGGCCAGCCATGCATGCAGAACTCGGGAGGATCGATCCCGTGACGGCCGCCAGACTGGCGCCCAACGACAGCCAGCGCATCGGGCGCGCTCTGGAGGTCTGGAAAATGACGGGCAGGCCGATCTCGGCCTTCCATGCAGAGAGTGTTCGCAGACCTGCGGTGGAGACGTTGACGATGGGGCTGCTGCCCTCGGACAGAAAGTGGCTGCATGCCCGAATCGAGGCAAGGTTTGAACAGATGCTTGCCGATGGCTTTCTGGATGAGGTTAGGTCTCTGATGATGCGTCCAGACTACGATCCTGACAGCCCGGCCATGCGGGCCGTAGGCTATCGACAGGCAATTGATTTCATCGAGGGGCGCACCGACATGGCGGCCTTTTATCTGGCAGGCGTTGCGGCCACCCGACAGTTGGCCAAGAGACAGATGACCTGGATGCGCAGCATGCAGGATGCCTTGCTGGTGGATCCATTGGCTACCGAAGTGCTGGACAAGGTGGAAGGCTTGATCCGATCATTGAACTGATGAAGTTGTAGGGGAGGCGCCTGAATCAGGCCCTCCCTATCTTTGAGTTGCTTTATGGGTAGACGTATTGGTAGGTACCGTCTTTGTAGAGCAACCATCCAGCATCCCCCGTCAGGATGTTGCCATTGACCGTTGCGGTTTGAGGATCTGAGATTTTGACGTCGTAGCCTAGGAGTTGGATGACGGATGTTGAAACCTGTTGATGGAAGGCAGCGAGATCGTTGTCAAAGACCTTGCGATAGGTTGCCATAACTTCCGCATTGTCACTGGCAATGAAGAGAGGAACTGTATAGCTATCCCTCTGAACAGTGCCTTGATTGTAGGTTTTGTTGGTGACGTAAGCTCCGTGATCAGACGTATAGAGCAACAACCAGTTTTTGAGCCCCTTCTTCTGGATGCTCTCGTAAACAGTTTGAATAAGCTTGTCGGTCTTGAGGATAGTGGCGTCATAGTGGTCGACGATGCTATCGCCGTACACTGAGACCTCTTCTGTAGATAGCAGGGTTCCGTACGGAGTGTGGGAACCTCGCTGATGAAGAATCACAAACTGCCTTCCCGTATTGAAGTTGACCGTATCAAACTGGGTAAGAAGGTTGAAGTCGGGCATGCTTTCCCGGTCCGAAAGCCCGAAGGCTTCAGGAAAGGTGATTTTATCGATCCACTTTCCGCCGATCAGGTTCAAGATGTTCATCTCATTTCGAGCTTGAGCTGTGAACCAATAGGTTTGAAATCCTTGATCCTTGGCGAGCCTGAATAGGTTCGTTGTTCCGTGCATGATCTGCACCATGCCGTTGGGTTGTGGAATGGCGTTGAAAAGCGTCGGAAGAGCAACAGCCGTCATGAAGGCTGCGGAATGGATGGGGCGGACAATGAAGTCGTCGCGTCCCTTGATTTCAGAGAAAAAGGGCGTCGTGTTGCGTTCGTAACCGAAGGCTCCTACATGGGCTGCAGATTCACTTTCGCCTACGATGAAGATGATGTGGTCGATTTTGGGATCACTGAGTCGAGTAGGGGCGAGTGACCTGTAGTCGGTGATCTTGCTGAGGTTGAACACTTTGTAGGGCAAAACTCGTCCAAGAAAATAGCCGAATGAGAAATAGTTCGACTTGACCTTGCCGTAGGAGGTTTTGGGTGAGATGCCGTGCTCTTGACAGGTGTCGAAGGAGCGAACGCTGACGATGGCGATCAAGAGGACGAACAGCACATCTAAAATCGGCCATCGGCTTTTTCCCTGACGAATCTTCTGGGAGTACTTATAGAGAAGCACAACGATAAGAAGGTCAACAAGACCCCAGAGAATCGTAGGAATGAGCTTAGGAATCATTGAGACGCCAGTGTTGGCAACCTCGGACCACTCGGCCAGGGCCAAGTAGTAGTTGATCCCATTGATCCAACTCTGATAGACCTCGAAATGAACGGGATTGACGATCAAGCAGAGGAAGAGAAAGAATGCGGCGCAGACTTTGGTAAACGCCCAACGGGAAAAGCAAAGTATGGACGTGAAGGTCAGAAGGTAGAGAAACTCTTCCCAAGGGCGGCCTAACGGAACTATGTCGAAATACAAGCGATGCAAGCATTCACTTCCAACGAGCATGGCACTCGCGGCAGCTGTCATGATGAAAAGCTTAAGGTAGGTGTTGGAGAGCTTGAACGACATGGAGGAAATGGCTTTAAGGCAAGGGCCGAAAATAGAAAAAGCAGCATGATAAATCACGCTGCTTTCCGAAGAGATCGTTTGTATTGACTTCTAGGTCAATGCGGGCGCGATCAGCGGACGACGCAGGGAGCTTCACCTTCGGGAAGTTTGGCGACCGTGCCGATCGTGAAGACCTTTTCGCCCTGAGCTTCAAAGGCGCCGCGGGCCTTTTCGGCGTCTTCGGCGGAGACGATCACGACGAGACCGATGCCGTTGTTGAAGACGCGGTGCATTTCATGGCTGTCGATGTTGCCCTTTTCCTGAAGCCAGTCGAAGATGGCCGGGCGCGTCCAGGACTTGCCGTCGATGACGGCCTGAACGCCTTCGGGAAGAACGCGGGGCACGTTCTCCACGAGGCCGCCGCCCGTGATGTGGGCCATGCCCTTGATCTTCACGGACTTCATGACTTCGAGAACCTGCTTGACATAGATGCGGGTGGGTTCCATGGCGCGGTCGGCGAGCGTGGCACCGTCGAACGGCATGTTCCAGTCAGCGCCGGCGACTTCGACCACCTTGCGGATGAGGGAGAAGCCGTTGGAGTGCGGACCGCTCGAGGCAAGGCCGAGAATCGTGTCGCCCGGCTGGATCGTGCGGCCGTCGATGATCAGGTCCTTTTCGACAACGCCGACGGCGAAGCCTGCGAGGTCGTATTCGCCTTCCGGATACATGCCCGGCATTTCGGCGGTTTCACCGCCGATAAGAGCGCAGCCAGCGAGTTCGCAGCCCTTGGCGACACCGGCGACAACGCGACCGGCGACGTCAACGTCAAGCTTGCCGCAGGCATAGTAGTCGAGGAAGAAGAGGCTGCGGGCACCCTGCACGAGGATGTCGTTGACGCTCATGGCAACGAGGTCCTGGCCGACCGTGTCGTGACGGCCGAGCTTGAAGGCGAGCATGAGCTTGGTGCCCACGCCGTCCGTGCCGGTGACGAGAACCGGGTTCTTGTATTCCTTGCTGACTTCGAAGAGCGCGCCGAAGCCGCCGATGGAGCCGAGGACGCCCGGGATCATCGTGCGCTTGGCAAAGGGCTTGATGCGTTCAACGAGTTCGTCGCCGGCATCGATGGAAACGCCGGCAGCCGCGTAGGAAAGTTGGCTCATGGAAAGTATCTCGAGTAAAGAGGGTCCGCGGGCACACGCAGAAGAGGGGGCACGTCGTGCCGAAGGGTGTGACCGGGGACGGGTTGCCTAATAAAAGAGTTTGCGAAAGTATAAGCCAAAGAGCCGCCTCATGAGGCGGATAAGACGATTTTTGAGCAGGGGAGGTCGCAGGCGGAGCAAGGGTTTGAGTGAAGCGGAGGCATGACAAATGGAGCAGACGAAAACAATGTTTTCGAGGTAAACTCTAAGATTCTGGACGTGTGCGCATCATGCGCTCAGATTTCCACCGCCCGAGATTATGTACGAACACGAACCCGATCAGTATCTGCTCGACCTGCAGGAGCGCGACAAGCCGACGCTCGACAACTTCGTTGTCGGTGCCAACGGCGAAGCCGTCAGTGTTCTGCGAGAAGTGGCCGCAGGCTGCGGGCCCACCTTCGTGTATCTGTACGGTCCCAAGGGGGCGGGCCTCACGCATCTGCTGAGAAGTCTGGTGCCTGAAGAGGGCTTCCGCGTGCCGATGTTCGATCCGAAGGTGCCGCTCTACGTCGTTGACGACGTGGACGAACTGGATCCTGGCTGGGCATTGCAGCTGCTTGCACTGCAGAATGCCGTGCGCGGAACGCCGGGCATGCATCTCGTGTGTGCGGGCAGGGTGCCCGCCGCTCAGCTTCCGCTTCCTGAAGTCGTCAGAAGTCGTCTGGCTTGGGGACTCTGCTATGCAATTCGTCCGCTTGACGATGAGGAGCGTCTTGCCGAGCTTCACCGTCAGGCCGCACGACGCGGCATCGAGCTCACGCCCGACATCCTTCACTGGATGGGGGCCAACCTGCCGCGCGACATGCGCACGCTCACCTGTGTGCTTGATGAGGCGGACCGCCTCGGGTTGCAGAAGCAGCGTCGTGTGACGCTTCCTCTGTTGCGCGAGGCCGTGACCTCTCTTGATGAGAGGCAGCACGCTCGTCAGGCATACTGATCCCGTTTTTTCACGACATGAAGTTTGCAGTCTTCGATCTTGATCACACGCTCCTCCCCGTCGACAGCGGAGAGAACTGGAGCCGCTGGCTCGTGAGAGCCGCAGGCATGGATGTCGCCCTGATGGACGCCCGGATCGAGGCCTATGCCGAAGCCTACCGCAAGGGTGCATTCAGTGCCGACGAGTTCATGGGCTTTCAGGCGGGGCTTCTGGCTGCCTGCAGGCGGCAGGATCTGGAGAAGTGGCGCGCAGCCTATATCGATGCCTGCGTCAGGCCGCACCTCCGCCCCGAAGCGCTCGATCTGGTCGAGTCCCGCAGGAAGGCGGGGTTTGAGCTTGTGCTTGCTTCAGGCACGCATGCCTTCGTGACGGGGGCGATTGCGCCGCTCTTCGGCATCAGGCATCTTGTGGCGGCTCGACCTGAAGAGGACGCCTTCGGAGAGTTCACGGGCCGAATTGCAGGGTCCCACTCATACGGCGAGGGCAAGCTGGTGCTCCTCAGGGGGTTTCTGGAGAGTCTGGGCGCTGCTGATGACGGCCTCAGGCTGGAGGCCTACAGCGACTCGATCAACGATCTGCCGATGCTGGCCTTTGCCGCTGAACGCGGCAAGGCGTTCGCCGTCAATCCAGACGGCATGCTTCGGTCGGAAGCCGCCTGCAGAGGCTGGCGAATCATGGATATTTTCAAAAAGGACAGGGCGTAAATGTTTGGCCGTATTGTCAACCGGGTGAGGGACATGTTCGCCCCACGTTCCGTTGTCGTCAAGAATCCCCGCGTGATTTCCGCAGATGAGCACCGCATCGATCCGGCCTTGGTGTCGGCTGAGGCGCGGGCGACCTGCGAGGCGCTCAAGCGTCGCGGCTTCCAGGCCTACATCGTGGGCGGTGCCGTTCGCGACCTGATGCTCGGCGTCACGCCCAAGGACTTCGACGTGGCGACCGATGCGACGCCCGAACAGGTGAAGCGCTGCCAGCGCCGCGCCGTGATCATTGGCCGTCGCTTCAAGCTCGTACATGTGATTTTCGGGCGCGAGGTCATCGAGTGCTCGACCTTCCGTGCGCTCGAGGGCGCGGGCCAGCGCAAGGACGCCACGGGGCGCGTCGTCTCCGACAACGTCTTCGGCGAGATGTGGGAGGACGCGGCTAGGCGCGACTTCACGATCAATGCGCTGTACTACGATCCCCAGACGCAGGAGCTCTTCGACTATCACCGCGGCTTTGAAGATCTCGCCGCAAAGCGCCTTCGCATGATCGGTGATCCAGCCGAGCGCTACAGGGAAGACCCCGTGCGAATGATGCGCGCCGTGCGCATCGCGGCGAAGCTCGGCTTCACGATCGAGCCCGCCACTGAAGCGCCGATTCCCAAAATGGCGAAGCTTCTCGAAAACGTGCCCTCCGCCCGTCTTGTCGACGAGGTACTCAAGCTTCTGACCAGCGGTCATGCCGTGGCCTGCCTCTCGAAGTTGCGTCAGGAGGGACTTCACAAGGCGCTTCTGCCGTTGCTGGACGTGATCGTCTCCGAGCCTGACGGCGAGGAGTTCCTGATGCTCGCCCTGAAGCGCACCGACGAGCGCATCGCCGTCGGCAAGAAGATTTCGCCCTCCTTCCTTTTTGGCACGCTGCTCTGGCCGCAGGTCGTCAAGCGCTGGCGTTACAACGAGGATGAAAAGGGCATGAGCCGCATGGCCGCCCTTCATGCGGCCTGCGTCGACGTGCTTGCCACCCAGTGCCAGCAGCTGAACATCCAGCGACGCTATCAGGCGGACATCCACGATCTGTGGATGCTTCAGGCGAGGTTCGAGCGCCGCACGGGCAAGACTGCCTATGCGCTCGTCTCCCATCCCCGCTATCGTGCTGCCTATGACTTCATGCTGCTTCGTTCGCTACTCGGTCATGTGCCCGAGTCTCTCGTTCAGTGGTGGGACGCTTTTGCGCTCTCCGACGAGGAAACTCGTGCAGGCATGATCGCAGAGGCTCAGCGCGAGGCCCGCATGACGGGGGACGCCGCCCGCAGCCATCGACGCCGCGCAGCGTCCGCCGGCGGCGAGACGCCTGCCGAGGATGGCGAGCGCCGCTCGTCGAGAAGGCGTCGCCGTTCGCCGCGACGCTCCTCCCGCAGCCGTCAGGAGCGCAGTGATGCCTGAGGCGATCATCGCGCTCGGGGCCAATCTGGGGCAGCCCGTTGAGGCACTCAGGTCTGCTGTGCAGGCGCTCGGACGGACGGACGGCATCCGCGTGCTCGGCACGAGTCGCTTCTATACGACGAGTCCCGTCGAGTCTTCCGGTCCCGACTACGTCAATGCTGCGGTGCTGGTCGAGACGACGCTTGAGCCTATGGCGCTTCTGCGCGCCTGTCAGGCGATTGAGAACGCACACGGTCGCGTTAGGCCGGCGGGCGTTGTCAATGCGCCCAGAACGCTCGATCTGGACGTGATTGCCTATGAGGGGACGGTTTCCGACGATCCCGTGCTGACGCTTCCTCATCCTCGCATGCACGAACGCCTCTTCGTGCTGGTGCCGATTGCGGATCTGCTGCCTGACTGGGGACTGCCTGACGGGCGCACCGTCGGAGAAGCCGTCAGGGACGTGCGGGAGGCTCATCCCGATCATCTGATCCGCCCACTGGGCCCGGAAAATATGGCATAATTCACTTCTTAATTTGAAAGGGTTCCCCGGATGGCGGAATGGTAGACGCAGCGGATTCAAAATCCGCCGGTGAACAACCATGAGAGTTCGAGTCTCTCTCTGGGGACCATCAAAAGCTAAGGTCGATGCAGTCGTTGCACCGGCCTTTTCTTTTATCCTGCAAGCGGCAAAGCCTGCGCGGAAGTCCGCACAGGCTTTGCGTAATGAGAGTTGGGTCCTGTCTCAGAGATGTTGGCGGAGGAACTGTGCCAGCGCCGCGAGCTCGTCCTGACAGATTTCGTGGTCCATGTCGAACGGAAGCCAGCGGAAGTCGGGGTTGATCTCCTGAATGACCTGAGCGCTGCGCTTGGCGGTCAGTGGCGAAATAACGGAGTCGAAGAGACCGTGCGCCATGAAGACGGGCGTCTTGCGGCCGGCGGGCGTGATTTCTGAGAACAGAGTGCCCGCGAGCGGCAGGTAGCCCGAAAGGGCCACGATGCCCGCGACAGGTTCTTCTTCACGAAGTCCCGCGTAGAGTGCGGCGGCCGCGCCCTGAGAGAAGCCTCCGAGGAAGATGCGGCTGCGGGGGATGCCCGCCTTTTCGACGTCCGTGATGAGAAGACTGATGCGGGCTGCGGTTTCCCTGATGCCTGCACGGTCCTCGTTGTCGTCGATCTTGTCCGAGCGCACGTCGTACCAGGCGCGGAGCGGATAGCCCGGATGCGCGGAGATTTCACGCACGGGGGCGTTGGGCAGAATGAATCGGCAGACGGGACCGCCGAAGTCAAGGATCTCGTCAGGGAAGGGCGCGAAGTCGTTGTTGTCGACGCCCATGCCGTGGAGCCAGATGACGGCGGCTTTAGGCGCATTCTGCGCGCGCCGCGGGGAGACCATCAGGATGTCCTTCGGATCGAAGGGCTTGACGGCGGGTTCCGCAGGCTTGGCGGGTTGGGAGGGTTGGACCGGTTCGGCCTGCTTCTCCTCTGCGGGCTTCAGGCGCTGAGCGCTCTTGGGGCGGAAGGCCCTGACGACTTCCTCGCGGGTCTCGACGTAGGGACCGCCGATGAGGTCGATGCAGTAGGGCACGGCTGCAAAGATGCCGTTGACGACGGACTTGCCGTCCTTGCCCCTGAGGCCCTCAAGCGTTTCAGCAATGGCCTTTGGCTGGCCGGGAAGATTGATGATGAGCGCCGCATGATCGGGCGTTTCGCGAAGCACGGCCGTCTGGCGCGACAGAATGGCGGTCGGGACGAAGTGGCCTGAGATCGCTCGCATCTGTTCGCCGAAGCCCGGCATCTCGCGCGTACCGACGGCAAGCGTCGCTTCGGGCGTGACGTCGCGGCGCGAGGGGCCCGTTCCGCCCGTCGTGAGGACGAGGTCGCAGCCGATGATGTCGACGAGCTCGCGCAACGTTTTCTCGATCTCGAAGCGCTCGTCGGGGATGAGGCGCTTGTGCACGGCCATCGGGTTGATGATGGCCTTCCTGCACCAGGCTTCGAGCTCGGGAATGCCGCGGTCGTCATAGACGCCCTTGTTGGCGCGGTCAGACACGGACACGAGGCCCAGAATCAGTTCGTTTTCACTTTTGCGAGGCGGCTTCATCGAAATCGTCCTTTGGCCTGATGGTTATTCTTCGTTCTCGTCGTCTTCGGCGAAGAGGCTGATGGGCTCTTCGAGAAGATCATGAAGGTAGCGGTAGAGCTCGCGGGCGCTCTTGGGCGGCTTCTGTGCCTCGCGCTCCTTGCGAGCTGTACGCACAAGCGTCCGAAGGCGTGGGATGTCAGCTTCGGGATGCTCGCTGATGAATTTGGTGAGCGCTTCGTCGCCTGCAAGCATTTGGTCGCGCAGCGTCTCGCAGCGGTGAAGCAGGGCGACGGCGGCGCGGGATTCGCCCGTGACGCGGTCGATCGCTTCGCGAACGGCGACGGGATCCATGTTGCGCATCTTCTTGCCGATGAGCTGGAGCTGGCGTCGCTGCGCGCCGAAGCTTCTCATGCGGCGGAATTCGACGATTTCCACGAGAACCTCGTCGGGAAGGCCGATGCGCTTGAGCTGCTCGTCGCCGAGCTTCGTCATCTCGCGTCCGAGATCCTGGAGCGCGTTCTGCTCGCGCTTGAGCTGGGATTTGGAGGGGCCGCGGTAGCCGTTTTCGTCAACGTCGTCTTCGTAGATCTGTTCCTGGCGCATGGCAAAGCTCTTGCGTTAAAAAGTCATCAAAACCCTTATGATAGCGGGATCGCGGGCAGGACGTCGGATGTCCGAAGGCCCGTGAAGGCGGAGGAAGGAGAGTGAAAATGCAGGATGAAGTCGAAATGCGCACGGAGGAGCTCGCCCGATGGACGGTGGAGCGTTCGAAGTCGCTTGGGGCGGACTGCGCAAGCGCCGAGGTGAGCCACGACAAGGGGCTGAGCGTGACGGTGCGCATGGGGGAGGTCGACGCCGTAGAGCACACCGAGGAGCGTGTCCTGACGCTCAACGCGTGGATCGGAGGGCGAAAAGGCTGCGCAAGCACGGCGGACTTTTCCGAACGCTCGCTCGAGGCGGCCGTGCAGGCCGCCGTCGACATCGCCCGCGTCTCGGCGGAGGACCCTGCTGCGGGACTTCCCGAGGCGGAGGATCTGCAGGCCGACATGCGTGACCTGTCGCTCTGGCATCCGTTCGAGGGAGGCGTCCAGGAGGCCGTAAGGCTGGCCTCGGCCGTAGAGGAGGCCGTCTTCGAGGCGGACGAGCGGATCGTCAACTCCGATGGCACGAACTTCTCGACCTCGTCGGGGGAGTTCACGCTGGCCAATTCGCTCGGGTTCTGCGCTGGCTACAGGTATTCGCGTCACGACATGGACGCTGCGCCCATTGCCGAGGACGACTCCGGCATGCAGCGCGACGGCTGGTGGACGCAGGGGCGCGCCGTCGAGGATCTTCTGGACCCCGCCGAACTCGGACGTACGGCTGCCGGGCGCACGGTCGCTCGCCTTGGCGCAAGGCCGCTGTCGAGCCGTCGTGCGCGGGTGCTCTTTGATGCGCCCGTGGCGACGGGACTTCTGGACATTCTTGAAGAACTCCTCAACGGGCGCGCCTGGTACAGGCATGCGAGCTGTCTCGAGGGAAGGCTTGGCGAGCGGATTCTTCCTGCTCATGTCTTCGTGGAGGAGGATCCCTATCTCATGAGGGCGCTCGGTTCCGGAGTCTTCGACGACGAAGGGTGCGCGGGACGAAGACGCATGATCGTGTCGGACGGACGGATTGAGGGAATCTTCCTCTCCAGCTATTCCGCCCGAAGGCTCGGAATGAGGACGACGGGAAATCTCGGCGGAGCCTACAACCTGAGGCTTTCCAGCACCGAGACTCGACCTGAGGACACGAGGCGGGCGATGCTCGAGCGCCTTGGCACGGGATTCCTCGTGACGGAGCTGATCGGGCAGGGGCTCAACGCGGTCTCGGGAGACTATTCGAGGGGAGCCTCGGGCTTCTGGGTCGAGAACGGGCGGATCGTCGCCCCCGTCGAAGGGGTGACCATTGCCTCGAACATTCTCACGATGATGAAGACGATCGAGGCGATCGGAGCCGACGAACACGACACGGGCGTGCGTCGATCGGGAAGCCTGCTGATTCCCGATCTGATGCTCGCGGGCGAATGAGCTCTGACGAATGAGCCTCGAAGGGGCTTCTTCGCAACGAGGTGCAAAGTCAGGCGTCTTTGTCGAGACAGTCGCGGGCAAAGCGGGTAGAATGCCGCTTTTCTCAAATTCCCACTGGCCTGTCAAGCCATGCAAGAACAGCACTTATCCGATTTCGATTTCGAGCTCCCGCCGGAGCTCATCGCCCAGTATCCCCTTGAAAACCGCACTGCATCTCGTCTTCTGCACATCACGAAGGACGTGATCGAGGACTGCACGTTCACGGACATCGAGGGCTTTCTTCACGAAGGCGACCTGCTTGTCGCCAACAACACCAAGGTCATCAAGGCCCGCCTGCTCGGCCGCAAGGCCACGGGCGGCAACGTCGAGGCCCTGATTGAGCGCGTCACGGGCGAGCGCACCGCTATCTCCATGGTTCGCGCCAGCAAGTCCCCGAAGCCGGGCACTGTCCTCTACTTCGAGGCCGACGGCATCGAGGAGCCCGTCATGGTGACGGGCCGTCAGGGCCAGTTCTTCGAACTTGAGTTCGAGCGTCCCGTACTCGACGTTCTCGAGGCGTTCGGTCGCGTTCCGCTTCCTCCCTACATCACGCATGCGGCGCAGAAGTCCGACGAGAGCCGCTATCAGACGGTCTATGCCCGCTATCCCGGCGCCGTGGCCGCTCCAACGGCCGGCCTTCACTTCACCGAGGATCTTCTCGGCAGGCTTGCGGCCAAGGGGGTCGACATCGAGTATGTCACGCTTCACGTCGGCGCGGGGACCTTTCAGCCCGTTCGCGTCGAGAATCTTTCTGAACACCAGATGCATTCGGAATGGTTCAACATGCCCGAGGACGTGGCCGCGCGCATCAATCGTGCGAAGGCCGAGGGCCGCCGCGTGATCGCCGTCGGCACGACGTCGCTGCGCACGATCGAGAGCGCGGCCGACGCCGTCGGGCACGTGGCCGCGGGCGCCCGCGACACCTCGCTCTTCATCATGCCCGACTATCGCTTCCGCATCATCGACGCGCTCATCACGAACTTCCATCTTCCGAAGTCGACGCTCGTCATGCTGGTCTCCGCCCTTGCGGGCCGCGAGCGCATTCTGGAGGCCTACCGCCATGCCGTTGAGGAGAAGTACCGCTTCTTCAGCTACGGCGACGCATGCTTCATCGAAAACGCCCGTCTTGCAGGCTGATCCGGCCAGCAGGACCTGTACACAAGACAAGGACACAAGAGAAACATGGCTTTTGATTTCAAGGTCAAGGCGACGTGCGGCAGAGCCCGTCGCGGCGAACTGACGCTCAATCACGGCGTCGTTCAGACGCCGATCTTCATGCCGGTCGGCACCTACGGTTCCGTGAAGGCGATGGCGCCCTATGAACTCAAGGAGATCGGCTCCCAGATCATCCTCGGCAACACCTTCCACCTGTGGCTGCGTCCCGGCCTCGAGGTGATCGGGGCCCACAACGGTCTTCACGACTTCATGCAGTGGGACAAGCCCATCCTGACCGACTCGGGCGGCTTTCAGGTCTTCAGCCTTGGCGAACTGAGGAAGATCACCGAGGAAGGCGTGAAGTTCAGCAATCCGATCAACGGCGACAAGCTCTTCCTGTCGCCCGAAGTGTCGATGAAGATCCAGCGCGTGCTCAACTCCGACGTGGTGATGGTGCTCGACGAGTGCACGCCCTACAAGATCGGCGACCGTCCCGCCACCGAACTCGAGGCCGCCAAGTCGATGCGCATGAGCCTTCGCTGGGCGAAGCGCTCGCGTGACGAGTTCGATCGTCTCGAGAACCCGAACGCACTCTTCGGCATCGTCCAGGGCGGCATGTTCGAGCACCTGCGTGAGGAGTCGCTCGAGGGCCTCAAGGGCATCGGCTTCCACGGCTATGCCGTGGGCGGCCTTTCCGTCGGCGAGCCCAAGGAGGACATGCTCCGCATCATGGACCACATCGTGCACAAGCTCCCCGACGACCGTCCGCGCTACCTGATGGGCGTGGGCACGCCCGAGGACCTCGTGGCAGGCGTCTCCCAGGGCATCGACATGTTCGACTGCGTGATGCCCACCCGCAATGCGCGCAACGGCTGGCTCTTCACCCGTTTCGGCGACGTGAAGCTCAAGAACAGTCGTTACCGCAACGACCTGCGCCCGCTTGATCCGAGCTGCAACTGCTACACGTGCCGCAACTTCACGCGCGCCTATCTGCATCATCTCCACAAGGTAGGCGAGATCCTCGGCGCGCGCCTCAACACGATCCACAACCTCTCCTTCTACCTTCAGATCATGCAGGAGATGCGCGACTCGCTTGAGGCAGGGACGTTCGAGGCCTGGAAGAAGCAGTTCGCCGAGGATCGCGCCCGCGGGGTGGAGTAAATCCTCCCGGAGTTTCTCAGTCAGAGATAAGGCAAGATCCTTATAATGTCTCAAATCTCCTTCGGCGGGACTCGCTTCCGCCGAAGGTTCCGATTTCACACATTCCTGAATCACTGGAGTTCAAATGTTTTTTGTTAGCGATGCCATGGCTGCCGGCGAGGCCGCCGCTCAGGTGGGCGGCATGGAAGGCTTCCTCATGCAGGTCGTTCCGCTCGTCGTCATCTTTGCCGTGTTCTGGTTCTTCCTGATCCGTCCTCAGCAGAAGCGCCAGAAGGAACACATGCAGATGTGCGAAGGCCTGACGCGCGGCGATGAAGTCACCACGCTCGGCGGCATTTCCGGCCGCATCGAGTCCGTCGATGAACAGACGATCGGCCTTCAGGTGGCTTCCGTCGACGGCAAGCCCGTCGTGATCCGCATGCAGCGCACCTCGGTCAGCGTCGTCCTCCCGAAGGGCACGCTGAAGATCTGAGCAGCATCAACGTGCACGCACTGAAGTGCACGAAGCGCTGAGAGCAGATGCTCTTGGCGCTTTTTTAAGCCCGGACGAGCGTCCGGGCTTAAACCCATTTTCGAACCCCACTTTCTTCAAGTGGTTTTCACAACGGTTGCGCCTGAGGAAAAATCCTGCGGCGCAACGGAGTAACATGCGATGAACCGCTATCCTCTCTGGAAATACATCGTCATCGTTGTCGCCCTTGTGATCGGTCTGGTCTACACCCTGCCGAACTTCTACGGCGAGTCTCCTGCAGTGCAGGTCTCGTCCGGCAAGGCGACGGTGAAGGTGACGGAGCAGACCCTGAAGACGGTCGAGGATCTTCTGCGCAATGCAGACCTGCATCCCAACGGCATCTTCTTCGAACAGGGCGCCCAGCAGAACACCGTGCGCGTACGCTTCGAGCCGACTGAGGCCGAAAAGCAGCTTCAGGCCCGCGAGGTCCTTGAAAAGGCGCTCAACCCGAACCGTGAGGACCCCGCCTACGTGGTGGCCCTGAACCTCACCCCGAACACCCCGCAGTGGCTGCTTTCGATCAGGGCGCTGCCGATGTATCTCGGCCTTGACCTTCGCGGCGGCGTGCACTTCCTGCTTCAGGTCGACATGCGCGCGGCCATTACGAAGCGCGCCGAAGCGACGCTCGCCGACCTTCGCACGCAGCTTCGCGACAAGCGCATCCGCCACACGGGCATGAACCGCGTGGGCAACGTGGTTGAAGTGAGCTTCGCTTCCGAAGAGGAACGCGCCCGCGCCAATGACCTGCTGCGCAACACGCAGCCTGATCTGGTGCTCTCGCTCCCCGAGGCTTCCGCCGCTCCGTACCTCCTGCGCGCCGAACTCTCCCAGAAGGCCGTCCAAAACGTCCAGTCCTACGCCCTGAAGCAGAACATCTCGACCCTGCACAACCGAATCAACGAACTCGGCGTTGCCGAGCCGGTGATCGCCCAGCAGGGTGCGGACCGCATCGTGGTTCAGCTTCCCGGCGTGCAGGATACGGCCAAGGCCAAGGACATTCTCGGCCGCACCGCTACGCTTGAAGTCCGTCTTGTCGACGACTCTCCTGAGGCGCTCGCCCAGCTTGCACAGGGCAACGTGCCCTTCGGCGATGAGAAGTTCATGGACCGCGAGGGCAACGTGCTTCTCGTCAAGCGCCGCGTGATCCTCACGGGTGAAAACCTCAACGACGCCCAGCCCGGCTTTGACAGCCAGACGCAGGAGCCGACCGTCAACCTCGAGCTTGACAGCCGCGGCGCCCGCATCTTCCAGGACGTGACCCGCGACAACGTCGGCAAGCGAATCGCCATCATCCTCTTTGAAAAGGGCAAGGGCGAAGTCGTGACGGCTCCCGTCGTCCGTCAGGAAATCGGCGGCGGCCGCGTGCAGATCTCCGGTCGCATGTCGACGGTCGAGGCGACCGACACGGCCCTGCTGCTGCGCGCCGGCTCGCTGGCTGCTCCGATGGAAATCGTCGAAGAACGCCTGATCGGTCCGTCGCTCGGCGAAGCCAACATTTCCGCGGGCTTCAAGTCCACGCTCTACGGCTTCATCGTGATCGCGATCTTCATGGCCGTCTACTATCAGGTCTTTGGTCTTGTGAGCGCCGCCTCGCTCGTGTGTAACGTGATGATGCTCATCGCGCTCCTGTCCATGCTTCAGGCTACGCTGACGCTGCCCGGCATCGCCGCCATCGCGCTGACGCTCGGCATGGCCGTTGACTCGAACGTGCTGATCAACGAACGCATCCGCGAGGAACTGCGTCTCGGTCGTCTGCCTCAGACCGCCATCAGCGAAGGCTACGATCGTGCCTTTGCGACGATTCTTGACTCGAACATCACGAGTCTCATCGCCGGTCTGGCGCTTCTGATCTTCGGTTCCGGTCCCGTCCGCGGCTTTGCCGTGGTGCACTGTCTGGGCATCATGACCTCGATCTTCACGTCGGTCGTGGTCTCCCGCTCGATGATCAATCTGATCTACGGCCGCCAGAAGAAGCTGACGAAGGTTCACATCGGTCAGATCTGGCGTCCGGACGCAGAGAAGACTGCTCGCTGATGAGGGGATAACATCATGGAATTTTTCCGCATTCACAAGACGATTCCGTTCATGCACTACAGGCATGTGCTGAATCTGATCTCTCTGGTGAGCTTCATCGTCGCCGTCTTCTGGATCTTTACGCACGGCCTTGCGTTCTCGATCGAGTTCACCGGCGGCACGCAGATGGAGGTCCGCTATCCGTCCGCGGCCAACACCGAACAGGTTCGACAGGACCTCAAGGCCGTCTCCAACGAAGTGCTCGTCCAGACCTTCGGCACGGCCTCCGACATCGTGATCCGCGTGCCGACCAAGCAGGGCTACACCTCGGGCCAGGTGGCCGAGGAGGTCATGAAGGTCATTCACCAGAAGACCCCTGAAGCCCAGCTCACCCGTACCGAATACGTCGGTCCCCAGGTGGGCGAGGAGCTTGCCCGCGACGGCGGCACGGCGCTTGCGCTCGTCGTGGCTGGCATCATGATCTACCTTGCCTTCCGATTCGAATGGAAGTTCTCGGTGGCGGCCATCATCGCCAACCTGCACGACATCTTCATCGTGCTGGGCATCTTCTCGGTGATGCAGTGGGAGTTCTCGCTTCCTGTGCTCGCTGCGGTGCTGGCGGTCCTCGGCTACTCCGTGAACGAGTCGGTGATCATTTTCGACCGCGTCCGCGAGCACTTCCGCACGATGCGTCGCGCCGACACGATGGAGGTCATCAACTCGGCCATTACGGCGACGATTTCGCGTACCGTGATCACGCATACGTCGACGCTCTGCATGACGCTCTCGATGTTCTTCTTCGGCGGTCCGGCGCTGCACTACTTCTCGCTCGCCCTGACGATCGGCATTCTGCTCGGCGTCTACTCCTCCGTCTTCGTCGCGGCGGCCATTGCGCTCTATCTTGGCGTGAAGCGCGAGGACCTCGTGCGTCCGGTCAAGAAGGACGAGGTTGAGGAAATGGTGCCGTAAGGTTGCTGCATCCTGCACCTCAAAATGAACAATGCCGTCCGGGCTTCGTGTTCGGGCGGCATTGTTCGTTATGGCGTTGATGAGATGCCGATCTGAGCCCTTACTTCATGAAGACGAAATAGACGGCCGCCACCAGACAGGCGAAGGCGGCGAAGTGGTTCCAGGCCAGATGCTGCTGAAAGGCGATGACGGAGAAGAGCGTGAAGACTGTCAGGGTGATGACCTCCTGAATGATCTTGAGCTGAATGAGCGAGAAGGGACCGCCGTTGCCCTCGAAGCCGATTCTGTTGGCGGGCACCATGAAGCTGTATTCAAGAAGCGCGATCGCCCAGGAAAAGAGCACGACGGTGTAGAGCGGCCAGTTGCTGATGAGTTTGGCGCTCTGGAGCTTGAGATGGGCGTACCAGGCGAGCGTCATGAAGACGTTCGAGACGAGCAGAAGCCCGACGGTTGCAAAGCCTTTGGAGAGCATGTCGGTCAGATGCTCCGTTCATAGAGTTGCATGAAGACGCCCCTCAGCAGGGAGTCCGTCATGCGGGTGAGCTGTTCGACACCCTCTTCGGGCGTGAGCTTGCGGATGGCCTGAAAGCTCACCTTCTGTTCGGTCATGGCGTCCTGCACGGCTTTCTTCCAGAATTCGGGGCTTTCGCCTTCCTGCCAGTCGCCGCGGCCGCGCCCAAAGTGGGCGACGGCCAGATAAAGGAGCAGGCTTTCCAGCATGAAGTCCTGAGCGGCACGTTCGCTCCAGGAGATGTCGATGCCCTCCTTGCGGTGGCGGGAGTTGTAGATGGTGGCCGCGCCGACGCCGCCGATGGCACCGATGATGCCGCCGAGCAGCGTGCCGAGTCCGAGCGAGAGTCCTGCGCTCGCCATGTCGGCTGCGGCTCCCGCTGCAGCGCCGCCCGCTACGCCCACGCTAGCGCCGACAGCGGCGGCGGGGCCGGGGGAGATGCTGTGCGAGGCCATCTGCCAGTCGGTCTTCATGCGGCGCAGGATTTCGCGAGAAACGCCGCTTCCCGTGAGACCGTTGATTCCGATGAGCTTGTCCGTGAGCGAGCACAGGCTGTCGGCGGCCATGGCCGAGAGTGCGGTCTGGGCGTCCTCAAGCGCCTCGTTGCGCGTCTTGATGAGGCCGATCTGTGAGCCGAAGGAGCGCAGATGGTCCTTGAGCGTGGGAGTCGGGACGAGTTCGTGGGCCTGAAGCAGACGCCACATGTGGCGGGCCATGGCGTCGACGGAGGAGAGGTAGAGGGCGCGGCGGCTGCGTGTCCAGATGTCCCGAAGCGTGTCGAACGTCGAGTGCATCTGAGCGGGCAGCGCCCTGCCGATCGAATCGAACAGCGCCGTTTCCTGCACCCAGCAGCGGGCGAAGGCGTCCATTGGAAGGATGTCCTTCACGAAGGGGTACGGAGCCATGGCCTCTCGCCAAGTGGCGACGTCTGCCTGTTCCTCAGCATGCGTTCTGGGCTTGCCCATTTGGTTGAGCAGCACGATGACGGGTTTGTCTATCCAGGATAGGATCTGCATCTCCGCCGTGATGTATGGGGCTGTCTTGGGCAGGTCCGAGGCGTTGACGAGGTAGAGCACGACGCTGGAGATGTCGCGCACGTGCTTGATGGCCCTCTGGTTGAGCCAGAAGGCCTTGTTTGTCATGCGGTCCCAGATTTCGGAGAGGAACCATCCGATCGGGTTGCTTCGACCTGCAAGGCGCTTGGCGAGCGCGACGGAGTTGCCGAATCCCGGGGTGTCCCAGAGAACAAGCTCGCAGCCTGCCGAATCGCGGGCGAGCACGTAGTCGTCTGTCGTCTCCGTCACGTGGGCGCGGTCGGCGACCTCGCCCACGTCCCGCATCAGCAGGGTGCGGGCAAGCGTGGTCTTGCCGATGTTGGTGTGGCTCACGAGGCTGAGGTGAATGCGGAACTGATCGTGATCGGACATGTTTTCTTCTGCGCGTTTTCGGACTGTTCCTGAATTATCGCACCTGACCTGAAAGGAGCGTGCAGATTCGGTCGACGTCTTCAGGAATGCTCATGTCGGTGGCCAGCGTTCTGAGGCCCCGCTCTGCGGCAAAGGTCTGCCAGAGGGCCGTGCGACTGCCTGCGGCGGGGCTGTCCCTGCCGAAGCGCCTGTTGATGCGTGAAAGATCAAGCACGACGACGGGGGCGGGACTCTGCTTCGAGGTGCACCAAGAGGCTGCCGCATCCATCATGGCCCCGTGCACCTCCACTTCTGGAGTGGAGGACGGGTCGAAGGCAAGAAGCAGGCGGTGGATGATCGCGGGTTTGACGGCGGCGAGAACTTCACTCGTTGTGCCGTCCCAGGCACTGTTGGCCAGCAGGTCGACGTCTCCTGAGCCGGGCTCGGCAGTCTTGAGCTTTGCCTTGAAGTCATGCCAGTGTGCGGGAAGGCCGTCGACCGAATCCGTGCTGTCGACGATGACGGTTGTTCTGACAGCGGGAGCGTCGGATACCGAGAGAATGGAACGGTAGTAGGGAGACTCAAGGTCGATGCGGACGCGACGACGGCTTGCTGCGAGCCCGACGGTGCACTTCAGGACGAGCAACAGGCGGGGAAGAATGATTGCGAGTGCAAGCAGGCACATTAGGCGCAGAAGCCATGGTGCGGCGTCGACTGCGGAGGCGGTCTGCGCGTCGAAGGCGAGCGCGGCGACCGCGCTGACGTCGGGCACTGGCGGGCAGAAAGGAAGATGACCGTAAATCGTATTAAGGACGGTGTGGACGGCCTCGGGGTTGTCGGCGAGCCAGGTGCTTTCCCAGCCGACGTGGTAGGCGGTGCCGATGCCTCGTACGGCCATGCCTGCGAGAAGGCCTGCGGCGAACAGGATGGCTGCAATGTGCAGGGCGCGGGCGACAAGCCAGCGGCATTGGGGCAGGAACAGCGCAGTTCCTGCTTCAACGGAGACGGCGGAGGAGCCTGCGGCCTTCAGAAGGCTTCTGGAGAGGAACTCCCTGACGGACAGAGGCCGTCGGGAGGTGCCGCTCGGCATCAGGGGCTTGAGAATGATCAGCAGGTAGACCGCAAGGTTCCAGACGATGAGAAGAAGGAGAGGCGGCGAGAGAAGGTTGATCCTTGCACCCTCGGTGGCGAGGTGGTCGGTGAGCATTCCGCTCATCAGGGCGGCAAGACCGAGAATGACGGTCAGCGCGAGGCTTGCGCGGCGAAACGACGTTGTCCCGAACGCATTGGCGGGATCCTCGTGCAGGCGGGCGGCCACAAGCCTGGCTCTCAGGGGGAGAAAGTCTCTTGCGCCTACCCCCTCGCCCGCGAGCCTTTTGGCGTCGCGCGTGGCCGCATCCCGGTTTCCGGCACTCCAGCGTCCGTCGCCTCCCGCCCTTTTCTCGAGCATTTCGGCAAAAAGGACGTCGCGGGCATCGCTTTCGGAGAGGTGAACGAATTTTGGGGTGGAGTCGGACATGGTCGGAACTGCTCAGGCAAGGGACAGTGCGGGCCCCGGAGGAACGCTCCGAAAAAGGGCCCGCTTCTGCAGTCATCATGCCACGTCTCGAGGATCGGCGGACGTGGGGAAAGGTCAGGACGGCATGGCGTCGAGAAGCGCCTTGACGGAGGCGGGGATGTCGGGCGTACCGCAGATGGCGGAGACGACGGCGACGCCGTCGACGCCTGACTGCATGACGCTGCCGACGTCGGCAGCCTTGATGCCGCCGATGGCGACCGAGGGACAGGGCGCACGGCTGACGATGTCCGTCAGGCCCGAAAGACCGATTTCGGCAGCCGCATCCTTCTTGGTGGGCGTAGCCCTGTAGGGACCGATGCCGATGTAGTCGACGAGCGCAGGATCCACGCCGAGGCATTCCGCCACGTTGGAGACCGAAAGCCCGAGCATCATGCCGGGCGTCATCAGGCGATGGCAGTCTTCAGGCGAGAGATCCGACTGGCCGACATGCACGCCGTGAGCGCCGATGGCGACGGCGACGTCCGCGTGGTCGTTGATGAAGAGCGGCACGTCGTACGGGGCGAGCGCCTTGAGGAGCTCCCTGCCGCATTCGGCATAAAGGCGCTTCTTCCAGTCGGGAGCCCTGAGCTGCACGGCCGTGACGCCTGCCGCGGCAGCGGCTTGCGCCGTGCGGACCAAGCCCTCGGAGCCGCCGCAGAGACCGGGATCAAGCACCAGATAAAGACGAAGGGCGCGAAGAACCCTGTAGTTGTCGGACATGACGGACCTCATTCGGCGGATGTGAAGTCGGCGGGCTTGATTAGATGGAGCCCGTCGAGGTAGGCGTTGTGGAAGCTGCCGGGGCCTTCGGACCTTCGGCGGGCTGCTTCGGCGGCCTTCTTCGCCAGAGCACAGGCTGTGGCCGAGGCGGTCAGGCGGTCATCGGAGACGGCACAGAAGGCGGCGACAAGCGCTGAGAGCGAGCAGCCCGTGCCGACGACGAGCGTGGCCATGGGGTCGCCCCCCGTCACGCGTAGCGTACGGACGCCGTCAGTGACGTAGTCCGTTTCGCCCGTGACGACGACGATCGAGCCCGAACTGCCGGCGAGTCGCATGGCACCCTCGACGGCTGCGTCGGACGAGTCCGTGCTGTCGACGCCCTTGCCGCCGGACTTTTCGCCCGCAAGAGCGAGGATTTCGCTGGCGTTGCCGCGAATGACCGTCGGCTGCTTCTCGACGAATTCGCGGATGATGCCGTCGCGCCAAGGAATGCCGCCAGCGGCGACGGGATCGAGCACCCAGGGGCGGCCTGCGGCACGTGCGGCATCAGCCGAGGCATGCATGGCGCGCAGACGTGATGGGTAGGGCGTGCCGATGTTGATCAGGACGCCTCCTGCAATGCCCGCGAAGAAGCCTGCCTCCTCCTCGGCGACCACCATGGCCGGCGAGGCGCCTGCGGCGAGCAGGACGTTGGCGGTGATTTCCTGCACGACTTCGTTCGTGAGGCAGTGAACGAGCGGGCGGGCCGTGCGCAGAAGCTCGAGATGGCGGGCGGCGTCGACGCCCGAAAGCAGGGGTGCGGTCATTTTGCTGAAAAGGCCTAAGCCAAAAGGTTCTGAAGGCTTCATAATACCTGCTTATCCCCAAGCGGATGCCCTTCACAACATTTCGCCAAACAAACGCCCATGCTCATTCATCCTCAGTTCGATCCCGTTGCCTTCAGCCTAGGACCGCTTGCCGTACGCTGGTACGGCCTCATGTATCTGGCGGGCTTCTTCTGCTTCTGGCTTCTCGGCAGGCGCAGAAGTTCCGAACCGTGGCGCGGGATTTCGGGCGAGGATCTGGAGAACCTGCTTTTCTACGGCATCTTCGGCGTCATTCTGGGCGGCCGCCTCGGCTACTGCCTTTTCTATCAGCCTGAGTTCTACCTGTCGCATCCCATGCAGATCCTGCATGTCTGGGAGGGAGGCATGAGCGCTCACGGCGGTCTTCTCGGCGTCATTGCCGTCATGATTCTCTACGGCCGTCTGCATGGAATTTCGTTCTGGACGATTTCGGACTTCGTTGCACCGCTCGCGCCGCTCGGCCTCATGCTCGGGCGCATCGGCAACTTCATCAACGGAGAGCTCTGGGGGCGTCCCGCTGATGCATCGCTTCCATGGGCGATGATCTTCCCTCAGGCGGGCGACGGCGTGCCGCGGCACCCCTCGCAGCTCTACGAAGCCCTCGGAGAGGGGCTTCTGCTTTTCATCCTGCTCTGGTGGGCCTCCTCCAGACCGAGGGTTGCAGGCTTTGTGTCGGGGCTTTTCTGTGCAGGCTACGGCGTGGCGCGCTTTGTGGTCGAATGGTTCCGAGAGCCTGATGCTTTCTTGGGACTGCAGGCGCTGGACCTTTCCAGAGGACAGTGGCTCACGCTCCCGCTCATCGTCCTCGGCATTGCCGTGATGGTGTGGGCGGGAAGAAGGAACAGGGCCTGAACGGGCACCTGCATCCTCCATGTCTGAAAACGAAGCAGCCGCCCGGATTCCATTGGAATACGGGCGGCTTGCTACAGGATTGCCACAGGAGGGACTGTGAATGTCACGCTCACGATATTTCTGGTGATCGATCTCCAACGAATGGGACGGGGGCGCCAATCAGCGTGAACAACTTGCGGCGATTCTTCGTGATCTCTCGAGATGCTCAGTTCGAGCAGGATGCCTTCGGGCTAAAGAAGGTTTCTGACGATGAGGGCAAATTCCTCCTTCTCGACGGGCGTGATCGAGAGGCGATTGCCCTTCTGAAGCACTCGCATGCCCGCCAGCTCGGGCTCTTCCCGAAGACGTCCGATTTCGACGACGGGGCACTTGAAGAGGGCTTCGACATCAAGCGTGAGCCAGCGGGGATTCTCCTTCGTGCTCTTGGGGTCGTAGTACTCGCTTTCAGGATCGAACTGCAGCTCGTCAGGGTAGACGTCCGAGGCAATTCTGGCGATGCCCGCAATGCCGGGCTTGGCACAGCTCGAGTGGTAGAAGAGCACAGCGTCGCCGATCGTCATGTCGTCGCGCATGAAGTTCCTGGCCTGATAGTTTCGGATGCCGAACCAGGAGACCCTGCGGCCGGGAGCGGCGAGCGCGTCGTCGATGGAGCACTCGCCGGGTTCGCTTTTCATGAGCCAGAAGCGACTGGCGGTGCGCAGGAGGTCTTCCGTAACGGTCGTGTTGTTCATGGGGGATCTGCCTAGCAAAACGGGCAGTCCCTTCGAGAAGGACTGCCCGTGAAAAAAGGGACCTGCAGCGGGGCTGGACTACGTTACCTGAACCGGAAGTTCAGGGCGGTCGGCTCCGGAGCGGAACGGGCAGGACAACGCGTGTCCTGCACACTATCGGCTCTCGAGTCTGCCAACCTAATGGGTTTCGCATTGGTTCTAGGAACATTGGAGCCCGGTGCTCGCCGCTACAGGGTTGAATTCATTGTAGCGGATTTGAGCTGCAGCGTGGGAGGTCGTTGCAATTTGATAAGCGGGTGTCAGAGGACGGCGCCGCGGCTCATGTTTGCGTAGATGGCCTGCTCGCACTGGCGGCAGAGGCGCTCGATTGCCTCCGTGGTCTCCGCGTCCGGCCCCGAGGCCTGCAGGGGTGCCGCGACGGGAGCGGGACGGGACTCAAGTTCCGCTATGCGGGCCTTGAGACGGGCAATCTCGGCGTCCTTTTCCGCTGCGGAACGCTGGGCGTCCGTGGAGTTCTTCTGGACGTTCTTGTTGGCCTCGTAAGCGACTTCAAGCGCCGCGAGCACGGCGATCTGATCCTGATTGATCACCTTTCCCCCCTCTCGGATGGCCTTCATCTGCTTGTCGACGATGTCGGCGCAGCGCTGGATGAGGGCCTCCTCGCCCGTGCTGACGGCAAGGCGGTAGGAGCGGCTGTAGATGTTGACGGTTACTTCAGGCATGACGTTCTCCTTCAGAGCCGCGGATCGCCGCTGCGGGAGGCGCTGAAGAGCGCCTCGACCTTGCGCCGCATGTCTTCAAGGCGGTGCTTCGTCTGGGCGAGCTCGGCCTCGCGGGAGGCGAGTTGGGAGGCCAGACGCCTGCTTTCCGATCTTTCGTGCTCGAGGCGCGCAATGAGCTGCGCCACGAGGGCCTGCAGGCGTTCAATCTGAGGATTCATGATGATGCTCCTCGTGAAAACGGATCAGTGCTGGGCGGCGACGCCGGGATCAACCTGAGGGGCGCGGGGCTCGAACGTATCCGTCGTGCCGAGGATCATCTGGTCGGCCTGCTCCTCGTCGGGCATCGGGTCGGATGTCCAGTGGTCCACGCGGCCGTCTTCATTGAACCAGACGGTGAGCTTGCGCAACTGGCGGTCGTCGTTGCCGCGAAGCAGATAGTAGATGTAGTCCCAACGGTAGGGGTGGAACTGGTCGCGCAGAAGCGGAATGCCAAGGAGGAACTGCACCTGCGGCTGGGTCATGCCCTTTTCAAGCTGCAGAACCATTTCACTCGTGATCAGGTTGCCCTGATGAACGTCGGCACGATAGGGCTGCAGGAATTCAGGGACGACGCTGCGGGGGCTGTCCCAAGCTTCGGAAACCGTATTGCAGCCGGTCAGGACCAGCGCTGCAGTCATCCCCAGAGCAGCAAGAGAGAATCTGTTGGCAAGCATAAAAAATCCAGTGAGCGGTGTTGCGGTGTGCAGAAGTTACACCAACCTCGTATGATAACGGGTAAATGAACTTTTGAAGGGACGGACTAACGTGAACGATACGTCTGGAAACCAAACCTCGGAACTGAAGAACGCCGGCCTCAAGACCACGGCGGCCAGGCTCAGGATTCTTGAGCTCTTTCAAAAGCGTGCCGAGGAAAAGAACGGTGAACGCCGTCACATCTCCGCCGAAGACCTTTACAAGGAGCTGGTGAGCACAGGAGTGGACATCGGTCTTGCGACCGTCTACCGCGTTCTCGCCCAGTTCGAGCAGGCGGGTCTCATCGTCAGACACCATTTTGACACGGATCGGGCCACGTACGAGCTTGAGGACGGCGGGCATCATGACCATCTCGTCTGCCTGCAGTGCGGAAAGGTGGTGGAGTTTGTTGCTCCCTCCATTGAGAAGGAGCAGGCCGCCGTCGCCAAGCGCTATGGGTACGAGCTCAGCGACCATACGATGGTGCTCTACGGACTTTGCGCGGACTGCCGCAAGAAAAGTGCGGGCTGACGCAGCATCCGTTGGTGCGCAGGCCTTGAGCGGACCTTCCTGAGAGGGCCCGCTTTTTGCGCTTGCTGGACCAGAATGCGAAAAAGCCCTTGAAAACGTCGTTTTCAAGGGCTTTGGAATTCTGGTGCGCGATACTGGTTTCGAACCAGTGACCCCTGCCGTGTGAAGGCAGTGCTCTACCGCTGAGCTAACCGCGCGTCGAGAATTTGAATTATACGGATTTTTCCGGGTTTTGCAAGAGTGGCTGGAAAAGAAATACCGCAAATGTGGTATGCGGGTGCTCAATAGCTCGGAGCGGGGCGCGTGCCGGCCGCGACTTCGCAGCCCATGTTCGCAAGCTCGTCCGCCTTTTCGTTGCCCGGGTCGCCCGCGTGTCCCTTCACCCAGCGCCATTCGATGTCGAACTGCGAGGTAAGTTCGTCAAGCTGTTGCCAGAGCTCCGCATTCTTGACTGGCTTCTTGTCGGCGGTTCGCCAGCCGTTGCGCTTCCAGCCGTGGATCCACTTCGTGATGCCGTCCTTCACGTAGGAACTGTCGGTGTGGATGATGATCGGGCACTTGCGGCGCAGAGCCGAGAGCGCCGAGATGACGGCCGTGAGTTCCATCTGGTTGTTGGTCGTGAGCTTGCTGCCGCCGTACATTTCCCGGGTATGCGCGCCCCAGACCATGTAGGCGCCCCAGCCTCCGATGCCGGGGTTGCACTTGCAGGCGCCGTCGGTCCAGATTTCCAGTGTCTTTTCGGTTTGCTGTGCCATGTGAGGATGTTGCGGAACGGTTGAGAAAGCAGACAGTGTACCGTCAGTTGCCGTGTCCCGCCTGCCGTCTGGCCTCCTTGGGAACGGGGAGCGGCGAGCCCGCCGTCAGGATGTCGAGCGGACTCTTCATCGGCAGGCGTCCGACGAGCTTCATGCCTGGCAGGCGCTTGACGGCGCAGAGCACGATCAGGTTGGCGCAGTGCGGCGCCCAGCGGTCCCCCGCCTTGTCAAGCCATTTCCAGCGTTCGAAGTTCCTGAGGCTATGGCAGCTCGGTGAATAGACGCCGAAGCGCCCACGGTCGATTTCGAATCCCAGAAGCGTGAGCCAGTCCTTGAGGCGGTAGAGCGGAACGGGTGAGGTGTGTGTCGGCAGGTAGGGCCTCAGGCCTGCGCCGACGGCCTTCTGGCGCATCCACCAGAGGCTCAGGGGATTGAAGACCGTCAGGATAAGCCTGCCTTCGGGCACTAGCACGCGAGCCGCTTCGCGAAGTGTCTGGTGTGCGGAGGGCGCGAAGTCAAGCGCATGAGGAAGCGTCACCAGATCAAGCGATTCGGCGGGAAAGGGCAGCCATCCGCTTTCGGCCTGCACGGTTTGCAGGGTGGGACGAAGAAGCCTGTTGTCGAGTTCGTCGTAGCTTTCAGTCGTGAGCCACTGCGAAGTGATGCCGTTCGCTCTCAGCGTGTCGAGCTGAGGTGCGCCGACCTGCAGGGCCTCTCTGCCGAAGGCGTCGGCCGAAAACTCGTCGTACTGGGAGGACTCCCACGCATGCAGGGTCTCGCCCTGCGGCGTCTTCAGAAAGTCGGCAAAGGAAAAGCTGTTCATGGCTGCTGTGCGGATCGGGAGCATCTCTGCGTGAATGTGTATCTCATTGTGCCTGAAGAGGCGCTCCGGCATTGTAAATTCAATACGATTGATAAAATCGACTAATTGTCGATGCAAGACACGCTCCTGCCCATTTTTTTGCGCCATGATCAGACCGCTTCAGATTCGTCCGTTTCTGCTGAAAACGCTGCCCCTTCTTAGTCTCGGATTCACCTTTCTGCTTTTCGAGCCCGCAGCGGGCATTCCGAAGGCGGCTGCGGCTGCAGGCGTGCCTGCGGCCGACGAGGCTGCGACCGTTGCGCAGGCGGCTTCGGACGAGCCTGTCGGCACGGTTGAGGCACTCGGTCCTCCTGTTGACGTCTGGGACCGCATCCGTCGAGGCTATGCCATGCCTGCCCTTGAGAACGACAAGGTCGATCGCTGGCTCGAGTACTACCGCCGCAAGCCTGACTATTTGAACCGCATGTTCGAGCGCTCGGGGCGCTACCTCTATCACATTCTTGAGGAGGTCGAGAATCGTGGCATGCCCACGGAGCTTGCGCTCCTGCCGTTCGTGGAAAGCGCATTCCAGCCCGAGGCGCTTTCGCGCGCCAAGGCTGCAGGCCTCTGGCAGTTCATGCCTGCGACGGGCACGCACTACTCCCTGGAGCAGAATCTCTGGCGTGACGACAGGCGCGACGTGCTTGAGAGCACGCGCGCAGCGCTCGACTACTTCGAATATCTTTACGGTATGTTCAGTGACTGGCATCTGGCGCTCGCCGCCTACAATTGGGGCGAGGGAAGCGTGCAGCGTGCCATTCGCCGCCAGCAGGCGAGGAAGCGCCCTGCCGACTACCAGCATCTCCGCATGCCCAATGAAACGGCCAACTATGTACCCAAGCTCGAGGCCATCAAGCGCATTGTGACCGATCCCTCGAAGTACGGCGTGAAGTTGCCCGACGTGGGCAACGAGCCCTTCTTCGTCACGGTGACGAAGCCGCGCGACATTGACACCGAAACGGCCGCCGAGCTCGCGGGAATGCCGCTCAAGGAGTTCCGCCAGCTCAATCCCAGTTTCAAGCTGCCCGTGATCGTTGCCTCGCACAACAACGTGATGCTGCTTCCTGCCGACAAGGTCGACGAGTTCATCGACAATCTTGCAAGCTGGATGGACGGTGGCCAGCCGCTCTCGCGTTGGACGACCTACAAGTTGCAGGAGGGCGAGACGCTTGCCTCAGTCGCCGAAGCTGCAGGGATGACCGAGGACGAGCTTCGGGATGTGAACGGCATTCCGAAGGGCCGTCGCGTGCTCGCCAACTCCACGCTTCTTGTGAGGGCGAACGCAGATGATCAGACGGACATTGCGGCCGAGACAGCCGATGCAAAGCTCCGCCTGTCGCCTCTCACCACCTGGCGTCGCGTGACCTACCGCGTGCGAAAGGGAGACACGCTCTCGGGCATCGCTCGTCGCTGGCACATCACGAAGAAGTCCATCGTTCAGGCCAACCGCCTGCGTTCGCAGAACCTGCGCGTTGGCCAGCGCCTGATCCTGACGGTGCCCAACGTCGAGCGTGCGCCGATCCGCACCGTGAGCACGGACAGTGGTGCCAAGCATGTCATTCATGCCGTGAAGGCAGGCGAGACGCTCGGATCCATCTCGCGCCGGTACGGGGTGTCGACGGCCATCCTTAGAGCCACAAACCGCATCAGCGGCAACACCATCAGGGCGGGCCAGCGCCTGCGCATCCCGACCGTGGCATCGGTTGAGGAGTCCGATGTCCGCGTGCACACCGTGCGAAAGGGTGACACTCTCTCCGAAATCGCCGATCACTACGACGTGTCCGTGGTTCGCCTCAAGCGTGCCAACCGCCTGACGGGCAATGCACTCCGGGTGGGGCAGAGGCTTGAGATTCCAACGGGTTCCGAGCCCAAGGCGCCTGCAGTGCAGCCGAGCCGCGCCGACGAGTCGCCCGAGGCCGGACTTTATCGGGTGAAGTCCGGCGACACGCTCTATGAAATCGCGGGCCGCTTCGGCGTCTCCGTCAATGCCCTCAAGGCCGTGAACGGGCTTTCGGGCTCCTCGCTTCGCGCGGGGCAGAAGCTCGTCATTCCTGCAACTGCGAAAACCCAGCCCTCCAGAGCTGATTCTCAGCCCGCAGGTTCTGCTCAGGCTCAGGACACGGTCTATCGCGTGAAGTCGGGCGACACGCTTTCGAGCATAGCGAGCCGCTTCGGAACTTCGGTGCGGATCCTGAAGGATCTCAACGGCCTTCGTTCCAACAGGTTGAGCGTCGGACAGCGCATCAGACTGCCGTAGGCGAGGACCGAACGGCCTACCCAACGCAGGGGAGGGCGCGGTTCTTTTCGAGCCGCCCGAAAGTCCCTACAATAACCGCACTCCCGTTCCGGCTAGGCAAACGTGCCGGAAACGATGCTTGAACCCCGTCGTCCGTCCCTCTTGAGGAGCGGACGGCCCTGAAGAAGTGAGACTGATTATGGGATTTCTGAACGGCAAGAAGCTTCTGATCACTGGCGTGATCTCCAACCGCTCGATTGCGTACGGCATTGCCAAGGCCTGCCGCCGCGAGGGCGCCGAGCTCGCCTTCACCTATGCCAACGAACGCTATCGCGAGCGCATCGAGGGGCTGGCCGCTGACTTTGACAGTAAGCTCGTCTATCGCATGGATGTCGGCAGCGACGAGGACATCGCTGTGGTCGTTGAAGAACTCGGCAAGGCCTGGGGCGGCCTTGACGGCTTCGTGCACTCGATCGGCTTTGCGCCGCGCGAGGCCATCGCGGGCGACTTCCTCGAGGGCCTCTCCCGCGAGTCCTTCAAGATCGCCATGGACATCTCGGCCTACTCCTATCCTGCGATGGCCAAGGCCTTCCTGCCGCTCATGAAGGGCCGTCAGGCATCCGTCCTCACGCTGACCTACCTCGGCAGCGAGCGCGTCGTTCCCAACTACAACACGATGGGCCTTGCCAAGGCGGCACTCGAGTCGAGCACTCGCTATCTGGCCGCCAGCCTCGGCAGGGAGGGCATTCGCGCGAACGCCATCTCCGCAGGTCCCATCAAGACGCTTGCCGCTTCCGGCATTCAGGACTTCGGCAAGCTTCTGCACGTGATGGAGCAGGCAGCGCCGCTCGGCCGCACTGTAACGACGGAGGAAGTCGGCAACACGGCCGCCTTCCTGCTGTCCGACCTCGCAAGCGGTCTGACGGGCGACGTCGTCTACGTCGATGCGGGCTTCCATGCCATGGGCGCCGCGATGATCGAAGTGGAAAAGTAAGCGCAGTTTATTGACAGTGCACCTGAGCGGGGATCGATCCAGAGTCGGTTCCCGCTTTTTGTGCTTTATTTTTGATCACATGCAGGGTTATAGTGCTTCTGATTGTGGTCCCAATTTACGCATTCCCATGCCCATGACATCTGCATTCAAGAAAGTCGCGGTCTTCGTCAAGCCGACCGAGATCATGGTCGTGCCGCTTCAGGCGCTGATCAAGGTGATCGAGGCCTGCGGCGCGGAGGTCTTCCTCTGCGAGCGCAGCGCCGCATCGCTGAAGGGACGGAGCAACCGTCCCGGTCATCCGAGGGCCGAACTCGGCGCCATGTGCGACCTTGCGATCGTGCTCGGCGGCGACGGTACGATGTTGGGCGTTGCTCGTGATCTGGCGGGCTTCGACATTCCGATCATCGGTGTCAACGCGGGGCGTCTCGGCTTCATCACGGACATCGTGCTTGAGGACATGGAGACGATTCTGCCACAGGTGCTAGCGGGACGCTACACGCGCGACGTGCGCCGCATGCTCGCGTGCGAGGTCGTGCGCAAGGGCAAGCCGATCTTCTCGGGTATTGCCGTCAACGACGTCGGCATCAGCCACGGCCGTGCAGGCGGCATGGTCGAGTTCGTGATCTACGTGAACGGGCAGCAGATGTCGAGCCAGTCGGCCGACGGCATCATCTGCTCGACTTCGACGGGGTCCACGGCCTATTCGCTCGCCGCAGGCGGTCCGATCCTGCATCCGTCTCTTCAGGGGCTGTGCCTCGTGCCCGTCGCGCCGCACACGCTCTCGAACCGCCCCATCGTGCTCCCAGCAAACGTGGCGATCGACATCGAGCTCACGAACGCGCGAGATGCAGTCGCCTACTGCGACATGCAGGAGTTCTTCGACGTGCAGCCCGGCGACGTACTCAAGATCCGTCCGACCGAGATGACCATGACGATGCTTCATCCTGCGGGATACGACTACTTCGATCTGCTGCGCCGCAAGCTCAAGTGGAACTTCATGCCCACGAGCGTGAAGAGGCGCACGAATTCCTCGGGAAGCTGATAGAGTAGCTCCTTCAATACTGCTTCCGGAGATACGCCTTCATGCTGACTGCCTTGAGTCTTAGAGACTTTGTGATCGTCGAGTCCCTGAGTCTGGATGTCCGGCGGGGCTTTACAGTCCTGACGGGTGAAACCGGCGCCGGCAAGTCCATTCTCATCGACGCCCTGCAGCTGATTCTTGGTGGTCGGGCGGATGCCGGCGTCGTCCGTGAGGGTGCTGAGCGCACGAACATCGTGGCGGAGTTTCAGCCGCCTGAGAGCGCCCGAAAATGGCTTGCGGCCAACGAGCTTGAAACGGGCGACGACATGCTGATGATCCGCAGGACGGTCGACGTCAAGGGACGCTCCCGCGCTTGGGTGAACGGCGTCTCGGTGGCGGCTTCCCAGCTGAGGGAACTCGGCGAAACGCTCATTGACGTACATGGGCAGCATGCGCATCAGTCGCTTCTGAAGCCCGCCTATCAGCTCAAGCTTCTGGACGATCATGCAGGTACGTTCATGGAACTCTCTGCCGTCAGAGAGGCCTTCAACGTCTGGCAGAAGGCCCGGCGCGCTCTTGATGACGCGACTGCCAACGCCGATGCGATTGCGGAAAAGGCCGAGCGCCTCGCCTGGATGATCGAGGATCTGGAGGCGCTGTCGCCAAGAGGCGGCGAATGGGAGTCCCTCAATGAGGACCACAGGCGCCTTTCGCACGGCGTTGCGATTGCCGAGGGTTTGAACGAGGTGCTCGGAACTCTGACGGAGGATGGAGAGTCCGCTTCCGCCATGCTTTCCTCGGCACACGCAAAGCTCTCTTCGCTGAGCCGCTACGATGCCAAGCTTGCTTCAGTTGCTGAAACGCTCTCGACGGGCATAGACCTCATTGAGGAGGCGGCACGTGACGCCGCCCGTTATCTCGACCGTGCCGATCTGGACGGCGAACGCTTTGCCGAGGTTGATCGCCGCGTCTCCCACTACTACGAGCTTGCCCGTAAGTTCAGGACGGAGCCAGAAAGCCTGCACGAGCTGCTCGAAAAAAGCCGGTCGGAACTCAAGGTGCTGACGGGCGCCAAGGACGTCGAGGCTCTGCGAAAGGCGGAGGCATCGGCGCGCGGTTCTTATGACGTTGCGGCGGCAAGGCTGTCTGAAGCGCGCAGGCACGGCGCGCTGGCGCTGGGCGAGGCTGTGACGGCTCAAATGCAGCGTCTGGCGATGAAGGGGGCCCGTCTGGAGATCGCGCTTGTGAATCAGCCACCTAGTGCATCGGGGTCGGAGCATTGCGAGTTTCTCATTGCCGGCCACGCAGGCGTTCAGACTCGGCCCCTGATCAAGGTCGCTTCCGGCGGCGAGCTTGCCCGTATCAGCCTTGCCATTGCCGTGATCACGGCGGCCGCCATGCCCGTCCCCACGCTCATTTTCGACGAGGTCGACAGCGGCATTGGCGGCGCAACCGCCGAGGTGGTGGGACAGCTTCTGCACAGACTCGGCGAAAGCCGCCAGGTCCTCTGTGTGACGCATCTGCCTCAGGTGGCTGCGTGCGGTGACAATCACTGGCGCGTGGAGAAACAGTTTACGGGCGAGACCACTCGAAGCAGTCTGCGCGTTCTGACGGCACGGGAGCGCGTGGAGGAGGTGGCCCGCATGCTGGCAGGCATCTCGATTTCCGACAATACGCGTGCTGTTGCGCAGGAAATGCTGCGCGGAGGTGGACATGAATCCTGATGCAACCTTGTCGGCTGTTGTTCTGACCAGAAACAGTTCAGCTCTGCTGGAGAGATGCCTCCAATCTCTGAAGTTCGCCGACGAGCTGATCGTCATTGACGACTTCAGCACGGATGAAACAGCTGAAATATCCGCTCGCTGTGGTGCGAAGGTGGTTAAACATGCCATGAACGGCGACTTTGCGGCTCAGCGTCGGTTCGGGATCGAGCAGTGCGGATGCAAATGGGTTCTGTTCATTGATTCTGATGAGTTGGTATCGGATGAGCTCGCTGAGGAGATCAAGCATGTTCTGCAAGGCGGAGAGAAGGCAGCGTATCTTCTCAAGCGTGAAAACAGTTTTCCACATTACGACATTACTCACGGATCGATGAGGAGCGATTGCGTGCTTCGGCTGTTCCCGAAGGAGGGGCTGAAGGTTGAGGGTCGTGTGCACGAAAAGGTGTCGAGTCCGTTTCCTCACAAAAAACTGCAGGGGACTTTGCTCCATCATCCGTATGAAAACTGGAGCGCGACAATCCGAAAGCTTGACGTCTATACCGAATATCTTGCTGTTCAGCAGGTTGAGAAAAGAAGGAAGACGGGCTTTTTCACGGGCGTCTTCATCAAGCCGACCTGGGCTTTCATTAAGGTCTATTTCTTCAACAAGGGCTTTCTGGACGGGCGCATGGGGGTGATGTTTGCAGTTCACCACGCGTACTACACGTTCATGAAATATGCCAAATACTATCTGTTGGTCAACAGCGGGGGGAAATTTTGATGGATGAGTTGATCTCCATCGTCGTGTCGACTTACAACTGGCCTGAAGCGTTGGACTTGTCCTTGAAGTCACTTTCGGCTCAGACTGATTCGAATTTCGAGATTATTGTCGCTGACGACGGCTCGGGGTGCGAAACTGCTCGGGTTGTTGAGGAATGGTGTCGCAAAAGTCCTGTGAAGGTCATTCATTCCTGGCAGGAGGACAAGGGATTCAGACTGGCTCGTTCCAGAAATGTGGCTGTCACTCGCAGCGCAGGGAAATATCTGATTTTCATGGATGGAGACTGCATCGTCAGGAGCGACTTTGTTGCGATGCACAGAATGCTTGCGGAACGGCATTCTGTTCTGGCCGGACAGCGGATTCTGCTTGCCGAGGCGTTTTCACAGGAATGCCTGATTTCTGGAAATCTGGCGTGGTGTGAGTCGATTTCGAAGCTGAGAGAGCTTGCGCGGAATAGAGCTGTCAACCGCTGGCAATCAGCCGTATCTTTGCCTCTTGGTTTCTTTAGAAAGGCTCGTCCGAATCGCTGGCAATTGCTTCGCGGATGCAATTGGTCGCTTCACCGAGAGGATTTTCTCGCCGTGAAGGGACAGGACGAGGCATTTGAAGGCTGGGGTTACGAAGACTCCGACATGGCGATACGCCTCATCAACAACGGTTGCTTGATCAAGTGGGCGGGATTTACCTCTCCCTGCTTCCATCTGTGGCACAAGAATGCCGACAGAACGATGTCGCCGGAGAACCTATCCCGTCTCGAAACAGTCAAAAGAATGAAAAAAGTCCTTCCTAACAAGCCGATGCAGGAAAGCTACGACTGATAGGCAGATGTGGTCAGTGATTAAGACTGCGTGTCAACGCTGACAGAACTTCGTCAAGCGAGGGCCATCCGTCCGTATTGTTGCCAAGGCAGACGGCCTTGCTGTTCCAAGGACGGGTTCGGGCGGGGTCGGTGACGCCGAGGAGCGTGATCTGATTGGCGCTGACGGCGGCAGCGACATGGCTGATGCCCGAGTCATTGGCAATGACGATGCGGGCGCGCTTTGCCAGAGCCGCATAATTGCCCAGCGTGGTGGGCGGAAGAATTCTGGCGTTCGGACAGGCCGCATGGTTGGCTTCCTCTTCACGCACGGAGGGGAAGACGATGGGTTCTATGCCCATGTCGCGAAGCGGTCCGCAGAGTTCGTTGAAGTGCTTCCACTGCTTTTCCTTGCCATGATGCAGGCCGCGGGCAATCGGAGCGAGCAGTGCGAAGTTTTCGGGAATGTCGTGTTCGGCCATCAGGTTGCGTGCGGCGGCCTCGTGGCGGGCAAGCAGTCTCATGCCGAGTTCTTCAGGAACGGAATCCCAGGCAGGGGTGCCGCCCCAAGCCTTGATTGCTCCGTGGGCAAGACGGAAAAACCGCTCCACTTCATGCATGGTGCCGGGCTCTTCAACGACTTTGTCCAACAGAAAGCGGCGGCCATCCGTAGGAAAGCCCGCGTTGCGCACGCGCCCGATGGAGAAAAGCAGGGCCGAACTGAAGGAATTCGGAAAAAGCAGCCCCAGAGGACGCGGACCGAGATGATTGCTGATGTAGCGGATTCGATGCAGATCCTCGGTGACGTGCCCCTCAATGGGGTCGAACCTCCAGCCCATGCCGGACATCAGGTCCTCCGCCCAACGCTTGCCCGTCAGCATGGGTGTGAAGCCGCTGGCCTCCAGAAGGCGAAGGGCGGGGAGAGTCATGCAGCAGTCACCAACATGATTGGGCAGACGGCAGAGAACGTTAGGCATTTGCGTAAAACCCGAATTGAGAAAATACAATGAGCGTAGTTATTGTATATGGTCAGCCTGTATGATGAGATCCTTGCGCGGTATTCTCCCGAAGCGGGAGTGCGGACGGTTGAGGATGCCGCGGGCGTTAGTCCGAAGCCTTTCTTGCGGAGAGGCTTTGTCCCTTTTCGGAATTTGAGTTTCAGTTAAAAATGGCAGTCAGTGTTTTCGACATGTTCAAGGTGGGCATCGGCCCCTCGTCTTCGCATACGGTGGGACCGATGCGTGCGGGGCATGCCTTTGTCAAGGTGCTCAGGGATCACGGGATGCTGGAGCAGGCAACGTCGCTCAAAATCGAGCTGATGGGAAGTCTCGCTGCGACAGGCAAGGGGCATGGTACGGACACGGCAGCACAGCTGGGACTTCTGGGACGCATTCCCGAAACCATGGATCCAGACGAGGTGTCCGTGCTGATTGGTGACATTCGAGCCTCCCGTCAGCTGAAGCTTGACGGCATGCATGCGGTGGCGTTCGATCCTGAAGCCGACATTGCTTTTCATGCCGACAAGGTTCCCGCCTTTCACACCAATGCCATGGAGTTTTCGGTGTTCGCGGGCGACTCTCTCCTCTATCGGCGCCGTTACTATTCCGTGGGCGGCGGTTTCATCGTGGCCGCCAGAGAGGATGATCCCGAGCAGCCTGTAACGCCCAAGGCGTTTCAGGGCGTGAAGACGAAGCCTTATCCCTATCGTACGGGCGACGAGCTGATGAAGATCGCCAGAGACAACAATCTGACCATTGCCGAGCTGGTGTACCGAAACGAGTGCGTTGACCGCATGCCCGAGGAGGTGGATCGCAGGCTCGACGAGATCTGGCAGGTGATGCACGCCGCCGTCGAGCGCGGCATGCGTCAGACGGAGGTCCTGCCCGGTCCCTTCCGGATTGCTCGTCGAGCGAATGCCCTCATGCAGGACGTGATGCAGCGCACCGATGACCCGCTCGCCGTACTGGACTGGGTGAACGTCTATGCGATGGCCGTGGCCGAGGAAAATGCGGCAGGCGGTCGTGTCGTGACGGCGCCGACCAACGGTGCGGCCGGCGTGATCCCTGCCGTCATCGAGTACTATCTGCGTCACGTTTCGGGCAGTACCATGGAGGGCGTCAGGACCTTCCTGTTGACGGCAGGCGCTGTCGGCATGCTCTACAAGGAAAACGCCTCCATTTCCGGTGCTGAGGTCGGTTGTCAGGGCGAGGTTGGTGTGGCCTGCTCCATGGCGGCTTCGGGTCTGGCGGCCGTCTGCGGCGGCACGGTCGAGCAGATCGAGAATGCGGCTGAAATCGGCATGGAGCACAACCTCGGTCTGACCTGCGATCCCGTGGCCGGTCAGGTGCAGATTCCCTGCATTGAGCGCAACGCCATTGCGGCCGTCAAGGCCATCAACGCGGCTCGCATGGCACTTCGCGGCAACGGTTCCCACTACATCAGCCTCGATCAGGTGATTCGCACCATGATGGCGACCGGACGCGACATGCAGAGCAAGTACAAGGAAACGAGTCTCGGCGGTCTGGCCGTTTCGATCGTCGAGTGCTGATGCATCGAAACTGACTTTCAGGGATCTTGACCGCCATGCTGATCGGCGTTTTCTTCGGCATTGCCGCGTGCATGATCTGGGGGTGCGTTTACGTGGCCCCGCTGATCCTGCCGGACTACAGTCCTGTGCACATCGCGATGATGCGCTATCTGGTCTTCGGCATGCTTGCCGCAGGCCTGGCGGTCCCTGAGTGGCGCGAGTTGAAGTCTTATTCGGCGGCGGACTGGCGTAGGGCGCTTGCACTCGGTATTGTCGGAAACATCTTCTACTACTGGTTGCTGGCCGAGGCCTGCCAACGCGCAGGAGCGCCGATTGCAGGCGCCTTCACGGCGCTGATTCCCATCATGGTGGGCGTCATCGGCAACATGAGGGCGGGTGAGAGCGCCGTGCCTTGGCGGCGCATCGTGCCGCCACTGTGCCTGAGCTTCGCAGGGATGGTCTGTCTCAACTGGACGGAGTTCATCTATCTGGTGGGGGACGGACGCGTGACCTCGGGCAACTTCTGGCTTGGCGTAGGCTTTGCGTTCTTCTCCTCAGTGGTCTGGACCTGGTATCCGCTCAGCAACGCCGAATGGCTGCTGTCGCATCCCGGCAAGTCGCCCAAGACGTGGTCGACCGCTCAGGGGCTTGCACTCCTGCCATGCGTCGCCGTCGGGATGGCTCTGCTTGCGGGAGACGGGACGCAGGGGGGCATTCTCGGGCCCAGACCGTGGATGTTCATTGCAACGGTGGTGTTTCTGGGCGTCTGCGCCTCCTGGATCGGCATCGTGCTCTGGAGTTTGATGAGCCAGAGACTACCGCCTGCGCTGGGCGGCCAGATGATCATCTTCGAGACGATCTTTGCCGTGACCTACGCCCACTTGTGGCGAAGCGAATGGCCGACGCCGCTCATGCTGGTCGGTCTGGGGCTTCTTCTGATGGGGGTTACAGCTTCCCTCAAGGTTTTCAGAAAGCCGAGACACACTGCTTCAGGTACCACCTGACCGTAGCGCGCAGCCCTTCGTCAAAGGGGATCATGGGCTTCCATTCCAGCGTTTGACGCAGGCGTCCTGCGTCCAATGCGTAGCGGCGGTCGTGTCCCGGACGGTCGTGGACATGCACGATCGCATCTGCGTGAGGACGGCCGTCGTCGCGCGGCGAGAGTTCGTCGAGCACCGACATCGCGCTCTGCAGGAACTTCAGGTTGCTCATTTCATTGGAGGCGCCGACGTTGTATATGTCTCCCGGTGCCGCCTTTTCCAGAATCATTCGCAGTGCTCGACAGAAGTCGTGTACATGGATCCAGTCGCGGATCTGCTCGCCGTCGCCGTAAACGGGGAGCGTCTTGCCCGCTAGAGCGCGCGTCAGCATGAAGGGCAGAAGTTTTTCCGGGTACTGTCTGGGACCGTAGTTGTTGGTGCATCTCACCGTGACGACGGGCAGGCCGTAGGTTCTGAAGTAGGCGCGTCCGAACTGGTCGGCCGCCGCCTTGCTCGCGGAGTACGGACTGCTTGGATCGAAGGGCGTGGCCTCCGTGTTGGGCGGCGTGTCCACGGTCATGGAGCCGTAGACCTCGTCGGTGGAGATGTTGATGAAGCGGAAGGCGGCCTTCTCCTCATCGTCGAGCGTCAGCCAGTACCGGTGTGCAACACCTAGAAGAACCGTCGTTCCCCTGACGTTCGTGTCGACGAACACCTGAGGGCCGGAAATTGAACGGTCGACGTGGCTTTCGGCAGCGAAGTGTACGACGGCGCGAGGACGGAAGCGGTCGAAAAGATCGGCCACCAGCGCTTCGTCCAGAATGTTTCCTTCGACAAAGCGATGTCTGGGGTCGTGTTCGACGTCTCTGAGGTTGGCCTTGTTTCCTGCATAGGTCAGGGCGTCGAGCGTCAGAATGCTTTCGTCGTGTGACCTGAACCATTCCGTGATGAAGTTTGAGCCGATGAAGCCGGCTCCGCCTGTGACCAACAGCATGTGTGAAAATCCGAGAGAAGAGCGCCGGCTTTTAAAGCGGGTGCGGCAAACCCACTACAATGTGAGCAGTCAATTTTGAGCGCAACGTCGCAGGCAGGCAAGGAGCCGCCATCGTGGAACATATTCTCATCAACTGCACGCCCCGTGAAGTGCGTGTCGCCATTGTAGTGGATGGCGTTCTTCAGGATCTCTTCATCGAGCGCGACTGTGCGCGCGGCCTCGTGGGGAATGTTTATCTCGGCAAGGTCGTCCGTGTGCTGCCCGGCATGCAGAGCGCCTTCGTGGACGTGGGGCTCGAACGAACGGCCTTCCTTCACGTGGCCGACATTGCGGAGGCGCATTGCGAGGGCGAGAAGCCCGCGCCCATCGAGACGATCCTTCACGAAGGCCAGTCCCTCATGGTGCAGGTCGCAAAGGATCCCATCGGCACCAAGGGCGCCAGACTGACGACGACCGTTTCGCTCGCGGGTCGCAAGCTCGTCTATCTGCCCAGAGACAACCACATCGGCGTTTCCCAACGCATTGAGGACGCAGAACTTCGCGAATCACTTCGCGCCATGATGACGGAGCTTCGTCCTGAAACCGAAAAGGGCGGCTACATCATCCGCACGAGTGCCGAAGAGGGCGCGACCGAGCAGGAGTTCAAGGATGACATGGCCTATCTCGGCCGTCTGTGGACCGACATTCACGAGCTCGCAGGGCGAAGCACCGGACCGAAGCTCCTCTATCAGGATCTGTCGCTTGCCCAGCGCGTGCTCCGCGACATGGTTCATCAGGACACGCAGACCGTCGAGGTCGACAGCCGCGAGAACTACGAGGCCCTGCTGAACTTTGCAAGCCGCTTTGTGCCTGCGGCTAAGGACAGGCTCACCCTCTACAGGGGCGAGAGGCCGCTTTTCGAGTTGCACGGCATTGAGACCGAAATCGAGCATGCGCTTGAGCGCAGGGTAGACCTGAAGAGCGGCGGCTATCTGGTCTTCGATCAGACGGAGGCCATGACGACGATCGACGTCAATACGGGCGGCTACGTCGGCAAGCGTGACTTCAGCGACACGGTCTTCAAGACGAACCTCGAGGCTGCGCAGACCATCGCGCGCCAGCTGCGCCTGAGAAATCTCGGCGGCATCATCATCGTCGACTTCATCGACATGAGCTGCGACGAGCACCGCGAGGCGGTTCTTGCCGAACTTCGCCGTTCGGTCTCAACCGACCGCACCCGCATGACGGTGAGCAACTTCACCGAGCTCGGCCTCGTCGAGATGACACGAAAGCGCACCCGCGAGTCGCTTGCACACGTCCTCTGCGAACCTTGTCCCATGTGCGGCGGCAGGGGAGAGGTCCGCACGGCACGCACCGTCTGCTACTCGATCATGCGTGAGATCGTGAGGCTCTGCAAGCAGTATCAGGAGACGAAGGAGTTTCACATTCAGGCGAGCCAGACCGTCATCGACATGCTGCTCGAGGAGGAGTCGCAGGCGCTCGAGCTTCTGCAGGCCTTCGTCGAAAAGCCTGTGCATCTTGAGGTGGAGCCGAGCTACACCCAGGAACAGTTTGACGTGATTCTCGCCTGAGGACCTTCGCATGACGGAAAGCACTACCTTCTACTGGTATGACTTCGAAACCTTCGGCCTCGACTGCCGCAGGGACAGGCCCGCGCAGTTTGCAGGCATTCGGACGGACATGGACCTTAATCCGCAGGGAGATGGGGACGTGTTTTATTCCAGGCCTTCGGGAGACTATCTGCCCAGCCCCGAGAGCTGTCTTCTGACGGGGATGACGCCGCAGATCTGCGAGGAAAGGGGCATTCCCGAGAGTAAGTTTGCGGGTGAAGTCTGGAGTCGTCTCAACAGGCCCGGAACGATCAGCATCGGGTACAACGCGTCCGGCTTCGACAACGAGGTCGCGCGCTTCCTTTTCTGGCGCAATTTTCTCGATCCGTATTCCCATCAGCACCGGAACGGATGTTCATGCTGGGACCTGTACCCGCTTGTCTGCGCCGTCTGGGCGCTTCGGGGGGATGGCATCAAGTGGCCGCTCAGAAAGGATGTGGACCCCGAAAGCAATGATGAAAAGAGCGTCAGCTTCAGGCTGGAGTGTCTGAGCAAGGCCAACGGGATCGTGCACGCACATTCGCATGAGGCCTTGAGTGACGCAATGGCCACGCTGGGACTGGCGGCGCTCATCCGCAAAACGGAACCCAGACTTTGGAAGTGGGCGCTGGAAAACCGCAGCAGGGAGGCTGTGAAGGCGGCCGTGACGAAGGGGCCTGTCGTCTGGATCTCTCCGAAGTTCGGGCAGGCAAGAGGCTTTCTGCGCATAGCCGCCAGAATTCCGTTCCCCGGCGAGAGCGGCAATTCCGCGCTGATGTGGGACTTGTCCGTGGATCCGCTGATCGTGACGAAGCTGAGCGACGAAGAGATCAAGTCACGCCTTTTCGCCCGCAGGGAGGACCTTGCGGACGGCGAGGAGCCATTGCCGGTCTACAGGCTCGCGATGAACAACTCTCCCTTTGTCTGCGCAAACCTCAAGGTGCTTTCTCCCGAGCGCATGGACAGGTTCGGTGTGAAGCCGCAGGAGATTCTTGCCAACTGGGAGCGCTTCAAGGAGCTCGGCAACGTGATTGCGGGAAGGCTGGCCGGACTGATGGGCAGGCGTGAAAGGCCTGCGCCGAAGGACGTTGACTTCGGACTTTATGACGGCGGTTTTGCCAGCGGACATGATGTGGAGATGATGGCTCGGGTGCGCGGAATGACGCCTGAGAGTCTTGCGAAGGGCAGCATTCATTTTGACGATGAGCGCTTCAACCAGCTGCTCGTGCGCTACCGTGCCCGAAACTGGCAGGAGACGCTCAATGATGAAGAACGTAGCCAGTGGACGTTTTTTTGCCGATCCAGATTGATGGACGGAGCCGACGGCGCTCTGACCGTTTCGGCCTATTTTGATGAAATCGACCGCCTGCAGGAGAGCACTTTGGAAGATGAAGAAAAGCAGCTCGTGTTGGAGGCGCTTTACGAATGGGGCGAGCGTGCGGGTGAAGCCTGCGCGTTCTGACTCTGTTGAAGAAGGAGGCGGTTATGAAGATGGACAAGACTTATGCGTGCGTTCCCTCTCTCAAGGTGGCGTTTGTCGGCCTAGGCGTCATGGGATTTCCGATGGCGGGGCATCTGAAGCTTGCCGGACATGACGTCTGTGTCTACAACCGTACTACGGCCAAGGCAGAGAAGTGGGTTGAGACGTTCGGAGGCCGCATGGCGGCGACGCCGGCTGAAGCGGTCCGCGGAGCAGGTATCGTCTTCGCCTGCGTGGGCAACGACGACGATCTGAGAAGCGTCGTGCTTGGAGAAACGGGGGCGTTTGCCGGCATGGAGCCGGGGACGGTCTTCGTCGATCATACGACGGCAAGCGCCGCCGTGGCGCGCGAGCTTGAGGCCGAAGGAGCAAAGAGGGGAATTGCCTTTATCGACGCACCTGTCTCCGGTGGTCAGGCGGGCGCTGAAAACGGGTGCCTGACAGTGCTCTGCGGCGGAGGCGAAGCAGCATTCAGGAGCGTCGAGCCCGTGCTTGACGCATATGCGGGCGCGGTGACCTACTTCGGACCATCTGGCTCAGGTCAGCTCGCCAAGATGGTCAACCAGATCTGCATTGCAGGCTGTGTACAGGGACTCTCTGAAGCCATCGCCTTTGGCATGAATGCCGGGCTTGATATGCCGAAGGTCATCGAGGCTCTGAGTTCAGGAGCTGCATCTTCCTGGCAGATGGTGAACCGTGGCAGGACGATGGTGAAGGGTGAGTTCGACTTCGGGTTCGCCGTCGACTGGATGCGCAAGGATCTTGGCATTGTCAAGGATGAGGCAGCCCGCAACGGCTCGGAGATTCCCGTCACGAGGATGGTCGACAGCTTCTACGAAGAGGTGCAGAAGGCGGGTGGTGCCCGCTGGGATACTTCAAGCTTAATAACACGTTTGAACAGGACGATGAAATGAAGGGCTTCTTGATTAACTTGGATTCCTCAGAAGACAGATTGAGGCAGGTCGAAGGTAGATTGTTTGCGACGGGCTTTGTCAGAGTTTCAGACTCTCCCGTACGTTGGAGACGAGAAGCTCTGGTTATTGAACGAATTCCTGCTGTTGACGGTCGTAAGCTGTCCGAAAGCGAACTGCTGAAGTGGCGTCAGAGAGAAAGACCCTTTTGGGATTGGACTACGCATGAGCTGACCCCTGGTGAGATCGGATGCTTTCTTTCGCATAGGGAGTTTTGGCAGAAGGTGGTAGACGAGCGACTGTCTCATGCGTTTGTTCTGGAGGATGACATTCTTCTTGCGGATGACTGTTTCAAGATTTTGTCTTCAGCAGACTGGATTCCGTCAGATGCAGATTTTGTGAAGCTGAACTTGTTTCCTACGAACTCCACGCATACGTACCCTGTGAGCAAGCCCGTAGGACTTGTCGAGGGACGTGAAATACGCAGAACAGCAGGGAGAATCTACGGGACAGGTTGTTATGTGATTACGGAAGCTGCAGCTCGGGAGTGTCTGGAGCACTCGGGAAAACTGAGCCTTCCTGTGGATCTGTTCATGTTTGATTCAAGATTCAGCTTTGCCACAGAAAAAAAGATTTATACGATTCTGCCGGGGCTTGCTGTTGATGCTGGCGCGGTTTCAACCATTGAGGGAGGGCGCAACAAGGACAGACTCAACGCCTGCCAACATTTGTTGAAAGGATTTTATTCGGTGGCCAGACGGACCAAACTCAGACTCTTGATGAGAAAGTACGCCCTGAGTTGGGTTCGGTCAGAGTTTCAATCGTAGTCGTGCCCTGATTGGGGCCTGACTGAGGCTACAATACTCAAATTACCTTCATTGAATTCGGATTAGATCAATGTCTTCTGAAACCGAAGCACCTGTCGCCGAAGCGCAGGTCACCAACTTTATTCGAAACATCATCGACGACGATCTGGCCCGCGGCGCCAACCTGCCCCGCTTCTGGTGTGGGCATCCCGCGCCCTATGCCGAGCAGCTCGAAAAGGGCGAGCCCGACGCGGCCCGCATCCGCACGCGCTTCCCGCCGGAGCCCAACGGCTATCTGCACATCGGCCATGCCAAGAGCATCTGTCTGAACTTCGGCCTTGCCCGCGACTACGGCGGCGCCTGCCACATGCGCTTTGACGACACCAATCCCGTCAAGGAGGATCAGGAATACGTCGACGGCATCATGGACAGCGTCCGCTGGCTCGGCTTCGACTGGAAGTTCGGCAATGAAACGAACCTCTACTTCGCGAGCTCGTACTTCGACGACATGTTCCGCTTCGCCGAGCATCTGATCCGCACGGGCTATGCCTATGTGGATGAACAGACTGCAGACGAAATGCGCGAAAGCCGCGGCACGCTCAAGGAACCAGGCAAGAATTCGCCCTACCGCGACCGCTCGCCTGAGGAGAATCTGAAGCTCTTCCATGAAATGCGCGACGGCAAGCATCCCGAAGGCTCCATGGTGGTTCGTGCCAAGATCGACATGGCGAGCCCCAACATCAATCTGCGCGACCCTGCCATCTACCGCATCCGCTTTGCCGATCATCATGCGACGGGCGACAAGTGGTGCGTGTATCCGATGTACACCTTCGCGCACCCGATCGAGGATTCGCTCGAAAACATCACGCACTCCATCTGCACGCTGGAGTTCGAGGATCAGCGCGCGTTCTACAACTGGGCTCTTGAGCGCATCATCCCGCTTCTGCGCACGCCGCAGTACGAGGAGGCCCTCAAGGTGATTCGTGCGATGGCCGATGGTGAGGACAATCGCGCCATGGCCTTTGTCAAGGCCGCCTTCGAAAGCCGCGCCAAGCTGGGCGGCAGCTTGCCCGAAGAGGCCGTGGCCCGTCTGATGCAGGCGTGGGAGAACGGCCTGCCCGAGACGATCAAGGACGAAACGGTCACGCAGTTCTTTGCTACGCTGCTTTGCTTCCCCGAGAACTTCACACCGCTCATGCAGGCGGCGCTCGACGTGGTTCGTCCGAACTTCTTCCTGCTCTCGCATCAGTATGAGTTCAACCGCCTGAATCTGACGTATGTCGTCGTGAGCAAGCGCAAGCTCATTCAGCTCGTGCAGGAAAAGTATGTCGACGGCTGGGACGACCCCCGCATGCCGACCATCGTCGGTCTGCGTCGCCGCGGCTTTACGCCAAAGAGCCTGCAGAACTTTGCTGAACGCTGCGGCGTCTCCAAGGTCTCCGGCGGCTGGATCGACTATTCCGTGCTGGAACAGTGCCTGCGTGAGGATCTTGAAGAGCGCGCCGAGCGCCGCGTTGCCGTGCTTCGCCCGCTCAAGCTCATCATCGACAACTATCCTGAAGGTCAGACCGAGGAGCTTGAGGCCAACAATCATCCGCAGAAGCCCGAAATGGGCACGCGCAGGATCTCGTTCTCGCGCGAACTGTGGATCGAGGAAGGCGACTTCGCCGAAGTCCCGCCCAAGGGTTTCCGTCGTTTGACGGTGCCTGCCGACGGCACGCCCGCCAAGCCCGTTCGCCTGCGCTACGGCTATGTGATCGTGCCGACCTCGTTCGAAAAGGACGAGTCCGGCCGCGTGACTGCGGTTCATGCCGAGTATCTCCCTGAGACGCGCTCCGGTTCAGAGGGCTCCATGTCCGTCAAGACGAAGGCGACGATCCACTGGCTTGATGCAAAGACGGCTGTTCCTGCCGAAATCCGCGTCTATGACCGACTCTTCAACGTGCCGCATCCGGACGAAGGCGAGGGCAGCTTCCTTGACCGTCTCACGCCCGATTCGAAGACGGTGCTTTCGTCCTATGTCGAGCCCGCAGCCGCTGCGGCCGCTCGTGACGACAAGTTCCAGTTCGAGCGCAACGGCTATTTCGTGGCTGATCGTGAGGATCACACGGCTGAAAAGCCTGTCTTCAATCTGGCCGTCGGCCTGAAGGATTCCTGGGGCAAGTAATGTCCTGAATCGTCGGATTGCCGAAGAGGGGCGGGGCTGATGCTCCGCCCCTTGTTGTCTCGGCACCTCGTGTTTCGTTCTGTTGACATCATGAAAACCAAACGTTTCAAAACATCTCTGACTGCCGTTTTGCTGGCTCTGGGGCTTTCATCCGCTGCGCCGATTCTCTCGGCTGAAGGCGGGGTCGCCGAGGCTCCTCAGACTGCGGAGCCCCGGGAATACGCTCTTGAGCGTCATACGCTTCACATGGGCACTCTCATCAACGCGAAACTCTTCGGTGCTACGCCGGAGGCTGTCAAGCATTACGCGATTGTCTTCGAGGACAAGGTGACGGACTATGACGATCTGATGTCAGTCCACAAGGATACCCCTCTCAATGAGGTCAATCGCCGCGCTGGTGAGCCCGTCGAAGTGCCCTGTGAAATCGCCGACATGACGAAGCAGGCGCTTGCCATTGCCGATGAGACGAACGGCGCCTTCGAGCCGATGATAGGCCCTGTCGTAAATCTCTGGAAGATCGGCTTCGGCGGCGAGCACGTGCCGTCCGATGAGGCCATTGCCGAGGCGGTCTCCAAGGTCGACCGCTCCAAGGTTCGCGTCTGGCGCGAGGGCGGGCGATGCATGATGCAGATCGCCAAGGGACAGAGCATCGACATGGGTGCCATTGCGAAGGGCTTCATCGGTCAGAGACTCTCCGACATTCTCAAGCACGAAGGCATGACGCGTGGGGTTCTCAATCTCGGCGGCAACATCGTTGCCGTGGGCGAGAAGTCGGATGGCCGCCCCTGGCGCATCGGCATCCAGCATCCCGCGGAGTCCCGCGGCGGTTATTTCGCCGTGGCTTCGGTGAAGGATGAAAGCGTGATCACGTCAGGCGCCTACGAACGCTACTTCGAGGAGAACGGCAAGCGCTACTCCCATATTCTGGATCCGAAGACGGGGCGGCCTGCGAAGACCGACATTTCGTCCGTGACGATCATTGATCGCGACGGCGCGCGAGCGGACGCGCTTTGCACGGCCCTTTTTGCAATGGGCTGGGATCGAGCGGAGGCCTTCCTGCGCACCCATTCCGAGCTGAAGGCACTGGTGATGCACGCTGACATGAAGCAGGCGGTGATGACGCCTGCGGCGGCTTCGTCCGTGACGTCCGCCGATCCCTCGGTTAAACTCACCGTTTTGAAGTAACCCTGCAGAGCATTGTTTTAGGTCATGACTGAGCCCCGTTTCGTTCATCTTCGTCTTCACTCCGAGTATTCCGTCACGGACGGGCTCGTGCGCATCGACCCCGCCATTCACAAGACTCTTGAAATGGGCGGGGTGGCGCTCGGCATTACGGACCTGATGAACGTCTTCGGCGGCCTGCGCTTTTACACGCATGCGCTCTCTGCCGGTCTCAAGCCCATCCTTGGCTGCGACGTCAAGATCAAGAACAACAAGTTCCCCGACAATCCCTACAGGATGACGTTCTACTGCATGAACCACACGGGGTACCACTCCCTGTGCGTTCTGCTCACCAAGGCGTTTCTGGAGGGACAGGATCCGTATCGCGGTCAGATCTGTGACGACTGGCTTGATGTGCCCGGTGCCACGGACGGCCTCATCGCGCTGACGGGCGGCCCCAAGGGACGCCTGTCGCAGCTCATTGACACGGGCAGCGAGCGTCAGGCGGGCGGCATTGTCGGACGCTGGAAGAAGCTCTTTCCGAACCGTCTCTACATCGAACTCCAGCGTGCCAACAGACCGAAGGACGAAAATCAGAATGCCTTCCTCGTGACGGTGGCCTCCAGATTTGACGTTCCGGTTGTGGCGACTCATCCCGTTCAGTTCCTCGAGCCGCAGGACTTCGAGGCGCACGAAGTGCGCTGCTGTATTGCGGGCGGCTTCACGATCACCGACCCCCGTCGCGACAAGAGCTATACGCGCGAGCAGTACCTGAAGAGCGAGGAGCAGATGTGCGAGCTCTTCAAGGACGTTCCGAGCGCGCTGGCCAATTCCGTCATCATCGCGAAGCGCTGCAATCTTGACGGGGTGCTTTCGAAACCGCAGCTGCCGCTCTTCCCGACGCCGGACGGCATGAGTCTGGACGACTACATGGACCATCTCTCCCGTGAGGGTCTGGAGAAGCGTCTGGCCTTCCTTTATGACGACGAGAAGGTGAGGGACGCCAAGCGCCCTGAATACGTGGAGCGCCTTGACTATGAGCTCGGCATCATCAAGAAGATGCAGTTTCCGGGCTACTTCCTCATCGTTCAGGACTTCATCAACTGGTCGAAGACCCACGGCGTGCCCGTGGGCCCGGGACGAGGTTCGGGCGCAGGTTCGCTTGTCGCCTATTCGCTCGGCATTACGGACCTTGATCCGCTCAAGTTCGACCTTCTGTTCGAACGCTTCCTGAATCCTGAGCGCGTGTCCATGCCTGACTTTGACGTGGACTTCTGCCAGTACAACCGCGACCGCACGATCGAATACGTGAAGGAGACGTACGGTGCGGACGCCGTGAGTCAGATCGCGACCTTCGGCACGCTGGGTGCCAAGGCCGTCGTGCGTGACGTTGCACGCGTGCTCAACGTCCCCTTCTCGAAGGCGGACCGTCTGGCCAAGCTCATTCCGATGCAGCCCGGCAAGAACGTCACGCTTGATGATGCCATCAAGGAGGTGCCCGAGTTCCGCGAGGCGATTGAGAGCGACGACGAGTACAAGGAACTCATGCGTGTGGCAAAGGGGCTTGAGGGCATCACCCGCAACCTCGGCATGCACGCGGGCGGCGTGCTGATCGCTCCGGGGGCGCTTACGGATTTCTGTCCGCTCTACAACTCCGATGGCGCTCCCGAAAATACGATCAGCCAGTTCGACAAGAAGGACGTGGAGAATGTCGGTCTCGTGAAGTTCGACTTCCTGGGGCTTACGACGCTCTCCATCCTTGCGAAGTGCAAGGAGTACATCGACAAGCTCTATCCCGAAAGGGAATTCGAGTTGGAGCGCATTCCCGTCACAGACGAGGAGACCTACCGCTGCTTCCAGAACGCCAATACGGCCGCCGTCTTCCAGTTTGAATCGGAAGGCATGCGTCAGCTGCTGCGTCAGGCGCGTCCCGACCGTCTCGAGGATCTGGTGGCCTTGAACGCACTTTATCGCCCTGGTCCGATGGACCTGATTCCGTCCTTCATCGCCCGAAAGTTCGGGCGGGAGAAGGTGGAGTACTTGGACGAGCGCATGGCGCCCGTGCTTTCCGAAACCTACGGCATCATGGTGTATCAGGAACAGGTGATGCGTGTGGCCCAGGTGGTGGGCGGTTATTCGCTGGGCGGCGCCGACCTTCTGCGCCGCGCCATGGGCAAGAAGAACGTCGAGGAGATGAAGCGCCAGCGTGCGGTCTTCGTGAAGGGCGCAGGCGAGCGCGGCGTGAAGGCGTCGGTTGCAACCGAAATCTTCAACCTGATGGAAAAGTTCGCGGGCTACGGCTTCAACAAGTCGCATGCTGCGGCATATTCCTATGTCGCCTATCAGACGGCCTACCTCAAGACGCACTTCACGTCCTGCTTCATGGCGGCCAACCTCTGCATGGTGATGGATCAGGGCGACAAGATGAAGGCGCTTCTGGATGATGCCCGTTCCAACGGCATCGAAATTCTGCCGCCCGACATCAACCTCTCCGACTGGTTCTTCACGGCGCCAGACGAAAAGCACATTCGCTTCGGTCTTGGCGGCGTCAAGGGACTGGGCAGGCAGCAGGTTGAGGACATGATGGCGACCCGCATCAAGGACGGCCCCTTCACCGACCTGTTCGATGTGACGGCGCGTGTTTCGGGTTTGAATTCCCGCAACCTCGAGGGACTCATTCGCGTGGGTGCCTTTGACTCGCTCAATCCTGACCGCGGCTTCCTGTACGGAAACGTTTCGCAGGCCATGACGGCCGGTCAGGCCGTGGCGGCCAGCGAGGGGCAGGACAGCCTCTTCGCAGACGACGTGCAGGTTAAGCGCATCGTCAACTGGGTGGAGGCGCCGTCCTGGTCCGAACGTCGAAAGTTGAAGGAGGAGAAGGGGGCGCTCGGCTTCTGGCTTTCCGGTCATCCGTACGAGCTCTATCAGCACGAGGTGGCCCACTATACGTCGCTGGCCCTCGGACAGATTCAGCCGAGCCGCGACAGCGTGAAGCTGGCGGGCGTGGTCACGAACGTTCGTGTCGTTCAGGGCAAGCGCGGTCGCATGGGTGTGGTTCAGCTCGACGACGGCACGGCCGTGTTGGAGGTGGTCTGCTTCTCCGAAGCTTGGGAGAAGCTCAAGAACAAGTTTGCGCCGGACGATGTCGTCTGCATCGAGGGGCGCGTTCGCTATGACGAGTTCAGCAAGCGCATGTCGGTCAATGTGGAGAACGCCATGTCGCTTGATGAATTCCGTTCTGTGGCGGCGTCTTGCCTGCGTGTGGACATTGACGGTCGCGTCAAGCATGACGTCAGGCGCATCGAGAGCATTCTGAGGGGATCGGAACGCGCTACGGGCGTGACGGTGGCGCTTGACATCCGTACGAAGAAGGCGAGTGGCCGCATGTATCTGCCCTTTACGGTCGGCAATGTGGATGAACTGAGAACGGCACTTCGTAACAGCGGTGAAATTTCTGGAACCGAAATTGAATACTGATGTCTGATTAATATTGCGTGAGCCGCACTTGTAAGCCCGGAGATGAAATTATGAAAATTGCGTTACCGAATACTTATCGAGTAATTCAAGGAAGAGGTGGGGCAGAGAAGGTTTTCTGTGAGTTGGCTAATGGGTTTGCTCAATGTGGACATGAAGTTTTAGCTTTGGCGTATGACGAAGCTGAAGGTCGCCCGTTTTATCCATTGGATAGTCGCGTTATCTTTATGAATACGTGGTCAGGGAGGAACGTGTTGTTATCCGTAGTTGAAAAAGTGAAGACTTTTTCGTTTAGCAAAGAAATCAGAAGGGATCGTAGACGGAAGTTGCAGCAGCGAAAATTATTTATAGATAGAACCGAAAAAGTAGTCCTAGCAATTAGAGAGTTTTCTCCTGATGTTATTTTGTCTTTTCAGATTTCTTCTAGTGGATATATAAAAGATGGTGTCGGAGATATTCCTGTTGTTACCATGTTGCATGGGCATCCTGATTTCTATGAAATAGAGGAAGAACAAAAGGACATACTCCGAAAGTCTCGAAGGGTTCAGGTCCTGCTGCCTCAGTATGAGGCTATATTTAAAGCGAAATTCTCCAAAGATCCTCCGGAAGTTGTCTGCATCCATAATTCAGTTCCTGTTTATAAGGAGTTATCAGATGGAATGGGTAAGAAAATTTTGCATATAGGAAGAATTGCTCCAGAGAAGAGGCAGCATTTACTAGTTGAGGCTTTTTCCCTACTTCAAAAAGACTTTCCTGATTGGACGCTCGAGTTGTGGGGAGAAAGGAGCGATCTTGAATATGATAGATTTGTTTGTGATGTTATTCGCAAATGCGGAATGAATCCTGACTCTGTCTTGAAAGGCATATCTCCTGATGTTGAAAGTATTCTTAAATCTGCTTCGATTTTCGTATTCCCTTCTTCTGTAGAGGGGTTTCCTTTAGCTCTTACTGAAGCAATGTCCATGGGGCTTTGCTGTGTAGGCTGTTGTGATTGCTTGAGTGTCAGTACTTTAATGAAGGATGGTTATTCTGGAATTCTGACGCTGCCAAACGGCAAAGATCTTGCAGATGCAATGAAAAAAGCAATGACAACTCCCTCTCTGAGGATCACCTGCGGAAGGAATGCATCTTCGGATATGAAGAAGTATTCAAAAGAAAGGGTTGTTGAAGAATGGATATCTTTATTCGCAGAGCTAGTGACGAGGAGACGCTAAATGGAAGTAACATCTATCATAAATTTTCACCGAGAAGATGATTATGCTGAGTGTGCATTGAAGTCTCTGGAGGCTACGTCTATATATGCAATTGAAAGAGGATGTGAATGCAATATATTGATGATTTTGGATAGGCCTTCTGAAATCGTCTTGGAAATAGCAAAGCGGTTTGAGGAAACATCCCGTGTATCTACATCTCTTGTTATTGTGAATAATGGGTCATTGGGTTTATCCAGAAATGATGGAGTAGTCAGGGCGAGCGGTCGTTATGTGATGTTGTGTGATGGTGATGATTTATGTTCCGTTAATATGATTTTCGACTCTTGGATAGAGGTAAAGAGCTACCTTGAGGATAAGGGAAGGAGGGTTTGTTGTATTCCTGAATATATTTATGAATTTGGGAATCGGGTTTCCTTGAGAAAATTTTATTCTTCGCGGTTTTTTAATATAAGGGATTTCGCAGTCGTTCATCCTTTTTGCTCGCATTTGTTCGTTGAGACTGAAATCTTGAGAGAGAACTTATTTAGAGATCTGTCTCCATCGTCTGGATTTGCTTTTGAGGATTGGGACTTAAATGTTCGTTTGATTACAAGTGGAGTGGAGGTGGAGGTTGCAAGGGGGACGACTCTTTATTATAGAAAACATGATCAATCAATTATGGCCTCATCTGGATACATAAGACTTCCTCCGAGAAATCCCGCAATGGTCCCTCAGGCTTTTTTTGATAATAATTATATTAGAAAAGCGGAACCTCTACCTTGTGCTTTTGTGACTGAAGAGAGCTCAAATGATTTTCTAGAGTCTTCAAAGCAAAAGGAATATTTTTCTCTTGCTGCAAAAATTGATGAGCGATTGGTTTCTTCAAGTGTTTGGGGCGAAAGGAGATCAGGGGTCTCGTTACGTAATAACTTATACAATGAAAGCGATCTTCTGAACTGTTTGAAGGTAATGGTTTCTTTGACTGGAGGGGGGGAGTATGATGAGATTGTGTTGTTGGAGAATGGGGGTAATGCTGTTTCTTTTGTGAATTCTTCGAATTGTGTTCAGGGGGGGATTCGTTTGGTTGTTTATTGTGGTAATTCTATCTCGTCAATGTCTTGGAGGAGTTCACTTCCTGAGAATGTTGTGGTAGTGAATTTTAGTAAGGTGTCCAAGTTGTTAAAGCGAAAAGAAAGGGAAGAGATTTTAGTTAAGTTCTTATTAACTGTGTCAAATCCAAATACTCGTCTCAGAGTTGAGGACGGTGCTTTGAAAGAATTGATGAATAATTATGGAAAGACGTTGAGTAACTCAGTTTGCATTACGGATTTCCATGAAATGTGTTTTATAGATCGTGATGTGTCAGGAAAAATGGAACTTGTGAATTCAAGAATAGTTTCATTCCTTGCTGAAGAAGGTCTATGTAAAAAGTACGACAGGGCAGGGCGGCAGGAGATCGAACAGATGGTCGGTAGGGTGGAGAATCAATTGTTGATGAGGTCTTTACCGTTGAGGAAGAAATTAAAATTTCTGTCAAGAGTTTTTGGGGTGAGCAAATGAAAAAAGCCCGCATGACGTTATCGTCATGCGGGCTTTTGTTCTGGGGTGGGAAATGGGACTCGAACCCACGACAACCGGAATCACAATCCGGGACTCTACCAACTGAGCTATTCCCACCAGAATCCGAATTTTGTGGCCTGCCCGGCAGGGATCGAACCTGCGACCACCTGCTTAGAAGGCAGGTGCTCTATCCAACTGAGCTACGGGCAGATCGATTGGTGTCCATGCATGTCTGGAAACTGGTCGGGGTGAAGAGATTCGAACTCCCGACATCCTGCTCCCAAAGCAGGCGCGCTACCAGACTGCGCTACACCCCGGGTAGAAGTCGAATTTTACACGAAAAAAGAAAAAATGCAACAGGAAAAAAAACAGCGGGCCTGCCGGTCCTGTTCAAGGGGCTGGACTTCTCATCGTCAGGGTTCCTGCTCGGTCTGCGGACCCGCTGGGTGCAGTGTGCGGCATCTGCTAAAACGGTACAATGACGCGTAGGAGACTCTCTCCTCTTTTTATAGGAAAAAGGGACAAACAATGACGCAAGAACACGACAACTCCAACGATCCGCTGCATGCCAAGAAGAAGGCCTGGTCCGGCCGCTTCTCGGAACCCGTGGACGCTTTTGTGCTTCGCTATACGGCCAGCGTCGACTTTGACAAGCGCATGGCCATGGCTGACATCGACGGCTCGCTGGCTCATGCGGCCATGCTCGCCAAGGTTGGCGTGATCACCGAACAGGACCTCGCCGACATCCGTCGCGGCATGGCTCAGATCCGTGAGGAAATCACCTCCGGCGCCTTCGAATGGCAGCTTGAGCTCGAAGACGTGCATCTCAATATTGAGGCTCGTCTGACGGCTCTCATCGGCGACGCCGGCAAGCGTCTGCACACCGGTCGCTCCCGCAACGACCAGGTGGCCACCGACATCCGTCTGTATCTGCGCAGCGAAATCGACGTGATCGTCGCCCGCCTCGAACACCTTCAGGAAGTCATGGTGCATCAGGCCAAGCAGCACGCTGGCCTCATCATGCCGGGCTTCACCCACATGCAGGTCGCCCAGCCCGTGACCTTCGGTCACCACATGCTGGCTTATGTCGAAATGTTTGAGCGTGACCGTGAGCGCATGCTTGACCTTCGTCGTCGCGTCAACCGCAGCCCGCTTGGTGCCGCCGCTCTGGCCGGCACGACCTATCCGATCGACCGCGAGTACTCCGCAAGCCTGCTCGGCTTCGAAGCTGTTGCCCAGAATTCGCTCGACGCCGTTTCTGACCGCGACTTCGCCATCGAATTCTGTTCGGCCGCCGCCGTTCTGATGATGCACATCTCCCGTCTCTCCGAAGAGCTTGTGATCTGGATGAGCCAGCGCTTCGCCTTCATTAAGCTTCCCGACCGTTTCACGACGGGCAGCTCGATCATGCCGCAGAAGAAGAATCCTGACGTTCCTGAAACGGCTCGCGGCAAGGCCGGTCGCGTCTACGGCGACCTGATCGCCATGCTGACCCTTATGAAGGGCACGCCGCTTGCCTACAACAAGGACTTTCAGGAAGACAAGGAACCCGTGTTTGATGCGATCGACACGGTCAAGGACACGCTCCGTGCCTTCTGCGACATGATGGCCGGCGTCGAACCGCAGGCCGATGCCATGCATCACGCTGCTCAGGCCGGCTATCCGACGGCCACCGACCTTGCCGACTACCTCGTCCGTCACGGCACGCCGTTCCGTACGGCCCATGACATCGTCGGTCAGACGGTTCGCGCCGCCTCCGAACGCGGCTGTGGTCTTGAAGACCTTCCGCTCGATGTGCTCAAGAGCTTCAGTCCCGCGATTGAAGAGGACGTCTACGAAGTCCTCAAGCTCGAAGGCTCCGTCAACGCCCGCAACCATCTCGGCGGCACCGCTCCCGCTCAGGTTGCGAAGCAGGTCGAACGCTGGGAGGCGATCATCTCCGAGCGCGCCGCCAAGGCTGCCTGAGCCTGAAAGCAAGGATGCCCAAGGGCTGACCGGGTTTTAGTCCGGGGCATCCCCCAAAGAAGAGCCCGAAGTTTCGGGCTCTTCTGTTCTCTCGGCGTCGCAAGACGCAATACCCGGAACGCATGCCCCGACGGTGCCGGTGTTCCTCAACCATTCGCACAGCAAGTAATCAGCATGGAAGACTTCATCCACACCTTGAACGCCGTCATCTGGTCGCCCGCTCTGGTGGCCTTTTGTCTGGGCGCTGGTCTTTTTTTCTCAATCAAGTCTCGTTTTGTCCAGCTTCGCCTGATCCCAGAAATGTGGCGCCTTCTTTTTCAGAAGAAGGAGGACGAGATCGGCCTCTCCAGCTTTCAGGCGCTATCTCTGACACTCGCAGGTCGTGTCGGTACTGGCAACATCGCAGGCGTGGCGACGGCCATCTGCTTTGGCGGTCCCGGCGCGCTTTTCTGGATGTGGGTGGTGGCCTTTCTGGGGGCGTCTTCCGCCTTTGTGGAGTCGACGCTCGGTCAGATCTACAAGGAGCGCATTGAGGGCCAGTATCGCGGCGGTCCCGCCTTTTACATTGAACGAGGCCTGAAGCTCAAGGCCTATGCTTGGGCGTTCGCGATTGTTACGATTCTTGCTTCGTGCTTCTTCTGCCCCGGCGTGCAGAGCAATTCGATCGCGCTAGCCTGGAACGAGGCCTTCGGTCTTGATGCTGAAGTGACGGCTGCCATCGTTGCCTCCATCACCTGCTTTGTGATTGTCGGTGGCCTGCGCCGCATTGCCACCTTCACGTCCTGGGTCGTGCCCTTCATGGCGCAGGCCTACATCGTCGTTGCACTCATCATCGTCGGCGTCAACTGGGAGCAGATTCCTGCCGTGATGACGCTGATCGTCAACAGTGCCTTCGGTTTTGACTCCCTGACGGGCGGCATGTTGGGTGCTGCGATTGCCTGGGGCGTCAAGCGCGGCATCTATTCCAACGAGGCAGGTCAGGGTACGGGGCCGCATGCTTCGTCGGCGGCCGCTGTTTCTCATCCGGCCAAGCAGGGCCTTGTGCAGGCCTTCTCGGTCTACATCGACACGCTTTTCGTCTGTTCGGCCACAGGCTTCATGATCCTGATGACGGGCTGCTACAACATGCAGGCTCCTGACGGCTCCATGATCTTTGAGGGTCTCAAGGGTGTCGAAGCCGGTCCCGTGTATACGCAGGCGGCCATTGATCAGCTGATGCCCGGCTGGGGTGGCCCCTTCATCGCTATCACGATTTTCTTTTTTGCCTTCACGACGATTCTTGGTTACTACTATATGGCCGAGACGAACATGGCCTATCTCAACCGCTACATCAGGAAGCCCGTGCTCATGTCGGCCTGCAAGGCGATCTTCATCGGCACGGTTGCCTTTGGCGCCATCAATTCGTCCACGCTCATCTGGACCATGGCGGACGTGGGTGTCGGTACGATGGCGTGGCTCAACCTCATTGCCATCATGCTTTTGCAAAAGCCCGCCTTCATTGCGCTTAAGGACTACGAGCGCCAGCTTAAGGACGGGCTCAATCCCGTGTTCCATCCCGAGCAGCTCGGCATTGCCAATGCGACCTACTGGGAAGGCAATCGCGCCGAAGACAATCTGGCCGTGGAGGAAGAGTCTGGTGTGGACAACTTGACAGGGCTGGACCCCAAGAACCCGGTTTGAGTTTGAGGCGGATGCTTTTGTACTGATCTTCTCGAGGTGGTTGAGTGATTTCAGCCATGGAAAGGCATCCGTCCTTGTGTTCTAATGAGCAATGACTATTTCCTCATTTGAAAGACGTCAGGAGAGACGACTGATGAAGAAGATACTGGTCATCAATTTCCGTTATTTCGGTGATGCGCTGATTTCGGCCTCACTGTCCGTACGCATCCGTGAGCTTTGGCCGGATGCACACATCACGTATCTTGTGTTTGACAGCGTTGAAGGGGTGCTCGAAGGCATTGAAACAATCGATGAGATTCTGACTGTGCCGGAGCGGCCTGATAAATGGGAGCAGTTCCGGTGGATGGCTGCTCATTGGAATGATTATGACCTGGCGTTTGTAACGCAAACCGGTACCAGGCCGGGACTCTACGGCTTTTTCATGGCTAGGGAGCGCATCGGTTTTACGCCGGGGTTCACCAAGCGCAACTGGTGGAAAAAGCTGCTTCTCACGAAACATGTGCAGGAGGTTTCTGGACCGAAGATCCTTCAGTTTGATTCGCTTCTTACGGCAACAGGAGCCGAGCCCGCAAAGGCTCCTTATGTGCCGCAACCGCATGCACAGTTGCCCGCTGAGGCTTGTTTTGACAGGCCGTACGTAGTAGTGCATCCCATGCCGCGATATGCCTACAAGGCTTGGTCTTCGAATAATTGGAGTGCTCTTGTCAGGCGTTTGAACGACGCGGGTGTGAAGGTTGTTTTGACGGGAGGAAACAATGCAAGTGAACTGGCGGCAATTCGGGACATTGTTCCTGAGGGAGCCGACGCTGTCATTCTTGCGGGGAAATTGAGCTTTGGCCAGACAGCGGAACTGATAGCACGCTCGAAGGGGTTTGTTGGACCCGATACGGGTACTACGCATGTGGCTTCGTCTACGGGGGTGCCTATTGTTACGCTGTTCGGACCTAGCGATCCTACAGCATGGGGGCCTTGGGGCAGGGGGCAGACAAAGCCATTTGATTCTCGGAATGACGGCGTGCCACAGCGGCGAGGCAATGTCATCCTTCTCAAAAAACACTGCAAGTGTCAGGGGGGAATGGGTTGCCTAAATCGTCGTGACAGTTATTCGGATTGCCTGAATGAACTGACGGTAGATGAAGTCTGGGACGCTCTGAAGGAGCTTGAGGTAGTGGCTTAAGCAGGCTGTTTTACTTCACTTTGAGAGGTGAGAAGAAAGAAAAGGCGATTCAGAGTCTTGGATTATGGAGTGTTTGGAGTGGGTGATCGTCACATGGTTGGGAATGATGTCGTGACAAATAATGGGATTCTCAGGTTGGTCATTAATCTCGATCGATCTCCAGAGCGTATGAGGTCGATTTCTCAACAGCTCGTTGCTCGAGACCTCCATTTTGAGCGTCTTCCAGCTGTTGACGGACGAAAGCTGGCTCAAGAGGAACTTTCCCGATTGGAGGCTCCCTATGACGCTCCCGAGAAGTTTGTCTTCAGAAAGGCGTTGTGGCCAAATGAAATAGCGTGCTTTTTGTCGCATACGGCCTGTTGGAAGAAGCTCGTCAAAAGCGGCTGTGAATGGGGGGTGATCATGGAGGACGATATAGTTCTGTCGCCTCGCTTCAAGTTGTTTGCGACGTCTTCAGAATGGATTCCAGAAGGAGTACGCGTTATTCAGCTTCACGGTTCACATCAATCGTTTGCTGCTGGAGAAAGTTATCCTGTTCGCGATACGGAATTATGTAGGATCTTAAATCCTACTCCACTTTGTAGTTTTGCATATCTGATGCACCGCGAATCGGCTGCCTACGCAGTCAGGGATTGATGCGGCTGAATGTGAAAAAGCCCGGAGTTCCACGGGCTTTTTCAATTACTCAAAGGCGTTTCTTAGTTCGTCATCCTTGTTTATGTTGTATCGAACCGAGAAGTACAGCTTTAGGAAAAGATCGCCGAGCGAAAAGAGGCGAAGGCGCTTCTGATGTTTCTTCGGTAATTCGGAGTGGTATTCGAGCGACTTGAGGCAGTTGTAGGCCTTGACGAATCTAGCTTTGTTCTTTTTGTACGTGCCTGTCGACATGGCGAGTTTTATCGCTTGCCACCAACAATCAAGCGCTCGACGCTCAAGCCCCGTTCTGGCGGATTCTGGATACAATTTTGCCTTCTTCATCAGAGCTACGAAAAGCTCCATGTAATCAACGCAAAGCGAGTTATCGTGCGAAAGGGACGATGCTCTCATGCGGTACATGTAGACGATGTCACTGATAACGACGCCTTTTTTGACGTGAAGCAAGGCGCGAATTAGGAAATCCTGGTCTTCGCCTTTGGGCATCGATACGTCAAAGCGCTCGCCTTTGATGCTCTCCGTAGAAAAGCATCGGTTCGAAAGAAAATACGAGAAGGCGTTACTTTTGATTCCATCCCAGTCGCCCGTGCCGTAGGCGTGATGAAACGCGCCGTTTCGGTCTATGACCTTCGGAGGTAGGTGATCCAGTTTGCGACCTCCCCGCAAAAGCCCTTTTTTATCAAAAGGCTCCCAGCCGCATACAGCATAGTCTGCGCAGTTTGCGGATAGGTGCGTTACGTACAGCTCAAGGAAGTTCTCTTTAACAAGATCATCGCTATCAACGAAAGCGATGTAATCGAATGAGCCTTCATTCTCTATAGCATCGAGCGCAACGTTTCGGGCGGAGGACACGCCACCGTTCTTTTTGTGGAAGGTAACGATTCGTTGGTCCTTTGCGGTATATTCATTAAGAATCTGACCCGAAGTATCGGTGGAGCCGTCGTCTACAGCAAAAACGACGAAATTCTTGTAGCTCTGGGCGAGGATGGAGTCGAGACATTCCCGGAGATAGCGTGCCGTGTTGTATACAGGGAGGACAACGGCTACTTTTGCAGTTCTCTGCTGATCAAAAAAGTGGTTGGGTTGGGGAGTGCCGTTTTGATGCATATTTAATATGAATGCGAAAAAGGCTTACGGTTGTTGGATCAACCATGAGCAGGGTACGTGCACATAACTTTATCACAGTACGCCCCCTAACCTGAATTTTTAATAAGCCTTCAAGGGAGCCTCAATTCCCTCGAAGGCTTTTGTTTGGCTCTTCGCAGCTTTGAGTGGGTAAGTGCATGGCTAAGTGGAATCATGCCGTCAGGGGCTCCGCCCCCGACACCCTGGCGTTCGCCGCCACGTGGCTCGGGGAAAGGCGGGCGTTAACGGCCCTTACTTTCCCCGAACCACAGGCTATTTGCGCGGAATCGCCTCGTCAATCTGCTTTCGCGGCATATGCTCGGCCTAACGGCCTGCGCTATTCCACGACAGTTTGACGATTCGATTCCGCGCGGGAATTACCCACATGAAACCGCGAAATGCCATAATCTTTGGGTCATGGAGAGGGACGCCGTCTCGAGCTCCTCTCCCGACCGATTTCCCTGACCAAAGGAGAACAGATCATGAAGCGCGTCTGGGAGGATGTCAAGAAGAAGGCAGCCGACGAGCCGCTCATCCGCATCGTGGACGACGAGGACGAGGTCCGCGAATCGCTCGGATTCATGCTTGAGTGCGAGGGCTTCAGGACGGCGTCCTACGCCTCGGGCGCCGAGTTTCTGAGGGACTTCGATTCGGGAAGGCCGGGCGTCGTGCTTCTCGACGTGCGCATGCCCGAACTTTCGGGCCCCGAGCTTCAGCAGCGCCTCAACGCCATGCACTCGAAGGTTCCCGTCGTCTTCATCACGAGCTACTCGGACATTCAGGCGGCGATCGACACGCTCAAGGCGGGCGCAGCGGACTTCCTGCTCAAGCCCGTGGATCCCGAGAAGCTCATCACGCTCGTGAGGATCCTCATGGAGCGCTCGACCCTTGCGGCCGAAGGCGCAGAGGTGCCCTCGAGCCTCGCTTCGGCCGTCGCGTCGCTCACCGACCGTCCCAGGCGCGTGCTCGAACTCATGATGCAGGGCCTCGACAATGCGGCCATCGCCGAGCATCTCGGCCTGTCCGTGAGGACCGTCGAGGTGCACCGCGCCGCCGTCTACAAGGCGCTCGGCGTCCACAGCGTCAGGCAGTTTCAGAAGCTCATGCCCGACCTAGGGAAAATACTCGGTGAGGCGGGCCCGACCTCTTGACGGCGCCAAAAGTACTTAAGCAAAACGCCGAATAATCTTTGGGTCATGGAGAGGGACGCCGTCTCGAGCTCACCTCCCGACCGATTTCCCTGACCTAAGGAGAACAGATTATGAAGCGTGTCATTCTTGCCGCCGCCGTTGCGATGTGCTTTGCTCCGGCCTACGCCGCCAACCAGACCTACACCGTCGACCTCGTCGTGGTCGGTGCCGGTGCAGGCGGTTCCGTCGCAGCTCTTTCCGCCGTCGAAGGCGGCCTCAAGACCCTCCTTCTCGAAAAGAACGCCTTCGCGGGCGGCGCCGGCAACTTCATGGAGGGCTCGTTTGCCGCCGAATCCTTCATGCAGAAGGAAGCGGGCGTCAAGCTCACGAAGATCCAGGCCTTCAACGAAATGGCCGCCTACCATCACTGGACCATCAACGCGCCGCTCGTCAAGGCCTTCGTCGATGAATCCGCCGAAACGATCCAGTGGGTCTGGGACCACGGCGTGCACTGGAAGGAAGTAAAGACCGCCTGGCGTGAAAAGGCTGACAAGACCTGGCACATCTATCCGAGCGCCGGCTCCCTGCCCAAGGCCATGATCGAGCAGTTCAAGGCCAAGGGCGGCCAGCTGCTTCTCCAGACGCCGGCCGAAAAGCTGATCTTCAAGGACGGCAAGGTCACGGGCGTCATCGCCAAGAACAAGAAGGGTGACACGATCACCGTCAACGCCAAGAACGTCATCCTGGCCACGGGCGGCTACTCCTTCAACACCGAGATGGTGAAGAAGTACTCCGGCATCGACTCCGTTCCGGTCGGCGCTCCGGGTCGCACGGGCGACGGCATCAACATGGCGTTTGAAGTCGGCGCCGTCGGCGACAACATGGGCCCGATGATGCTCAACGGCGCATTCATGCCCGCCGAAGGCGAAGCCATCTGCAACGGCGCCAATAAGGAAGTCCGCGCGCTCTTCCGCCAGGGCCTCCTCTATGTGGACGCCGTGGGCAACCGCTTCTTCAACGAAGAACTGACGATCGACTGGCCTATGTCTTCCAACGCCATCGCCCGCACCGGCGAATGGACCTACATTGTGTTCGACGAGGCCACGAAGCGTGAATTCTCCACGGAAGGCAAGGGCTATCCGAATCCGTGCGGCAACTTCATTCTCCGCCATCAGGCCGCCACGCAGCTCGACGAGCTCCTGAAGGCCAACGAAGCCAAGGGCAACGTCTTCATCGGCAACACGATCGAAGAAGCCGCCAAAAAGGCCGGCATGGATCCGAAGGTCCTCAAGGCCACGTGCGAAAAGATGACGAAGTACGCCAAGCAGGGCAAGGACGAACAGTTCGACAAGGACCCGTACTACCTGCGCGGTATCTCCGAAGGTCCGTTCTACATCGTCCGCGGCAAGCTCAATACGCTCACCAGCCTCAACGGCGTCAAGGTCAACGCGGGCCTGCAGGTCCTCGACAAGAACGACCACGTCATTCCGGGCCTTTATGCTATCGGTCATGACGCGGGCGGCGTGTACGGCGAAGCCTATGACCTGAAGATCGGCGAAGGCACCGCCTCCGCATTCGCCATCAACTCGGGCCGCATGGCCGTCAAGACGATCCTCGGCAACAAGTAACCGCGGTTAATCGGCGACATGAGGCAGGCCGTTCCCCTGGACCTGCCGCTCCCCAAAGGATCTTCCTGCGCAAGCGGGAAGGTCCTTTCGATTTCTCGGAAGGCGTACAATCGTCAGACACCAAGACCATTGTTCAAAAAATGGAGAACCCCAAATGGCTCTGCTTCTTCAAGACCGTCTTCTGCCCGGCGTCGCCGAACTCGTGCCCGAGCTCGAGGAGATCCGTCACGACATTCATGCACACCCCGAGCTCGGCTTCGAGACCGAGCGCACCGTGGGCCTGATCTGCGACTATCACAGGAAGAGCGGCATCGTCGAGATCGACACGGAGCTCGTCAAGGGCTGCGTCATCGCCGTGATCGAGGGCAGCCGTCCCGGCCACACCATCGCCATCCGTGCCGACATGGACGCCCTGCCGATGAACGACGGCTGCGGCAAGCCCTCGGCGAGCACGGTTGCCGGCCGCGGCCACTGCTGCGGCCATGACGGCCACACGACGTGGCTTCTCGGCGCCGCCCGCTGGCTCGCCGCGCACAACGACTTCCCCGGCCGCATCGTGCTCGTACACCAGGCCGCCGAAGAGGCCGGCACGGGTGCGAAGGCCCTCGTCGAGGCGGGCCTCATCGAGAAGTACGGCATCGAGGAGATCTACGGCGGCCACACCGAGCCCAATCTTCCCAAGGGCGTGATCGGCTTCAAGCCGGGTCCCCTCCAGGCCGCGAGCGACAGCGTCTACATCACGCTGCGCGGCAAGGGCACGCACGGCGGCCGTCCGCACCTCGGCGTCGACCCGATTCCCGTCGCCGCCCAGATCGTGACGGCGCTCCAGACGATCGTCTCCCGCAAGGTCGACCCGATCGAGTCCGCCGTCGTCTCCATCTGCTCGATCAACTGCGGCAACTTCAAGGCCAACAACGTCGTGCAGAGCGAACTGACGATGAGCGGCACGGTGCGCACCTTCCTGCCCGAGATCCGCGACCTCGCCGAGGAGAACATCCGCGCGATGGTGACGGGCATCGCCACCGCCAACGGCTGCACGGTCGAGCTCGTCTACGACCGCATGATCGGCTCCGTCATCAACGGCGAGGAGCAGACGATCGCCGCCCACGAGGTCACGAAGGCCCTGCTCGGTGAGGACAACGTCCGCATCATCCGTCCGTTCATGTCGAGCGAGGACTTCTCCGAGTACCTCAACCGCATCCCAGGCGCGATCATCCGCGTGGGCATCCGCGACGAGGAGCACCAGGTGTCGCTCCACAATCAGCAGATGGACTTCAACGACGAGGTCCTCCCCGTCGCCGTGAGCGTCGTGGCCAACATGGCCGTCAGGCGCCTCGAGGCGCTCGCCGCCCGATGAGATCCTGAACAAGGATCGGCATTGAAAAGGGGCGTCCGATCTGCATGAACGGGCGCCCCTTCTTCGTGGGTGCGGGCGTTGCGCGCAGCTTTCTTTTCGAGATCCGGATCAGACGAAATGCACGATGAAGAGCATCACGGGCAGGGCCGGGATGATGCCGAGTGTGGTCACGCCGATCGCTCTTGAGGCGAAGCGCTCGTCGCCGCCGTAAGTGCGTGCGAGAACGGCGATGACCGACGATACGGGCAGGGCGGCGGCCGCGACGAAGACCTTGCGCATGATGGGCTCGAGGTCGAACGGGATCGTGACGAGGTACATCACGAGCGGGCGGATCACGAAGCAGGAGAGGAGCACGAAGACGAGTTCGCGGGGCATGCGCTTCATCTCGGAGACGCCGATTTTGAAGATCGTCATGCCGATGAAGAAGAGCGCGAGCGGCGAGGTGACGGAGCCGAAGCTCTTCACGGTGGCCGCGACGAAGTGCGGGATCGGAATCGAAAGGACGACGAAGGCGATGCCGACGATGAAGGAGAGAAGCGGCGGCGAGAAGAGCATTCTGACGCTCTTCATAAAAGCGAGCTTTGGACGCGCGCCGCCCGTCTTCGCGACGCCGTCGGTCTGGATGGCGTAGAGGCCGACGGTCCAGATGAAGACGCAGTTGGCGAAGAAGTAGACGAGCAGGTAGGGAATGCCTTCTTCGCCGAAGAGCGCGGTCGTCATGGGCACGCCCACGAAGAGCACGGTTGAGCCCGTGAAGGCCGCGGTGAAGGTGCCCGAGAGCTCCCTGCGCACGAGGCCGAGCCTGATGAGCGCGAGCGAGATGAGAAGGTTGAGGCAGACCGTCACGAACGGCAGCCAGGCCATGCCGAGGAGCTCGACGAGCTGGTCGTGCGTGAACTTCGTCGTGACGGAATTGAAGAGGAAGAACGGAATCGAGAGATTCACGATCTTCGCCGTCGTGATGCGGCCCGTGTCGTCGAGCTTGCCCGTTTGGGCGGCAAGCCAGCCGATCCCCGCCGTGAGGACGAGGACGAGCACGTTGGAGATCGTATGAAGCAGTGCGTCGGACATTTCGTATGTCGTCTTGTAGGAATCCGAGGATCAAATGATTGTAACAGCACGAGGATTCCTTATCCTCAGGACGGACACCTGCGTCGAAATCGGCGGCGGGGATCCTGATCAGGACGTCGTGCTTCGGGCGGGTGCGAATTTTTCCCGCCCGCAAATCGGTGCGGGACGCGGGCTGCGGTACAATAAGCGGCCGGCGGCAACGCCCGCCTGTCTCCGTACGTCATCTCTGGAAAACCCCGGTCATGCTCACGCAGCTCGTCCTCATCACGCTTCTCATCATAGGCGCGGCGTACTTCGCCATGTCTGAAATCGCCCTCGCAGGCTCCCGCAAGGTGAGGCTCGAGCGCATGGCCGAAGAGGGCGACCACCGCGCCAGGCTCGTTCTCAACCTCAAGGAGAATCCGGGTTACTTCTTCTCGGTGGTGCAGGTCGGCATCAACGCCGTGGCCATTCTCGGCGGCGTGGTCGGCGAGGCGGTCTTCACGGACGTCTTCGCCGCAGTGTTCGCCTACGTCGTGCCGCCGGAGGCCCTCACGCCCGTCTCCTTCTTCTGCTCGTTCCTGCTCGTCACGATTCTCTTCGTGATGTTCGCGGACCTCATTCCGAAGCGCGTCGCCATGAGCTGCCCCGAAAAGGTGGCCGTGCGCTGCATCGGTCCGATGGTGACGCTCATCATGCTCCTCAAGCCGCTCGTCTGGCTCCTGACGGTGCTCGCCAACGCGATCATGCGCATGATGCGCGTGCCGCTCAACAACCAGGACCAGATCACCAACGAGGACGTAATCGCGACGGTCGAGGCGGGCGCCAAGGCGGGCGTCATCGCGCCGCTTGAGCATACCGCCATCACGAACATGATGGGCCTTGAAAACCATCTGGTACCCAGCGCCATGACGGCCCGCGACAGCATCATCTACTTCAGCCTCGACGAGAGTGACGAGAGCATCCGCGAGAAGATCTCGCTCACGCCCCACAACAAGTTCCTCGTCGTCGACGGCGACATCGACCACGTTTTGGGCGTCGTCGACGGGAAGCAGCTCCTCAAGCTCTATGCCGACGGCGAGTCCCTCTCGATCCGCAAGCCCGGCATCGTGCAGCCCATCATCACGATCCCCGACTCGCTCACGCTCACCGAGACGCTCGACCTCTTCAAGAAGGAGAGCTCCGACTTCGCGGTCGTCATCAACGAATACGGCCTCACGGTCGGCATCATCACTCTCAAGGACATCCTCTGGCCCGTGATGGGCAACTACGACGTCTGGGCCGACGACCAGCTCCTCGTCGAGCGCGCCGACGGCACCTGGCTCGTTGACGGCTCGACGCCCGTCGACGACATCGAGCGCGAGTTCGGCATCGAGAGCATGCCCGAGGAGGAGACCTACGAGACGGTCTCGGGCTTCATCATGTACATGCTCCGCCGCGTACCCAAGCGCGGGGACTTCGTCGAGTATGCGGGCTACCGCTTCGAGGTCACCAACATGGACGGCTTCCACATCGACCAGGTGCTCATGCGTCGTGCGGACCACCACGTCAAGCACGCCGACAAGGCCGAGAAGGTCGAGAAGGCCCCCGAGGGCGGCGCCGACGCATCCGCCGCCGACCAGATCAATCCGGGCGGCACGAAGTGACGGGCGCCGTTCGCCTTATTGCGGGCCGCTGCGTGCGTGAGCGGCACGCGGGCGCCAAATGCACCGCCTGCGCCGACGCCTGTCCCGCACGCGCCCTCTCGTTCGAAGGGGCCGCGCTTCGCATCATCGCGCCCGCCTGCGAGGGTTGCGGCGCCTGTGCCGCGGCCTGTCCGCGCGACGCGCTCGAGCTGCCCGGGGCGGGCTGGCGCGAGGCCGTTGCGGCCGTGCCTTCCTCAGGCGTTCTCGAATGCCGCTGCAGTCATGCTGCTCAGGGGCCGGGCACGCCCGTTCCCTGCATCGGAGGCCTTTGTGCCACGACGAGGCTCGAGCTTCTTCGGGGCGGGCTTCGCACGCTCAGGATCGCGACGGGCGTCTGCGAGGGCTGTCCCGCCGAGGTGCGGTGCGAAGGCGTCACGCTGCGGAACGCATTCGTCAGGGATCTCAGGGAGATGGCCGGGGCCTTCGGGCGCACGGTTGACGTCGTCTTTAGCACCGAGCCCGTTCCCGAGGTCGACGGCGGCCGCCGTCATCTTCTGGGCATCGTCGTCAGAAAGTCCGCCGCGCCCGTTTCGCCTGAAAGGATTGCGGAGCACGTGCCCGACAAATCCGCGGGCCACCTGCTTGTGACGGAGGGCTCAAGGCGCAGGCTCATGGCGGCAAGGGGGCTTCTTTCGGGCATGCAGGATGCCGAAGGCGTGCGCGTTGCGAAGGCAGCGTGCCTTGCCGGCCTCAGGGTGCCTCAATTCGATTCGGAAAAGTGTACGGCCTGCGGGCTCTGCGCCGCGGCCTGTCCCCAGTACGCGCTCTCGGCGAAAACCGAGGGCGAAGGCTTCACGATCGCGGCTGTCGAGACGGCCTGCACGGGCTGCGGCCTCTGCGCCGACATCTGCACGTCGAAGGCGGTCTCCTTCGGTGCGCCCGACTCGGCTGACGCCTGGCTTTCGGGAAGACCGGTCGTCAAGCTCGCCGTGAAGGGGAGAAGGCGCGCGTCCGCCTGGGAGGGAATCGTGGAGCGAAGCTTCACGTCGGGATACTTCAACCGATAACTGAACAAGAAAAGGGGGCCTGACATCCGGAAGATGCAGGCCCTTCCTTTTGTGAGGCTTCGTCAGGGGCGTCAGCGGATCCGGCCGATCGCTTCGCAGAGCGCGCGGTGGCACTCGTTGAGCGTGGGGATGGCGCCTTCACCGTCGATGAAGCTCTGCACGGAGATGTCGTCCGACTCGGCGATCTCGATGCGGTCGGGTGCGGCCCCCTGGAAGGCCAGGAGCATGTTCCTGAGACCGTCGACGATGTGCAGCGGCGTGCCCACGGGGGCGGAGATTCGCACGAATCCCATGTCGTCGCGCTTGATGCTGAAGCCGATGCCGTTGGCGAGAAGCGCCACGACGCTGTCGGCGCTCCAGAAGACGCTCCCGATCGATTCGGGGTCGTGCAGTTCGGAGTGCACGCGCACGAGGTCGTCGAAGGCGACGCGCAGCGCCATGGCGCCGTCGCGGAACTCGAGTCTGTTGAGGGCGTTGATGCCTGTGAGCACGAAGTTCTTCTTCACGAGAATGCCGAAGTCGGACTCGACGTCGGCTCGCGCGTCGGCAAACTGCTTGGGCGTGATGCGCACGTTGACGAGCTCGGGCTGGTGCTTGAGCCACATGATCACGTCGTCCATCGTGCGGCAGACGCGGTTCTCGCTCTTGAGGCGGCCGTTTTCAAAAAGGCGCACGAACCACTCGAACGAGTTGTGCCAGGCGTTGTACTTGTTGACGAAGTCCTCAAGGACGTCCTCGGGCACGTTCTTCGTGCCGAAGGTCTCGTAGATGCGGTGCACGTCGATCACGGCGACGGCCGAGACGTTGAGCCCCGTGCTCATGTGCTCCTCAAGCGCATCTCTGAAGGGCACGATTCGCAGTTCGCGGCGAAAGTTGATGACGCCGAAGAGGACTGCATAGACGCGCCAGCGCTTGGTATCCTTGGAGAAGAAGCGAAGCCGCTCGGAGATGTCCTCCACCATCTCGGTGTTCCACAGGAGTCCGTAGGAACGCTCGTTCCAGATGAGGACGTGACTGACGAGCGCCTCGAAGTAGGCGCGCATCACGCTGTAGACGATCTCGTGATGAAAGCTCATCACCGAAACGCGCAGCGAACTGTCTTTGAGAAGGAGCGTTTTCATGGTGGAAAACCGTGTTGTGCCGCGTTGAAGTGCCGTTTTATTGAAAACTTCAATTTGACAAGTGGATCCGAAAGAAACCGGCTTGAAAACACTTTAGCCTGTTTTGAGCGTCATTGTGTCGAAAACGTGCCCGAAACGCGCATTTTCTTGCAAAAAAGACGGGAAAGTCCCGATCCCGCGCTCGTTTTCAGACCGCCCGTCACAGAGGCGGGCGGAAATCGTCACATTGATTCGGGCTGAACGAGTCCGAGGCGGCGTGCGGTCTTTCTGAGGGCGGCGGCCCACCACTTCGCGAAGACGGGCGGGACCTCGTCCTTCTTGGTGCGCAGGATGAGGCGCTCGGGCGGCAGGTCGAAGGGGGCCGAGAGGAGCGCGAGGGAGGAGCGCAGGCCCGGCTGCGTCATCGCGACGGCGCGGGGCACGATCGTCCAGCCCACGCCTCTGGCGGCAAGCCCGATCGCCCACTGTGCGCCGTCGACCTCCCAGACGTCGGGGCTCACGGTGATCGGGGACTCCGACTCGCTGTCGCGGGCGTTGACGACGATCTGCCGCACGCCCTGAAGTGCCTCGATCGAGGGGCGCTCGACTGCCGCGAGCGGATGCTTCTTCGAGACCGCCACCGCGCGGGGCGCGAGTCCGATGAGATGCTCCTCGCACTCGGGGTCGGGCCTCGAGGAGAAGATGACCGCCATCGTCATGTGCGAACGCCGGAAGAACCAGTTCGACTCCGAGCTCGAGATGTTCTCGAGCTGGAGGCGCGCCGACGGGAACTGGCGCGAGAAGTCGCGCAGCAGATCAAGGAGAAGCGGCAGCTCGAGCGCCATGTCGATGCCCATGTAGAGAAGGGGCTCGGGCAGCCTGAAGAGCTCCGAGGCGCGGCTCTCGAACCGCTCGGCCTCCCTGAGCACCCGCAGGGCGCCGGGCAGGAGCTCCTCGCCCGCAGGGGTGAGCTTCGCGGGCGTGCCTCTCACGAAAAGCCTGATGCCGAGCTCGTTCTCCATGCCCGCAATGTGGGTCGAGACCACCGACTGGCTGCGCCCGAGAGCACGGGCCGCGGCCGAAAAGGTGCCCTGCGCCGCAACGGCGGCAAAGCTCCTCATCTCTTCGATCGAAATCGTCATGACTGAAAACGCTCCGTTTTGAATGGGACCGAATGCCCGAAGTCCGCCCAGGACGGGCGATGGCGCTTTCAGTCTATCAAAAATCCGATGGAATTCATCTTGAGAGATCGAATTTTGAATGAGAAAATGACGGTGTCCTGACTACCCACGCAGGTCCTTATGTCGATACAAGAACAAAACACCACTCGTCTTTCCTATCAGAACACCCTTCACAACAGCTCGAAGAAGGCTCCGGACAGCACGCCGCAGCATGATGCGAAGATGCGCCGCAGGCTCTTCGCCGCGCGCGCGGGCTTCTTCACCGGCGGCTTCACCGTCGCGAGCTGGGCGCCCATCATTCCCTTCGTGCAGACCGAGCTTTCGCTCGAACCCGCGGTGCTCGGCACGCTGCTCTTCGGCCTCGGCATCGGCTCCTTCTTCGGCATGCCGATTGCGGGCACGGTCTCGACGCGCTTCGGCAATCGCGCGGCGCTTGCCGCCTCGGGCGTGCTCTCCTGCCTGCTGCTCGTCGTGCTGGCGATGATTCCGGGTTTCCGCATCGAGTGTGCGGCCCTTCTTCTCTACGGCGTCACGCTCGGCTGCCTCGAGGTGAGCGCGAACATCTACGGCGCGCAGCTTGAGAAGGAGGCGGGGCATCCCCTCATGTCGGGCCTTCACGCCGCGTACTCCGTGGGCGAAGTCGTCTCCGCGGGCGCCATCACGGGCCTGCTCGTGCTCGGCGTGCCGCTCCTCTGGGTCGTGGGCGGCCTGATGGTCGTGCTCGCCGCCGTTCTTCTGTGGGCGCTTTCGGGCGTCTCCCCCGCCGAGGGCCGTTCGGCTGTGAAGAGCGAGGGCATGGTCTTTGCGCCCGCCAGGGGACGCATCCTGATGCTGAGCCTCGTGTGCATGTCGGTCTTCCTCGCCGAAGGCGCCATGCTCGACTGGTCCGCGATCTACGTCCACCAGGTGGGCGGCGTCGACCTCAAGGCCGCAGGCGTCGGTTACACGCTCTTCGTGATCGCGATGGCCATTGCCCGCCTGATGGGCGACCGTATGGTCGAGCGCTTCGGCCGCGCCCGCGTGCTCGTCACGGGCATGCTGCTCAACATCGGCACGCTCGTCGCGATGGTCCTCACCGACAGTCCGGTCGTGCTCTTCGCAAGCCTCTTCGTGATGGGGTTGGGCATCGCCAACATCGCGCCCGTGCTCATCTCCGCCGCCTCGTCTGTCAAGGGATGCGATCCCACGGCCGCGATCACGACCGTCACGACGATCGGCTACGGCGGCCTGATGGCCGGCCCCGCTCTGCTCGGCTTCATCGCCCAGCACAAGTCGCTCGAGACCGCGTTTCTCTTCATCGCCGCGCTGCTCATGATGGCGCTTCTCAACGAAATCCGCGTGAGCAGGCAGCTCACCGCGAAATCTTGAACCGCCGTCAGGCGTAGAATGTGAGTCTCCCGCCGCAGGCGGGCCCGGGACGCCGCCTTTACACAAGCGTGAGGCGGCGTCTTCGACTTGCGTGCGCACGCAAATTCTGCGTCATCCAACCCACAGCCAGCCAAAAAAAGACAAAATGAAGAGCGACGTCCATCGTCCCGTAGACCTCCGGGCCTTCCTCATCTGCGTGGTTCTCAGCATGATCTGGGGCTTTCAGCAGACCGCCATCAAGGCGAGCGCGCCCGACATCGGCCCCCTGATGCAGGTGGCCCTGCGCTCGGGCGGCGCGGCCTTCCTGCTCTGGTGTGCCAACCGCTTCTGGCTCAGGGAGAAGTGGAACATGAACGTGAAGTTCACGGACGCCCTCAAGGTGGGCTTGGGCTTTGCGGGCGAATTCTTCTTCGTGGCGCTCGGCCTCCAGTACACGAACGCCTCGCACATTTCGGTGCTGCTCTACACGGCCCCCTTCTTTGCGGCGATCGGGCTCTCGATCAAGCTCCCCGAGGAGCGTCTCTCGGCCATTCAGTGGGCGGGCCTCGTGACGGCCTTCACGGGCATTGCGACCGCGTTCCTGCTGCCCGTGTTTCTTTCGGGGAGTGCGGTGCCCGAGGGCGAGATGTGGCTGTTCGGCGACTTCTTCGGCCTGATGTCGGGCTTCTGCTGGGGGCTCACGACGATCTCGATGCGCGCCACGACGATGAACGAGGCGCCCGCCTCGCAGATGCTCTTCTGCCAGCTCGCCTCGGGCTTCGCGGTGCTCCTGCCCTGCGCGATCCTCTTCGGACAGACGCACATCGGGCTCACGCCTCTCATGCTCTCGTCCATGGGCTTCCAGACCTTCGTCGTGGCTTTCGCGAGCTACCTCGTCTGGTGTCAGCTCCTCAAGCAGTATCTGGCGGCAAGGCTCGGGATCCTCGTCTTCATGACGCCGCTCTTCGGCGTGCTCTTCTCGGTCTTCATCCTCGGCGACAGGATCGGACTGCCGTTCGTGGCGGGCTCGCTCCTCGTGCTCGCGGGCCTCTTCATGGTTCAGACAAAGCACATTGGCCTCGTGCGCCGCAGAAGGCGCATGTCCGCGCAGGCGGACAAATAGCAGAGGAAATCCGACGGAAAACGAAAAAAGGCGGCTTTGTGAGAAGCCGCCTTTCTTGTCTTGGTGCGCCCTGCTGGACTTGAACCAGCGACCAAGCGATTATGAGTCGCCTGCTCTAACCGACTGAGCTAAGGGCGCAGGAGCGCGAATTGTATCATGAGGCCTCGGCAAGATCAAATGCCGTCTCAAGTCCTGGGGGCGTCGCGCACCGGCGGGAAGGCGTTTTGCGACGGGATGGGATATCATACGGGGACCTTTCCACATACAGGCTTGAGACATGAGCGACACTACCGAATGCCGCATGGTGACGGGCGGCGAAATCGCAGACGAACTCTCGGACGCGTTTCCGGACATTCCGACGAGCAAGGCGCGCGACGCGTTCCGCACCATCCTCCATGCGATGCAGAACGCGCTGATTCGCGGCGACCGCATCGAGATCAGGGGCTTCGGCTCCTTCGCACCTCGCTACCGTCAGGGCGGCATGCGCCGCAATCCGCGCTCGGGCGAGAAGGTCTACGCCCCCGCACGCTGGGTCGTGATCTTCAGGGCCGGCAAGGACCTGCGCGAGGCGATCGACGCGCGCACGGAACGAAAGGCCTGATTGCGTCCTGACGATCCGAATCAAACGAAACGAAGCCCCTGCACCTTGCGGTGCGGGGGCTTCGGCTTTTCCGGGAACCGGTCCCGTGTGCTCGGGACCGGAGGTTCGGTGCATTACGCTGCGTTGGCGGCGCCGGTTGTGTCCTGCTTGCCGCCCTTGAAGAGGCGGCCGACGCAGTGGTAGACGACGAGCAGCGCGAGCACGATGAGCGCGATGGCGATGATGGCCTGCAGACCGTGCGTCATGAAGACGAAGGTGCCTGCGCTCCAGGCGGCGGCGATCTTGAGGAGCGCCTGGACGAGGGCCGTCATCGTGACGACGAACATGACGGTCATCGGAACCCACAGCATCCAGCCCTTGCGGCCCGTGCTCTGGAGGAACACGGCGAGCGCGGTGAGGACGAGGGCGCCGAGGAGTTGGTTGGCGGAGCCGAAGAGCGGCCAGATGTTCATGTAGCCGGCGAGGCAGAGGAACCAGCCGCCGCCCAGCGTGAGCAGCGTGGAGACCCAGGTGTTGCTGAGGAACTTCGCAACGGGGCCCTTTTCCCTGCCGTCGGTCGTGGCGAAGAGCTCCTGGAAGCTCATGCGGCCGATGCGGGCAACGGCGTCGACCGTGGTCATGGCGAGGGCGGAGACGCACATCGTCAGAACGCAGGCGGAGATGTCGGCGGGGAGCCCGAAGGTGTTCGTCAGGAAGCCGGCAACAGCGCCCGAGAAGAGCTGGAACGGGGTGCCCGAGGGCAGCTGGCCCGTCGTGGAGGCGGCGGCGCAGACGATGGTCAGGGCAAGGGCGCCGAGGACGCATTCGACGAGCATGGCGCCGTAGCCGACGGGACGCATGTCGGTTTCATTGGCGATCATCTTGGAGGACGTGCCGGAGGACACCAGGCTGTGGAAGCCCGAGATGGCGCCGCAGGCGATCGTCACGAAGAGGATCGGGAAGAGATCGAGCCCCTTCACTTCCCAGCCCACGAAGGCGGGCATGTTGATGGTCGGGTTCGTCACGAACACGCCGACGACGCCGGCGATGATCATGCCGAAGAGCAGGAACATCGAGAGGAAGTCACGCGGCTGCTTGAGGATCCACATCGGCATCACGGAAGCGGCGAAGGCGTAGAGGAAGACCACGACGCGCCAGGTGTCGGCATCGGCGTAGATCGGCCAGGCGATGCCCATGGCGAGCATGGCGATCATCATGGTGATGCCGACGGCGAGCTGCAGGCCGCTCGAGGGCTTGACGTACTTCTGGAAGAGGCCGAAGATCACGGCGCCGACGATGTAGATCATGGAGATCGAGGCGGCGGCAGCGTTGGGCATGTTCTGTTCGCCCGTCTTCGTGAAGCCGTTGAACGTCGCGGCGATCATGTCGGCGAAGGCGGCGATGACGAGAAGCGTGAAGAGCCAGCAGAAGGCGAGGAAGAGCTGGCGGCCGAAGCGGCCGACGTACTGCTCGATGATCATGCCCATGGACTTGCCGCCGTTCCTGACGGAGGCGTAAAGAGCCGTGAAGTCCTGGACGGCGCCGAAGAAGATGCCGCCAATGATGATCCACAAAAGCGCGGGAAGCCAGCCGAACATGGCGGCAATGATGGGACCCGTGACGGGACCGGCGCCCGTAATGGACGTGAACTGGTGCGCGAAAACGGAGAGGCGGGAGGCGGGCTGATAGTCCTTGCCGTCGTTGCGAAGCGCGGCGGGTGTTTTGGCGTTCGGATCGATGCCCCATGTCTTTTCGAGCCAGCGACCGTAGAAGTGGTAGCCAAGCCAGAGGCAGACGATCACGACAGCCATGAGAGTGAGACCGTTCATCTGTAGATCATCCTGAAAAGTTGTTCTTGTATGTCGGGAGGTCGAGAGGGCCTCCTTCATTTGCTACTCTAAATGCCTGTCGCACAGAGGTGACTAGGCTCTTTGCCTTATAAGGCATAGGGCTTAGGGAGAAAGCCTCATGGATGTTCAGCCTAGGCGGCTTGAGGAAAGCTGGCCCTTCCTTGGAACATCGGCTTATCCCGAAAGTGTCGCCTATAAGTGACGGTCAAATGAAAACGCTCGTCGGGAGGTCGTTTTCGGGCGGTCGTCGCTCGAAAACGCATCGGACGTGCGCCCGAAGGGGCGCGGGAGGCGGATATTGCGGAAATCTATCGGAGGATGTTCGCCCTGAGTTTTTCTTGAGGGCGAGAAGGGGATTTCTGCACCGTGAAGGGGAGCGGCGCGAGGCGTTGATGGTGCGTGCGCACGCAGATGGTGCGCGGGGGAGGAAAGGAAAAAATCGGGCCGGCTCCCTGCAGGGAGCCGGCCCGATCAAGCACTGACGGCTGGCAAGAATTACTTCTTGAGCGTGACGATGCGGTTCGTGTCGACGACTTCGAACGTGTCGCCCGTCTTCACGAGGCCGCGGACGTCGGTGAGCTCGGCCGGGATCGACCAGGCGTTGACGACCTTTTCAGCGGCCACGTCGATTTCGACGAGGACGTTGTGGTTCTTGGAGACAGCGAAGAGGCTGCCGTTCTCGTAGACCATGCCGGTCACGTAGAGTTCGCCGAGCGTGCGGCCTTCCTTGAGGTCGGCGGACGGGACGAATTCACCGGAGAGCATCCAGTCGGACATGAGGGCCTTCGAGATCACGAAGGTCTTCTTGTTGCGGTTGTCGGGCACCGTGGCGGTGTAGACGTAGCGGCCGTCGGAGGCGGCGGAGTGCACGTAGGAGAACTTGGCGCGTTCAGTGCCGACGCGGGCGCGGCCAAGACCGCCGACATGCTCGACCTGGGTGCGGCCGGCCGTGAAGTTGCCCCAGTTCTTGACGTCGTCGCCGTTCGGGTTCAGACGAGCGCGCAGGAGCGACTTGTTGGAGCCCATGAGGATGAAGGCGTCGTCCTTGTACGGCGTGATGGCCACGAGGTCGAGGACGTTGGCGGAGTACCACGGATCATAAGCGGCGGAGACGACCGGCTTGAGGGACTCGTCAAGGGCCCAGAAGCTGTACTTGGAGCCGATGAGGTACTGGCCGTTGATCTTCGAGATCGTGTTGACCTTGGCGTCCACGCCTTCGATCGGACGGATGTTCGCGATCGAGAGGGCGCCGGTCAGCTTGACGGGCGCGTCGGCGGCGTCATGCTTGAACTCGATGCCGAGCTTGGCGGCATTGGGCTTGTAGGCGAAGTCGGGATCCTTCACGTTGCGCTTGCCGAGGAAGTCGATGCCGGACCACATGCCTTCCCAGCTGTCCGAAGACCAGATCACATACTTCGGGTTGAAGGAGAAGCGGACCGGGTCACCCTGGCCCCAAAACGGAGGAACGCCGGTGGACCAGAGGGCCTGGAAGCAGTTCGAGGCGATGATGGCCGTGACGATGCCGAAGGCGACGCGGTTGAACTTCGTCATCGGACGGAAGGCCTTGCCCTTGAATTCGGCCACGAGGGCGTCGAAGCGCGGGGCGAGGTAGACGGCGAGACCGAAAAGGAAGACGACGCACCAGAAGACGATTTCGGCCCAGAACTGGGTGTGGATGCCGAAGACGTCAAGACCGAAGCCCTGGCCGACGTCACGCATGGCGTGGTTGCCGTAGTGGCGGAAGCTCATGTAGAGGCCGACGGCAGCCATCACGAGCATCGTGGCGAGGTACTTGGGCTTGAAGCCATAGCGCACCATAAAGAGCGCGACGACGCCGATGTAGGCCATTTCCTGACGCTGACCCCAGCACAGCGTGCAGGGAGAGTCGCCCATGAAGTAGCCGAGGATCACGTTGGCGATGCCGACGGGAAGAAGAACGATGAGGAGACCGCCCCAGCAGATGAGGTCGTAGAAGGTCTTGGCCTTCGAGATGTCCTTGTCGTTGACGGGAAGAGCATAGTTCGTCATGATCGGCTCTCCTTAGATGTTGAGGACGCCGAGGATGGCGTTGGAGACGTGACCGACGTACATGAGGACGACGACGGCCCAGGACACGATGAGGAGCCCCCACGCAAGCTTTTCCTTCTCAGGCTTGAAGATGAGAAGCAGCATGGCGGCGGTGAGCATAAGAAATTCCAGGAATTCCATGATCAGCCTATAAGGTTGAGTACTTCGAGCCCGCCGTATCAGGCGGGGAACGGAAATGCACCAAGGAAACATGTACTGCATCGTTGCATAACGCAAACCCCTGCACACAGTGTTTCTTGACTACGCAGGCCGTGGATTATATACAATGGGCGGGGCTAGGGAGAATGCCGTAGCGTGTATGCGGTACGAACTTTGTATCTCACGCAAACGGCTCTTGCACAGCGTTTTCACCCGCAATGCGTCCGAACGTGAAGACGTCGGAGAGGGCGTTGCCGCCCATGTAGTTTGCGCCGTGGACGCCGCCCGTGACCTCGCCCGCGGCGTAGAGGCGGGGGATGACGCGGCCGTGTCGGTCGAGCACTTCGGCCCGCGGGGTGATGGCAATGCCGCCGAGCGTGCAGTTGACGCACATGGTGACCTTGGCGCCGTAGAAGGGGCGTCGGGCGATGCGGTGCATGAGGACGACGGCCCTGCGGCCGACGGGGTCGTGCCCCGTTTCGACGGCTTCGTTGTAGGCCTCGACGGTGGCGACGAGGGCTTCGGCGGGGATCTGAAGCAGGGAGGCGAGTTCGGGGATGGAGTTCGCCTCGAAGGCGTCGCCGCGCATGAGGGCGCGGTCGAACATGGCGCGCGAGAGCGTGCGCATGGCCGAGTAGCCGTTGGCGTCGAGAATGGGGAAGGCGATGCCGCCGGGCTGGGCGAGGACGGCGGCGGAAAGCTTCGAGCTCGGGCTGTCCTCAGCGATGAAGCGTTCGCCCGCGCGGTTGACGAAGATCATGCGCTCGACGGTGGAGGCGGCGCCGATGAAGCGGCCGTCCTCCGCGCTGCCGGGGAGAAGCTGGAAGAAGTCCATGCCGACGGCGGCCGCGCCGATGTCCTCGAGCGGCGTGATCAGGTCGCCCGTGGTGCCGGGCAGGTTCGTCGAGCGAAGGTGCCCGAGCCTCGGGGCGAAGCGCCCGACGAGTTCGGCGTTTGCGCCGAATCCGCCCGTGGCCACCACGACGCCGCGCCTGGCGCGGATGAAGAGGCGCCGTCCGTTCATGCGCTCGGCCTCGACGCCGAGGACGGGGCCCTCGAGCCCGTTGCGGATGACGCGCAGCACCTTCGTGCCCGTTCTGATCGAGACGCCAAGCTCGCGGCACTTGAAGAGGAGCGGACGGATGTAGCCCGAGCCCTCGGGTTCGGACGGACTGTGCGTGCGGGGCCAGAGGGAGCCGTAGACCTGATAGACGCCGGGCTCGAACCGCACGCCGAGCTCCTTGAGCCAGGCGAGCGCACGGGGCGCACCCGTGGCGACGGTCTCGACGAGCTTCGGATCCGCACACCAGCGGCCCGTCTCGAGCATCTGGCGGGCGTGCAGCTCGGGCGAGTCCTCGATGCCGAGCGGCTTCTGGACCGCGGGGTCGACCGCATTGAAGGCGTCGGCAAGACGCGTGTTGCCGCCCACGTCCTGGGTCTTCTCGAGGACGACGACGTCCTTTGAAATGCTGCCCGCCATGACGGCGGCGGCAAGACCTGCGCCGCCCGCGCCCGCAATCACCACGTCGTGAACCTCGCTCCAGCGGACGGCGTTCGCATCGGCCGCATGGTCCCGACTCTCCGTACAATAGGAGTCCGGGCCACACCCGAAATGCGTTCCACAATGATAAGTCAATCCCGAACACCTGCAGGAATCCTCCGCACGCTCACCGCCATCCTCTGCCTGGCGGCCATTCTGATGTCCGTGACGGGCTCGTCGGCATGGGCGGCGCCCAGAGTCGTGCGCGTCGTCGGCATCCAGGACGGCATCTCCGATTCGCAGGCCGACTACTTCAGGCGCACGATTGCCGAACTCAACGACCTCACCGAGGACCGCATCTTCGTGACGAGACCCATTCCCGCCGCCTCGAGCCTTGACCTCAACGCCTATCAGGGACTCGACTTCGCGATCGTGAGCCCGCGCGTCTTTGCGCTCCTCGAGCGCTACAACGGCTTCATTCCGATGGCGTCGCTGAGCGTGGACATCCCCGACTGTGAGCCCGGCGCCGAGCTTCGCCCCGTCGTCTCCGCGCTCGTCTTCGCGACGCCCGACGCCGATGAGGACGGTCTGGCGAAGCCGCACCTGAGCGACATCGCGGGCGAGACCGTCACCGTGGTCAAGGGCGACGAGGTCGACACGACCTTCCTCCTTCAGAACGAGCTTTCGAACCGTCGCCTAGCGCCCGTCAAGGTGCGTGTCGCCTCCGATGGCGGGACGCCCTCCGAGATCATCAGAAGGGCGGTCGAGCGCGGCGACAAGCTCTTCGCGGTCTCGACCGACCTGTTGCGCGAGACGAGTTCCGACCTCTTCAGCGGCTTCGTCAAGGTCGACATGCGCGTCGACGACGAGACGGGGCTCGTGAGTTCCGTGACCCCGATGCCGGGACGCGTGTTCGCGGCGGGTCTTTCGGTCGCGCGCATGGGGCTGCTCGAATTTGCCGCAACGCTCTTCGCGCTTGACATCGCTCCCGACATCCACTGGGTGCGTCCTGCGGACTATCGCTCCGTGCATCTGGCGGCCGAGCGCATGCGCGATCCCGTCTACATGAGCTATCAGAAGAAGACGCTTCTCGAGGAGATGCGCGAGCACGCCGCCTGGGTGATCCTCGCCGCGGCGATCCTCATCGGCATGATCTGGCATTCGGTCGCGGCCGAGCGGCTCGTGCGTCGCCGCAGCGCCGAACTCATGGAGACGGTCAAGCGCCAGCAGGCCTCCGAGCGCCAGTTCGAGGCCCTCGAGCGCATGACGGCCGTCTCCCAGATGTCGAACATCGTGGCCCATGAGCTCAGGCAGCCGCTCGCCGCCGTCACCAACTTCGCGATGGGCGTCAGGCGCCGCATCGCCAACGGCACGCTCACCGCCGACTCGCTCGAATTCGCGCTCGGCAGGATCCTCGCCGAGAACGAGCGCGCGAGCGACATCGTCGAGCACGTGCGCGACTACGCCCGAAAGCGCCGCCGCCAGATCACCCCCGTCGACCTCACGCAGATGAGCGCCAAGGTCGTTTCCTCGATGCGCGCCTCCAACGCCAGGGTCTCCTTCGAGTCCGAGGTGCCCGCAGGCCTCTTCGTCGAGGGCGATTCGCTCGAAATCGAACTCGTGCTCAGAAACCTCGTGAAGAATGCGGGCGAGAGCGCCGCACAGGCGGACGGGGTGCCCCGCGTCGTTTTGGCGGGCGAAAGGATAGGCGATGAAGTCGTCATCACCGTCACCGACAACGGTCCCGTGAGGACGAAGGCCGAGATCGACGCCTTCCTCGTTCCTCTCAGGAGCGAGAAGTCGGGCGGCCTCGGACTCGGCCTTGCGATCGTTCGCCGCATCATCGAGGCCTACGGCGGTACGATCGTCTTCGACGTCGTCGAGCCGCAGGGCGTCAGGGTGGAGGCGAGGCTTCCCGCCCGCCCCGATCTCTGAGCCTCAACACCAAGAAAATCGAATCATGGAAAAGATCAATCTTTCGGATCTCCTTGAACCGGAGCACATGGATCCCGTCAAGCGCATCGCGCTCATTCGCATCGTCGACGACGACGGCGGCGTGCGCGAGTCCTACAAGTTCCTGATTGAAAGCGAGGGCTGGCGCGTGAAGACCTACCCGAGCGCCGAGGCCTTCCTCGAGGAGGACGACCCGACGGTGCCGGGCTGCGGCGTCTTCGACGTCCGCATGACGGGCATCACGGGCATGGAGCTGCACCAGAAGCTCATCGAGCTCGCAAACCGCCTGCCCGTCATCTTCGTGAGCGCCCACGGCGACATCGAGATGGCCGTCAAGGCGATGAGGCGCGGCGCGGTGGACTTCCTCACGAAGCCCGTCGTCGACGAGAAGCTCCTCTCCTCGATCGACCGCGCCGTCGCAAGAAGCTGCGAGGAAGCGGCCGAGGCCGAAACGGTCCGCGAACTTGCGGGCCTCTGGCAGGCGCTCAGTCCCCGCGAGTGCCAGGTCGCGCAGCTCGCCGCCGAGGGCCTCACCACGAAGGCCGTCTCCGACGTACTCGGCATCGCCGAGCGCACCGCACAGGTCCACGTCGCCCACGTCTGCTCGAAGCTCGGCGTTGAGAACGCCGTGGGTGTCGCGCAGATCATCGCGCGCCTGCGCGCCCGCGGAGTCCTGCAGTGAAGCGGCTCCTCAGATCCGACGGCTTCGACGTCATCGTCGTGGGCTCGGGACTTGCGGGCCTCTCCGCCGCGCTCACCGTCGCCGAGTTCGGCTACAGTCCCGTCATCCTCGAGAAGGCCTGCGAGCCCGGCGGCCTCACCCGCCGCGCCTACGGCTTCTTCAACGCCGCGGACGCCCGCAGGCAGATTGCGCTCGGCATTGACGACAGTCCCGAGAAGCACCTGAGGCAGGCCCTCGAAGTCTCGAGGGGCAAGGCCCGCGAGCCGCTGATGCGCACGCTCTGCTATGAGGCGTACTCGACGCTCCAGTGGCTCGAGGCGCTCGGGCTTGAGTTCGAGCCCGGCATCCGCCGCGTACTGGGCGGCGTCTATCCGCGCACGCACATGCCCCTGAGGGGCGCGGGCGAGGCCTATCTGAGCGCGCTGCGCTCCGCCCTCAGGCCCTTCGGCGTTCCCATCGTCTGCAATGCTGAGGTGACGGCGCTCAGAAAGTCGGGCGACGCCGTGACGGGCGTCGAGGGGCTGCTTTCGGGCGAGCCTTTCAGGCTCACCTCGAGGCTCGGCGTCGTGCTCGCGGGCGGCGGCTTCTCTCGGAACATGGAGATGATGCGGCTTTATGCGCCGGGCCTCTCCGACGTTCTCCCCGCCCTTGACGAAGGTGCGGACGGGAGTCTCATTCAGGCCGCTGCCGACATCGGCGCGGCGCTCGTGGGCATGTCCTATTTCGAGGTCCGACTCTTTGCGTCCACGCTCGGTCTTCCGGGGGATCCGTCCGACTACATCCTCGTCAACGCGCGAGGCGAACGCTTCATGCGCGAGGACCGCCGCCGATCCACGCTCGCCGAGGCCGTCGTCAGACAGCCGGACGGCATGGCCTGGATGGTGATCAATGCACCGGGCGCCGACCCCCTCAGGCCCACGACGGGCTTCAGGGAGACGGTCATCGCGACGATCTCGGGTTACAACGACGGCATTCGTACGAAGGAAAGGGATTCCCTCGGACGCGATCCCCTCACGATGAGGCCGATCGGTCCGGGCGTCGAGATCAGGCCCGTTCTGCCGAGAATCCTCTGGTCCTACGGCGGTCTCGAGATCAACGAGAAGGCCGAGGTGATCGACCGCAGGGGCAGACCCATGAAGGGACTTGCGGCCGCGGGCGACATTACGGGCGGCATTCACGGCGAACACGCCGTCATGGGCGACATGCTCGCGTCGGCTGCGGTCTTCGGACGAATCGCGGCGAGAACACTCGTGAAGAACGGCAGGGCCGTCAAGCGTCAGGACTGAGGGACGGACGGCGAAGAAACGCAGGAAGATGGGCACGGCTCGAATCGAGTCCGCGCCCTTGTCAGTGTGCTCGGCATGGGCACGTTCTAAGCCGGGAGCAGGCCCGGGCTTCGGAGAGACGCTCGGGATCAGAAGTGGTGCACGAGCCCCGCGCCTACGTCCCAGGCCTTCGTCGGATCCTTTTCGAATTCGCGGGCCTTCTTGTAGAGACCGCCGCTCTGGGAGGTGCTTGCGGACGCCCAGAAGTGCGTGCGCTTGCTCAGGTAGTAGCGGTAGATCGTCGCGGGAATGACGCGCCACCTTCGCTGTCGCCGTCGACGGCGCTGTCGCCCTTGTATTCGACCTTGTTGCCCATGAGGACGATCGAGATCTTCTGGGCGCCGAAGCGCTTGGAGAAGCCGAGCGAGAGCGCGTGCGTGTCGACGCCGCGTTCGGACTTGGCGATGCCCGGGCCGCCGGCGGCGGCCGGCGTGAAGTAGTTGAAGTAGCTGCCGCCGAGCGCGCGGCCGTCACGAACGAACTGATAGCCGAAGTGCAGGCCCATCGTGGGTTCGGGCCAGTAGCTGCCCAGAAGCGCGATGCTGTATTCGTCATTAGGTGTGACGGTCGCCGTCTTCAGCGAGTCGCTGTCGATGTAGGTCGGAATGACCGCGAACTTGAAGCTCTCGCCGATGTAGGTGAGGGCGAGCGCGCTGAACTGGTCGCTCTTGCCGCGGCTCACGGAGTCGTCGTCACGGCCGTTCGAATACATGGCGGCGACGTGGAAGCCGTTGACGCGGGGCGAGTTGTAGATGACCGAATTGTTGTAGTAGTAGCCCGAGGAGAAGATCGGCGTGAGGCCGGCGTTCGGGAAGTTCGTGCCCATGGGCGACGGGTTGATGTGCGGGCACAGACCGAAGTCGCCGTTGCCCGAGAAGATGTTCGCAAGACGTCCTGCGGCGAGCTCGCCCCATTCGCCGCCCACGGCGACGAAGGCTTCGTTGAAGAGAATCGGATCCCCGGACGTGTTCTTGTTGTTGAATTCGCCGCTGTCGGGCTTGAAGGGCGCGGAGAGCTTCAGACGGACGTAGTTGCCGCCGTGGAGGTTTTCACGGGCGCGCAGGTGGAAGGCCGAGGTTTCGTCACCGTTGGGCATCATGCGGGCGCTCGTGGTGCCGTTGGCGTGATGGATCTGGAAGCCGGTGTCGATGAGGCCGTGGATGCTGAAGCCTTCCTGGAGGGCGGGAGCGGGGAGGTTGATGCCGGGGCCGCCGGCGAAGGCCGCGCCGGCGAAAGCCATGGCGACGGCGGCAAGGGCGCCGCGGGTGCAGAGAACGGGGTCCATGATGGTCTAATCCTTGTGTGTTGGTTGGGTCGCAAAAACGAGGGGGCGCCTGCGTTTGCAGGCGGCCTGAGTTTGGTCGGCCGTTTTTGCGACAAAACGAAGATTAGAGAATGCTGTGGGCCCTGTCTCTTGTGAGGATTCCCGTGCCGATTGTCTGAAAGCGATGTTGTGTTTCTCGAAAATCGGCAAATCCTCGGGAAACTACGAAGTCGGATATTGGAAGGTCGGACCCTCCTTTTCCTCATGAAAGACGTACACGAAGAGTGCCATCACCCAGCGAAGCAACGTGTCGCCGTCGTTGCGTTCGTGCCAGAGAAGGTGCGGCCTGTGCACCATGCCCGAGAAGATGGGCGAGAGCGCCGAAATGGCGATGCCCGCGTCCTGCGCGCCGCGGATCAGGACTTCGGGCATGATGCCCACGAGGTCCGTCGCCGCAATGAGCGCGGGCTGAGGCAGGATGTAGGCCGAGCGGACCTGCGTGCGGCCGGGCAGGTTGCGGCGCGCGTCGGTGTGAGCCGGCGGGTCGATCCCGCTCCCGGGCGGAACGTGCACGCTGATGTTGGGCCAGCGCGCGAGGTCCTCCTCGGTGAGCTTCCTTTCGGCGTGGTAGATCGCCTCGAGCGGATGCCCGCGGCGCACGACGTAGCGGTACGGCGACTCGAGAATGCGCACGCTGCGGATCCCGGGCGACGTCTTTTCCGTCGGGAAGATGCCGAAGTCGATTTCGCCCGTGCTCAGCTTGCCGACGAGGTCCGATTCGATTGGCAGGATCTGGAAGTCGAGATGCGGCGCCTTGTCAATGATGGCGGGAATCACCTTCGTGAGAATCGAAACCGCGCCGAAGTCTGCGCAGGCGATGCGGATGAGGCGCTGGGCCTGCGCGGGATCGAAGACGGGAGGCTCGAACAGGTCGTCGAAGCCGTCAAGCAGCATGATCGCCTTGGGCAGAAGGGCCATGGCGCCCGGCGTGGGCATGAGGCCGCTGCGGCTGCGTACGAAGAGCGGCTCTCCGAAGGTCTCGCGAAGGTGCGTGAGCATGCGGCAGGCGGACGACAGGCTGAGGTTGAGCTTTTGGGCGCTGACGGTCAGGGACTGAAGGCGGCAGAGCGTCACGAAGAAGAGAAGGTCCTGCTGGCTCAGGGAGGACTGAATCATGGTGCTGGTCCCGGGCTGAAAAAAAAACGACGTTCGGGTGGATGCTCCGAACTCCTTCTGCGGCAGGTGCTTTGATGGATCCATGAGGTTAGCACGAAGCGTTTCTCCGGTGTGGGCGAGCCGGTTGGGAATAACCCGAACGGCGCGCACGAAATCGCCAGATCTGACAAAAGGCTCATGGCCGAATTCGCAAAATGGAGGAGGAATGAGCTTATGGAAGGCAGAAAACACGCTCTGTAACATTCGGAACGTAGGGCGGCGGCTTGACTCGTCCCGCCTCATCCGACCAGTGCGTCGGGCGTTTCGCGGATGCGGACGTCCGCGCGACATTCACAAAGGAATAGAGAAGATGAACCGCAGAAAGTTTTTGAGCTGTGCCGTGCTTGCGGCGACCGCGGGCGCCACGGGCGGCGCCATGGCCATGGGCACCGCCTCGGGCTACAACGTCGTGGGCTTTGCGGCCCTTTACGGTCCGTTGGGCGAAGTGCTCGTCAATCCGTACGGCATTGCGCCGCTCACTGCCATCATCAAGAACGGCGGCTATGAACTTCTCGATGCCGACGTGCGCGTCGTGCCGAAGAAGGGCGGTCAGGAAATCGCCTACAAGGTCTCCCGCTCCCAGCTCCTCACGCACGGCGGCGTGCCGGTCTTCGGTCTGTACGCCGACTATCAGAACCAGGTCGAAGTGACCGCCAAGAAGCGCTTCAAGGGCCAGGTCGAAACCGTCAAGTTCACCTACACGATCTACGCCGGCCCGATCACCGGCATTCCGTCCGGCGCCCCGCACGAAAAGAGCCTGATGTTCAAGGCCAACGTGAAGAAGGTCTCCAAGAAGTTCGCCGACCGCCTCTACTTCGTCAACAACCTCGGCACGCCGAACGCCCAGACCATGCGCACCATCTGGAACAACCCGATGGGCGGCGCCATGACCTGGCAGTTCCCGCCCAAGACGGTCATCATCGACACGAAGGGCGAAATCCGTTGGTTCCTCGACTACCGCGACCTCTGGAAGCCCGAGGATCCGTATTCCAACGGCGTGATGATGGGCTTCCACCAGAATCCGGACGGCTGCCTCACTTTCGGCTTCGGCCAGCGCTACGCCAAGTACGACCTCATGGGCCGCAAGATCTGGAACCGCCGTCTGCCCAACGCCTACGCCGACTTCTCCCACGCCCTGGATCCCGCCCAGAACGGCCACTACTTCCTGCGCGTCTCCTCCGCCGACCTGCGTCGCGCCGATGAAAAGCGCGTGCACACGGTGCGCGACGTGATCATCGAAGTCGACCAGAACGGCACGGTAGTCGACGAATGGCGTCTCTTCGACATTCTCGACCCGTATCGCTCCGACGTGATCAAGGCCCTTGACCAGGGCGCCGTGTGCCTGAACATCGACCCGTCGAAGTCCGGCCACACGCTCTCCGCCGAAGAGCTCGCCAAGCAGGAGGCCGAAGGCGAATTCGGCGACATCGCCGGCGTGGGTCCGGGCCGCAACTGGGCTCACGTCAACTCCGTCGACTACGACCCGACCGACGACTCGATCATCATCTCCTCGCGCCATCAGTCCGCCTGCATCAAGATCGGCCGCGACAAGAAGGTCAAGTGGATCCTCGGCGCACCCAAGGGCTGGCGCTCTCCCTGGAAGGAGGCTCTGCTCACGCCGGTCTCCGCCAAGGGCCAGAAGCTCAACTGCACGGACGTCGAGTGCACGGACACCGACTTCGACTGGACGTACACGCAGCACACGGCCTTCCGCGTTGATGAAAAGTCCGACAAGCGCTACTGCATGATCTCCGTCTTCGACAACGGCGACGCCCGCAATCTCGACCAGCCGGCCCTCGCCTCGATGAAGTACAGCCGCGCCGTCATCTACAAGATCGACCAGAAGAACATGACCGTCGAGCAGGTCTGGGAATACGGCAAGGAACGCGGCCACGACTGGTACAGCCCGGTCACGTCGCTCACCCGCTACGAAGCCGACAAGGACTCCGTCATGGTGTACTCCGCCACGGCCGGCATGGACTTCAGCCTCTCGGGCGGCTCCTCGACGCCTCCGCGTCCTGTTCTTAATGAATTCGAATGGGGCGCCAAGGAGCCCGCCGTCGAAATTCAGATGAGCCCGGGCAGCGGCTACCGTGCCTTCCCGATCAGCGTGAAGAAGGCCTTCACGGAAAACTGATCCTGAGGCATCCGCACGGGCCTCGTGCGGCCCCATGAAGAAAGAAGGACCTCCGGCGACTGCCAGCGCCGGAGGTCCTTCACATTCCGAGAAATGCGTCCCTGAGTCAGAGGCGCCGCTCGACGAGAAGGCCGGGAGCGCCCGCATGGGGCTCGAGGTCCTCGCGGAACAAGAGCGGGGCGTGCTTTGCGGCCGTCTCTGCGGGAATGCGTCCGCCCGAGCCAGGCAGGATCGCCTTGAGTTGTGCGAGAGAGAAGCCCCATCGGAATGTGGGCGAGAAGAATCAGGACGCCCGCCTTGAAGGCAAAACTGTGGGCAGCGAGCGCGCCCTGATAGAACGGCGACTGCTCATGAGGCTGGTGCAGGATGAAGAGGAGCACGCCCGTGCCGATCAGCGTGAGGTTGAGGAGCACGAGGAGCGCGTAGGCGATGCGCTGGCCCGCGTTGTAGCGGCCTTGCGGCGCGGTCGAGGGTTCGGCCTTCGTGAGGCGCAGGAACCTGAGAAGCTTTGTTGGATAGCCGCCGAGATTGTGCAGCCAGGCGAGGAACGGGCGCTCGGTGCGTAGGATTTCGTGCACGAAGCGCCTTGCCCTCGCGTGCGAGAAGACGAGCCATGCGGCGATGACGATGATGAGCGCGAAGCCCGCGATGAAGTGGACGGAGACGTCGAGGCGTTCCGGGCGTATGCCTGCGCGTGCGGCGGATCCGAGCGCAATGCCTGAGGCGGCGAGCGCCCCGGCAGATGAGGTTGAGGAAGTGGACGATCTGGTCGGAGGGATGGAAGCGCTTGACCGAGGCGTGCCTGACGAGCGTTTGCATAAGGGGACTCCTGTACGGGTTGTGCCGCGGAGCGCCCTCAAGGCGGAATGACGGATCTGCGGCGTGTTGAACGAGCGGCGGGGAGCGAAAGGCCTCCCGAGCGTGTTTTCAATCGCGCCACGAGGTCTTGGGGCAATGTTGGTTCAGACCCGTGTAAAGAAGCGCAAGGACGTGTCGGCAAAGTGGGAGGAAATCCGGGAAGGACATGTTGAGGTCATGAAAAGGGCGCGGTCCCTGCGGGAGGCGCGCCCATGCGTGCATTTGCGAACGGTCTGATGAGTTTGCCGCGGTCAGGCCGACTTGGCGGGCAGGAAGGCCCTGACGGCGAGGATCAGGTCACGCACGCCGTAGATCGTCATGAAGAAGGCCGAGACGGGGATGGCGGCGTAGGCCCAGCGGACCTGCAGCCAGGGGATCGACTGGAAGGTGGCCTGTGCGCGCAGGACCCAGACGATGCCGTACCAGCAGATGAGCGCGTAGGTGACGAGCTCGATCACGGTGACGGCGAGGCGGCAGCAGTGGCCGAAGTTCGTGCCCGCGACGCGGTCGGTGATGACGTCGACGACGAAGTGGCCGCGCGTGCGCACGAGTTCCATGGCGCCGGGGAAGATCATCCAGACGAGCAGGATCTGGATCCAGTCGTCGGTCTGGGTGAAGTTGTAGACGGGCACGAAGCGCACGAAGACGTTGGCGATGAACATCACGAAGATGCCTGCGAGCGCGAGCGTGCTCACGGTGCGCGCCGTGACGGAGACGCAGCGGTCGGCCGCCTTGAGAAGGTTCATGACGGCGGACATCAGGGCACCCATTTGGCGAAGCCGAGCGAGAGCTCGGGGATGAAGGCGACGAGGATCGCCACGATGATCATGATGAGGACGTAGCCCACGGCCTCCTTCGCGATGGCAAGGACGTGCTCGCCCGTGATCGAGCTCATCACGTAGAGGTTGAGGCCTACGGGCGGCGTGAGCACGCCGATGGCGAGCGAGATGCACATCACGATGCCGAGCTGAACGATGTCGTAGCCGAAGCTCTTGGCGAGCGGCACGAAGATCGGGACGGTGATGAGGAGGATGGCCGTGCCCTCCATGAAGCAGCCCATCAGCACGAGGAGCGCGATGATGAGAAGGAGCACGGGCGCCGCAGTCGCAAAGGAGGTCGACATGAAGGCGATCGCCTGCTGCGGAATGCGGGTGTAGAGGAGTACGTACTGGAAGAAGCCCGCGGTGGCAATGACGAACATCACCTTGGCGGTCTGCTCGACCGTGTTCCAGAAGATGGCGGGAAGGTCGCGCACCCTGAGCGTTCCGTAAACGAAGAAGCCGAGGAACATCACGTAGAGGGACGCGACGGCGGCCGCTTCGGTCGCCGTGAAGATGCCGCCGAACATGCCGCCCATCACGATGACGGGGGTCATGAGCGCGAAGAAGGCCTCCCTGAAGGCCTGAAGGCGCTCGCGCCATGGCGCGGGTTCGGTCTTGGCGTAGTTTCGGCGCGCGGAGACCCAGGAGGACCAGCCCATGAACATGATGCCGAGCAGGAGGCCCGGCACGGCGCCCGCCGCAAAGAGCGAGTTGACGCTCGTCTGTGTGAGGCCCGCGTAGAGGATGAGCGTGATCGAGGGCGGGATGATGGGGCCGAGGGCGCCGCCCGCCGCGATCGTCGCGCAGCTGAACGGGCGCCCGTAGCCCGACTTCGTCATTTCGTTGATGGCGATCATGCCGATGCCCGCCGCGCAGGCGGCCGCCGAGCCGCTCATGGCGGCCATGACGACGCAGGCGACGATGGCGGCGTTGGAGAGTCCGCCCCAGCGGTGGCCGAGGCAGACGCGTCCGAAGCCGAAGAGCGACTTGCTCACGCCGCCCACGGTCATCAGGTTCCCCATGAGAAGGAAGAACGGAATCGACATGAGCGTGATCCCCGAGACCTGCGCGAACATACGCTGCGGCACGAGGAAGAGGCGCGCGGGGTCGCCGCCCGCGAAGAGGAAGGTCGCGATCGAGGCGAACCCCATGGTCACGGCCGTGCTGACGCCGAGAAGCATCAGCAGGAGCACCGCCCCGAAAATGACGAACATCAGCATGGATGAGCTTCCGTGCTTACTTGGCGCGGTTGGCCTCGACGGCGTCGAGGAGCTTCTTCATCTCGTCCTTGCCCGCGAGCTCGCCAATCTTGTCGTAGGCGGGCTTCATGAGCTTCACGAAGGAGTCGCGGTCGGGGTTCGTCACGTGCATGCCCTTCTTCTTGAGCTCCTCGATGACGGCGGCTTCACCGTGGCTGATGCGGTCGCGGGTGAGGTTCTGCGCCTTGACGGCCTCTTCCTTCAGGATGGCCTGCAGTTCGGGCTGGAGGCCCTCGAGGAACATTTTGTTGAAGAGAAGGACCTGGCAGTCGAAGTAGTGGTTCGTGAGCGCGAGCTCGTCCTGGGTTTCAAAGAGCGAGTCGGCGAGAATCGTGAAGACGGGGTTTTCCTCGCCCGTCACGACGCCCTGCTTGAGGCTGGTGTAGAGCTCGGAGTAGGCGATCTTCTGCGTGTTGGCGCCGACGGCGTCGAAGGCGGCGAGAAGGCCCGTGGCGGGCGGAACGCGGATCTTGACGCCCTTGAGGTCGGCGGCGGAGTTGACGGGCACGCCCTTGGTCGTCGTCTGGCGGAAGCCGTAGTCGAACATGGAGAGGCCGACGGCGTCGTGCTGGGCGAGGCCCTCGTTCATCCAGGGCATGACGAAGGCGTCGATCGTGCGGTGGGCGTGATCATAGTCCTTGAAGAGGAACGGAGCCGTCATGGCGTTGAGCTTCTTCGAGTACATGGCGAGGTTGCCGAGGCTCACGACCGCGCTGTCGAGCGCGCCGAGCGTGACCTGTTCGGCAAGCGCGGGCTGGTCGCCGAGCTCGCCTGCGGGGTAGACCTCGACCTTGACCTTGCCGCCCGTGCGCTCGGAGACGTTCTTCGCGAACTGAAGCGCGGCCTCGTGGTGGGCGTGCGAGACGGCCGCGGTGTGGGCGAGGCGGATCGTCTGGGCGGAGAAGTCGGCGGCACCGGCGACGGCGCACGCAAGGGCGGCCGCGACGGCCACGGCGGCGGTCTTGATGAAGTTGGGCATTGTGTGGGCTCCCGCTGTTGTCTGTCCTGAACCTCCGCCCATGGGCGAAGGCACATGTCGTTTTTTTGAAGCTAACTATTATAACGGGAGCCGCCTGCGGCCGAAAGACGGTGATAACGCGCGCCCGCAACAGATTCGCGAGGCTCTCCATATGCAGACGACTGCCGCAGAGGGATGAAGAATAGGAGGACAATTTCATGTCATCGTATGGGAGCACGTACCGTATGAAGATTTCGCGGACCATATGATAATTCACCCGAGGTAGTACTTTGGGGGTAGGCCTCATATGTCCAATGCGCGACTTTTGCCGTATGAGAGGTGCTTCGGGGACGTTTAGACTGTGCTCAAACGGTCGCAAAAGGCGGACGGGTGCCCTCGCTCCCGCTTGCCGGCTCAGACGCACGGACCGTTGAAACGACGGGCCCGGCGCAGCAGGAGAGCTGCCAGGAGGCCCTCACCGGAGAAGATCCTATGTTTGAAACGCAATACGAAGCGCTGCGGCGTCAGGGCATTTCCCGACGCAGCTTCCTGCAGTTCTGCTCCCTCACGGCCGCGAGCCTGGGGATTGGAAGCGCGGGCGCCAAGGACATCGCCGAGGCGATGGAGACGAAGCCCCGCACGCCGGTCATCTGGCTCCACGGCCTTGAATGCACCTGCTGCACCGAATCCTTCATCCGCAGCTACCATCCGGTCGCCAAGGACCTGGTGCTCTCGATGATCTCGCTCGATTACGACGACACGATCATGGCCGCCGCCGGTCATCAGGCCGAGGCCGCCCTCGAGGACACGATCGAGAAGTACAAGGGCAACTACATCCTTGCCGTTGAGGGCAACGTGCCGCTCAACGACGACGGCGTGAACTGCATTCCCGGCGGCGAGACCTTCCTGAGGAAGATCAAGCACGTCGCTGCGGGCGCCAAGGCCGTCATCGGCTGGGGCTCCTGCGCCGCCTGGGGCTGCGTGCAGGCCGCCAAGCCCAATCCCACGCACGCCGTGCCGATCACGGAGATCATCACGGACAAGCCCATCGTGCTCGTGCCCGGCTGCCCGCCGATTCCCGAAGTGATGACGGGCGTGGTCACCTACATCCTCACGTACGACCGCCTGCCGCCGCTTGACCGCATGGGCCGTCCTAAGATGTTCTACGGCCAGCGCATTCACGACAAGTGCTATCGCCGCGCCCACTTCGACGCGGGCCAGTTCGTCGAGAAGTTCGACGACGAGGGCGCCAAGCTCGGCTACTGCCTCTACAAGGTGGGCTGCAAGGGACCGACGTCCTACAACGCCTGCTCGGCCATCCGCTGGAACGAGGGCCTCTCCTGGCCGGTCCAGTCAGGCCACGGCTGCATCGGCTGCTCCGAGCCCAACTTCTTCGACAAGGGCTCCTTCTACGAGCACGAGACGACGGTCCTGCCTCCGGGCTGGGGCGGCATCGAGGCGACCGCCGACAAGGTGGGCCTCGCGACGCTCGGCGTCGTCGGCGTCGCGGCTGCCGCGCACGTGGCCATGTCCGCCGTGTCGCAGGCCCGCGCCAAGAAGACCAACAAGGACATCGGAGGTAAGGAAGAATGAGTGAACGCAGAATTGTTGTGGACCCGGTCACCCGAATCGAGGGTCACCTGCGCGTCCAGGCCACGCTCGGCGACGACGGACGAATCGCCGACTCCATGAGCACCGGCACGATGTGGCGAGGCCTCGAGGTCATTCTCAAGGGCCGCGACCCGCGCGACGCCTGGGCCTTCGTCGAACGCATCTGCGGCGTCTGCACGGGCATTCACGCCCTTGCGGCCGTGCGCAGCGTCGAGGACGCCCTCGGGATCAAGATTCCGAAGAACGCCAACATCATGCGCAACCTGGTCAATGCCACGCTCTACGTGCACGACCATCTGGTGCACTTCTACCAGCTCTCCGCGCTCGACTGGGTCGACGTGGTCTCGGCGCTTGAGGCCGATCCCCGCGAAACCGCGGCGATCCAGCAGAAGATCTCCCCGAGTCATCCGCTTGCCTCCGTGGGCTACTTCCGCGACGTCCAGAACCGCCTGAAGAAGTTCGTCGCGAGCGGCCAGCTCGGCATCTTCAAGAACGGCTACTGGGGCCATCCGGCCATGAAGCTGCCGCCCGCCGTGAACCTTCTTGCCGTCACGCACTATCTTGAAGTGCTCGACTTCCAGAAGGAGATCATCAAGATCCACACGATCCTTGGCGGCAAGAATCCGCATCCGAACTATCTGGTCGGCGGCATGGCCTGCCCGATCAACATGCACGATACGGGCGCCCAGGGCACGATGGTCAACGAGGTGACGCTCAACTACATGCGCGACATTGCGAAGCGCTCGCTCGAGATCGTCGAGAACGTCTATCTGCCGGACATCAAGGCCATCGCGGGCTTCTATCCCGAATGGTTCAAGTACGGCGCGGGCCTCTCCAACAAGAATGTCCTCTGCTACGGCGAATTTCCCGAAATCGCCAACGACTGGTCCGATGCCTCGATGCAGCTGCCGCGGGGCGCGATCATCAACGGCAACCTCAACGAGGTGCACGACGTCGACCTGCGCGACCTCAACGAGATCCAGGAATTCGTGGACCACTCGTGGTACCGCTATCCGGACGCCGGCAAGGGCCTGCATCCGTGGGAAGGCATCACCGAGCAGGCCTTCGAGCTCTCGAAGGGCTCCGTGGGCGACAAGACGAAGTTCGAATGGCTCGGCGCCGACGGCAAGTACTCCTGGATCAAGAGCCCGCGCTGGAAGGGCCACATGATGGAAGTCGGTCCGCTCTCGCGCCTCGTCATGGGCGTCGCCAAGAACGTGCCGCACATCAAGGAGCCCGCCATGGCGCTCCTCGAGGAGCTCAACGCGCCGCTCGAGGCCGTCTTCTCGACGCTCGGCCGTCACGCAGCCCGCGCGCTCGAGTGCCGTTGGGCCGCCCAGAAGATGGTCCAGTACGTCGACGACCTGACGGCCAACATCCGTGCGGGCGACGAATGCGCCGCCAACATGGAGAAGTGGGAGCCCAGCACCTGGCCCAAGGAAGCCCGCGGCGTGGGCTTCTGCGAGGCCCCGCGCGGCGCCCTCGGCCACTGGTGCGTCATCAAGGACACGCGCATCGCCAACTGGCAGGCCATCGTGCCGACGACGTGGAACGCGTCGCCGCGCTCTCCCTCGGGCGAGCTCGGCGCCTTCGAGCAGAGCCTCATCGGCACCCCGGTCGCCGTCGAGGACCAGCCGCTCGAAATCATCCGCACGATCCACAGCTTCGACCCGTGCCTGGCCTGCGCCACTCATCTCCTGAGCCCGAAGGGCGAGGAACTCTGCAGCGTCAAGGTGCGCTGATGGGAGGCCGCTATGAAAATCGATCCCGTCACTTTTGAAGTCGATGCGAGCGGAGGCACCCGGCCCGTATACGTCTGGGAGGCCCCGGTCCGAGTCTGGCACTGGCTGATGGCCGTCGCGATGTTCGCGATGATCATCACCGGCTACCTGATCGGCCGACCGCTTGTCTCCAACCTCGGGGACACGTGGATCACCTACGACTTTGGCTACGTGCGCATGGTGCACTTCGCCGCGGGGCTGTTCTTCACGGCGCTCTTCATCTACCGCCTCTTCTGGGTGGCGGTGGGCAACCGCTACGCGAGGATGATCTTCTTCCCGCCGCTGTTGTCGATGAAGTGGTGGAAGGGCGTGTTCGCCCAGGTCGCCTACTACCTCTTCATGAGGAAGTCCGCACCTGAATACGCCGGCCACAACCCGCTTGCGCAGCTCGCCATGTTCGCGATGTTCGTGCTCGGCTCCTTCGTGATCATCATCACGGGCCTCGCGCTCTACGCGCAGTCCTGGGGCTGGGACACGAGCTGGATGGCCTGGTTCGGCTGGGTGTTCGTCCTCTTCGGAGACGCCCAGGCGGTCCGCACGGTGCACCACGTGATGATGTACGTGTTCATCCTCTTCAGCATCGCCCATATCTACATGAGCTTCCGCGAAGACGTCATGGGCGGCGCCACCACGCTCTCCTCGATGAGCACCGGCCTGCGCATGTTCAAGGAGGACCATCACGGTTGAGCCTGATTGTCTCAGGTGACTGAAGCCGCAAAACAAAGGGGCCCGTTCAGGCAGTAATGCCGGGACGGGCCTCTTTTTGTTGTCTTGTTTCTTCTTTTCTGGTCCTGAAGTGGGTTGGGATGCTGAGGACGCAGTCGGGCGTCCGAGGATGCGGAGCCGGGCCAGCCCGACACTTTTTCCCCTGCGGGCGGCCGCTCCATGGGTCCGCATTATGCTCCTAAAAACCGACTGAGCGGTATTTGTTGTTGAGGGAAAGTGTCATGAGGGAAATTCCGACCTGTGGCACAGATTTTGCATAAACCTTGATGCTCAAGGGAAGGGTAATCGTTATTGGTGAAAATCCTAAGGGATCGTCCTAGGTTTTTAGCTGATATAAAACCGACCGGACGGAATGTATTGGTGTATGATGCGTACCGTCGTGTTCTCCCACACTCCAAGCAGTTCCTCAGAGGACCGTCCTCAGGGGAACTCATCTTAAGGACCAGCCAAAATGTTCAAGAAGACTCTTCTCTCCGCCGCCGCTCTTCTCGCGGCCGGCACGCTTTCCGCTTCCGTTTTCGCCGCTCCGGTGACCGCCGAGGGCACGGGCGTCGGCAAGCACGGCGACATCACGGTCGCCGTGACGTTCGATGCCGGCAAGATCCAGGACATCAAGATCGTCAAGAACGCCGAAAACCCGATTCTCG
>OLZF01000085.1_pt1 | contig 98816 bp, 109 predicted proteins | sample 1674391 | NCBI WGS metagenome assembly OLZF01 (sample SAMEA103958166, study PRJEB25191) | human gut metagenome | biome: human-associated habitat [ENVO:00009003]; feature: intestine environment [ENVO:2100002]; material: feces | place: Germany | collected 2013/2015
AAAAACTTTGGAAGAAAGAAGCTGTGAGGAAAGCTATTTATTCCCTCGACTAACATGAGATAATATGCCGAAAAAACTTAATTATGCCGTATAACTTGTAAATGTTTTCGTTTTTTTGGGCATATTCTTTTCTTCGGCATAGTCATAGTTATACCGAATTCGGTATAGCTGTGATCAGGGAGCGTAATACATTTCCAGGGCATTCACAGAATTTTGCGAATCCGTAAACGTGACGCAGAGCATGAGTAAAGCCGGATAGCCATATGACAATGCGCCGATAGAACGTTATTTTAACATGTTGAAAAATGAGGGCATCAACCTGTATGAATATCATACAGAAGAGCAGCTTTATCAGGCAGTTGAGAAATTTGCATACGTTTATTACAAACATGTGTGTCCACACTGATATAACGGATACCGAACACCATATCAGGCACGGATTGCGTGATGGCTACTGTAGCATCAAACTGCAGTATTTGATTGCTTAAGCGCCATAAATCGGAGATGACGGATTCGATTAGGGGCATAGCCGCTTTAGCGGTGCCGGACACCCTTGATGGAATCCGGCTGATCCGATAGAATTCCGGCAACAATCCAAGATTTTTTAGCTATAAGTGTTACAAAAAAGCTTGACCACAACAGTAAACAGGGATCCATTATTTACCAGTAGATTGCACGCAGACATCCTTGCAGTTCCTTTCGGGTAGCCAGTATAACAAATTTTTCAGACCTTTCGTGTAGGTTGAAAAACGGTGGCACTCATAAGTGGTCACATCTTTTGGATTAGTAGAGGTAATGCAAGCCACTACAAAAGTCTTATGGACATCAAAACTACAACAGATTTTATACACGATTTTAAGACATAGGGACTCTTTTTAGAAGCGCAAAGGTTCACTTAAAATTATAGGGAGAGTCGGAATTGACTGAACGCCTAAGCCATAAACGAGATTGTTTATACAAAGATAAGATTACATGCTTGGTGTTACACTCATTTGTGCTTGAAAAGGTGAATTACACATATAAATATTCGATCTCCGGTAAGCTGGATAGCCCACTCACCTCCCCGTGATTTGTAGTTTACCGAGTTCCCTACAAGAAGCATTATATAGAAAAAATAAGCTTAGGCAAGCCATTTTCATAACGTTTTGTGCCTGGGCGAAACGAAAGGAATGAATATAAATATGAAAAAATTATCTTATGGTATCGCCTGGATTTGTGTTGTACTGTTGATCTGTATGGCATATTACGGGAGTTATGAATTAGGCGAAAGAAGTCAACAGAAGCGGGCGCAGGAAGAAACCAGAGTGGTAACTGGCGATGGTGAAAATGAATACGTGTTAAAAGAAAAAAACGGTGTGGTACAAGTTTATCAGTCGGACGGAGAAACCTTGTTTGAATCTACGGGGATTCCCATGTCTACCCTTCCCCTTGAGATGCAGCAGGAGATTTTAAGCGGAAAGAATATTGAAAGCAGTGCGGCTTTGTACAGCTTTCTCGAAAATTATTCCAGTTAGAACTTGCATAGATGGATACTCCGGTGATAGAATAGACGGTAATTAAGAGAAAGCAGGTAACAAAAGTGAATATTCGTGACAGACTGAAAGAGAAAAAGCGTATTGTAATTAAGATCGGGTCTTCTTCCCTGACACAGCCGGAGACGGGACGTCTTGATTTGATAAAGTTGGAAATCCTGGTTCGGGAAATCAGTAATCTTCGGAATCAGGGAAAAGAAGTGGTTCTCGTTTCTTCGGGAGCCATTATGGTAGGCAGAAATGCCCTTGGATTTAAAGAACGTCCCCAGAGACTGGCAGAAAAACAGGCATGTGCATCGGTGGGACAGGCACGGCTTATGATGATCTACCAGAAGTTATTTATGGAGTACAATCAGATTGCAAGTCAGGTACTGATGACGAAGAATACGATGGTGGATGATCTGAACAGAATGAATGCCAAGAATACGTTCAATGAACTGTTAGCCATGGGGGTCATTCCCATTGTCAATGAAAATGATACCATTGCCACGTATGAAATTGAATTTGGAGATAATGATACGCTTTCAGCGGTGGTTGCAGCGCTGATCAAGGCTGACTTATTGATTCTTTTGTCTGATATTGACGGACTTTTTACGGATGATCCGCATAACAATCCGGATGCCTCATTCATTGATGTTGTAGAGTCTTTGGATGACCACCTTCTGGCGATGGGGAAAGGTTCTACCGGAAGCAATGTGGGTACCGGAGGGATGGCGACAAAATTGTCAGCGGCAAAAGTGGCAACCGCTGCAGGTGCAGATATGGTAATTGCCAACGGCGCTGATTTCCATATCATACATAAAATTATGCAGGGGAGAAATCATGGTACCCTTTTTCTGTCAAATCAGAAGGATGAGTTCTATCTGATTGATTATCTGGATAAGTTGAAATATCAATAGAAGATCAGAAAAAGGCAGGCGATTGCGATTCCCGGAGAGTTTTGCAACCGCTTCAGTAAATGCATAAAGGAGAGGAGAGAAGAGAGATGAATATTGATCGTATCAATGAACTGGCAAGAAAAGCGAAGATGGAAGGACTGACTTTGGAGGAAAAAGAAGAACAGCAGAAGCTTCGGAAGGAGTATATTGAGGCAGTCAAGATGAATCTTCGTTCACAACTGGACAACATTGATGTTCAGGAAAAGGATGGCTCCATAACCAACCTGGGAGAAAAGTATGGAAAGCAAACAAGACATTAGGAAAAAAATATTTGCACTGCGGAAAGAAGTATCCGAAGATGAGCTTTTGGAAGCAAGCAGAAAGATCTTGAAGCAGGTTACAACTTTGAAAGTCTGGAAAGAAGTCTCCTGGATTTATGCTTATATGGATTTTAAGAAAGAAGTTATGACACGGGAGCTTATAGAACTGGCATGGAAGCAGGGAAAGCAGGTAGCGGTTCCGAGGGTGCAGGGGAAGGATATGACTTATTATGTCATAACGGATTTCGCACAATGTGAACCCGGGTATTTCGGAATACCGGAGCCGATGACAGGTCTGCCGGAGGCGAAAGCCGAAGATGCCTTTCTGATTGTTCCCGGAGTAGCATTTGACCGGGAACGTCACAGAGTCGGATATGGTCAGGGATTTTATGACCGGTATTTGAGTATACATAGAGAACACATAACAGCAGCAGTTGCATGTGAGTGGCAGCTTGTGGAACAGGCGCCTTATGAAGAGACAGATATTTTGCCCGAATATCTGATCACAGACTGCAGAATTTATCACTAGAGAGGATGGTATAACAGTGAATCTGGAAAAGATTGGACAGAATGCGAAGACTGCCGAACCGATTTTACGGAATCTGGCAACTTCGAAGAAGAATGAAGTTTTAGCAGCTTGTGCGGATGCGCTGATTCAGGACGCAGATGCCATATTGGAAGCGAATGAACTGGATATGCAGCGTGGAAGAGAAAACAATATGCCTCTGCCGCTGCAGGATCGTCTGAAATTGACGAAAGGCAGAATTGAAGCTATGGCAGAAGGACTGCGTCAATTGGTGGAACTGGAAGATCCGGTGGGAGAAGTTTTGGGCATGAAGAAACGTCCCAATGGTCTTCTGATCGGTCAAAAGAGGGTGCCCCTTGGCGTAATCGGCATTATTTATGAAGCGAGGCCAAATGTCACGGCAGATGCCTTTGGCCTTTGTTTTAAGACAGGCAATGTGGTGATCTTAAAGGGCGGAAGCGATGCCCTTCATTCGAATCAGGCGATTGTTCACACGCTGCGCAGTACATTGAACGTTCATCAGATTCCGGAAGATGCGATTCAGTTGATTGCGGATACATCCCGGGAGACGACAACGGAGTTTATGAAGATGAATCAATATGTGGACGTTCTGATTCCGAGAGGGGGTGCGGGTCTGATTCGTTCTGTGGTTATGAACAGTACGATTCCTGTTATTGAGACGGGGACCGGAAACTGTCACATCTATGTGGATGAGACTGCAGACCTGAATATGGCATGTGACATTATCGTCAATGCAAAGACACAGAGAGTCGGGGTATGTAATGCCTGTGAATCCCTGGTGGTGCACGAAGAGGTGAAAGAAGAACTGCTCCCGGTATTGTCCCGGAAACTGAAAGAACATCAGGTGGAGATGCGTGCGGACAGAGAGGCGCTTCCTTTTGTAGAAGGCGGTACTTTAGCAGGTGAGGAAGACTGGGGACAGGAATATCTGGACTACATCATTTCCATAAAAACCGTGAAAAATATCGGAGAAGCAATCGCTCATATCAATCGTTATAATACGAAGCATTCCGAGGCAATCATCACCCGGGATTATGATCATGCACAGAAATTTCTGGATGAAGTGGATGCCGCGGCGGTCTATGTAAATGCTTCCACCCGGTTTACCGATGGCTTTGAGTTTGGTTACGGTGCGGAGATCGGAATCAGTACCCAGAAACTTCATGCGAGAGGTCCGATGGGGCTTTTGGCACTCACAACCACTAAATACATTATTTACGGAAATGGACAGGTTCGTCCATAAATTTAAGTTTTTTTGTCATAAAGCGCTGATTTGCAACATAGGATAGTACAAAATGCATTAGGAGGTATTTGGAACAACTATGATTGCTTTAAATCAGCGCTATTCTTATCAGGATATCTTTGCTTCCATGCAGATTCTGTCAGAAAAATTCCCCGAATTTACAATTTGCAGAATCATCGGTCAGTCTCACGATGACCGGCAGATTCCCATGATGCGGGTTGGGCTTGGTATGGAGACCTTGATCTGTACGGCAGGTGTTCACGGCAGGGAAAGCATCAATCCGGTACTTTTGCTGCGGATGATGGAAGAGTATTGTACGGCTTACAAGGAGTATGACAGGATTGATGGGATTGAGGTATTTCCGCTTTTAAACCGGTATTCCATCTGCTTTGTGCCTCTTGTGAATCCGGATGGCTATGAAATTGCTCTGCATGGTTACGGGATTATCCAGAACCCGTTGCTCCGTCGGATGTGCCGCAGACGGAATATCAATTATCAGGATTGGAAGTACAATGCCAGAGGTGTGGATATCAACCGGAATTTTCCCTGCAAGTCTTATATTCAGCAGCAGCTTCAGGAGTATCCGGCAAGTGAGCAGGAGACACAGACCTTGATGCGTCTGTTTCAGGATTATGAGACACTGGCCTATCTGGATTTTCATTCCAGAGGAAATGTCATCTATTATTACCGTCAGGCTATGCCCTATACATACAATATACGCTGCCGTCATCTGGCAAAAAATCTTCAGAAGGCGTCCGGTTATGCACTGGGAAAAAAGGAAGAAGAATTCATGTCCAGTTTAAACGGCGGTAATTCGGTGCATTTTTATTCCGAAACCATCGGAAAACCGGCGATTACGATCGAGACGGTGGAGGATGATGCCTCGTTTCCGCTGTCCACTGCATACCAGAATGATGCGTATCAGCGTGTGCACACCTTACCGTTGATTCTGCTTCAGGAATTATAATACGCTTTTTGAAGCCGGTTCTCTGTGATTTTGTCCTTGCAATCCCTTGTTTGGGTTGGTATAATCACTTGTGGTGATGAAATGAAGGAAAAGATATTAGAGAGAATCAATCAGGCACCTGAGACGGAGCCTGAAAGACAATATTATTTTATGGAACTGGCGAAAGAGCTAGTGGAAGAGAAAAAAGAGGCGGCAGGGCGGAAGCTTACATTTGCCGTTGTGACATTCGGTTGTCAGATGAATGCCAGAGATTCCGAGAAACTGGAAGGAATTCTGGAACGTGTGGGGTATGAAAAGTCTGAAGAAGAACAGGCGGACTTTGTGATCTATAATACCTGTACGGTCCGGGAAAATGCAAACCTGCGGGTCTATGGAAGGCTTGGCAATCTGAACCGGATCAAAAAGAAAAATCCACATATGATGATCGGGCTTTGCGGATGTATGATGCAGGAACCCCATGTGGTGGAGAAGCTGAAAAAAAGCTATCGGTTTGTGAATCTGGTTTTTGGTACCCATAATATCTATAAGTTTGCGGAATTGCTGGTACAGGCGATTGTACAGGACTCTATGGTTATCGATATCTGGAAGGATACGGATAAGATTGTGGAGAACCTGCCGGTAGATCGGAAGTACTCCTTTAAGTCTGGCGTCAATATTATGTTTGGATGCAACAATTTCTGCAGTTACTGTATCGTTCCTTATGTCAGAGGACGCGAACGAAGCAGAAATCCAAGGGACATCATCCGGGAAATTGAGCTGTTGGTTGCTGATGGTGTGGTAGAGGTTATGCTTTTGGGGCAGAATGTAAATTCTTATGGAAAGAATCTGGAAGAACCAGTCACATTTGCACAGCTTCTGGAGGAGATTGTAAAGATTGAAGGATTGGAAAGGGTTCGTTTTATGACCTCCCATCCAAAGGATCTGTCTGAGGAACTGATTGCAGTGATGGGAAAATACCCGAAGATCTGTAATCATCTTCATCTGCCCCTTCAATCGGGAAGTACAAAGATTTTAAAGGATATGAACCGCAGATATACAAAGGAGCAGTATCTGGATTTGGTAGAGCGCATCCGCAGGGCTGTTCCGGATATTTCTCTTACAACGGATATTATTGTGGGATTTCCGGGTGAGACGGAGGAAGATTTTGAGGAGACGCTGGATGTCGTGCGCAAAGTCCGATATGACAGTGCATTTACTTTTATTTACTCCAAACGTTCCGGCACACCGGCAGCGGTTATGGAAAATCAGGTTTCGGAAGAAGTGGTAAAGAACCGTTTTGACCGTCTGCTTCGGGAGGTACAGGAAATTTCTGCCGAGGAGGCTGGAAGACTGACCGGCACGGTGCAGGAAGTGCTGGTGGAGGGCATGAATGATCATGATCCATCGCTGGTTACGGGACGGATGAAGAACAATTTACTGGTACATTTTCCAGGAGATCAAACCATGATAGGCACTTTGCAAAATGTCTTTCTGGACACCTGTAAAGGTTTTTATTATATGGGAACGGAGAGTAAATAACGTGGCATTATCACCAATGATGCAGCACTATGTTGCTACGAAAGAAGAATATAAGGATTGTATCCTGTTTTACCGTCTGGGTGACTTCTATGAAATGTTTTTTGAGGATGCTAAGACTGTATCAGAAGAATTGGAATTGACACTGACGGGTAAAGACTGCGGCCTGGAGGAACGTGCGCCGATGTGCGGGATTCCCTATCATGCCGCAGAAGTTTACATCGGCCGTCTGATCGAGAAAGGATATAAGGTTGCCATCTGTGAACAGATGGAAGATCCGAAACAGGCAAAAGGAATTGTAAAACGTGAAGTCGTCCGGGTAGTGACGCCCGGAACGACGATGAATACCCAGGGTTTGGATGAGGCAAAAAACAATTACATCATGTCCGTGGTCTGCCTGGACGGGAAATTTGGAATTTCGGTTGCGGATATCTCTACCGGAGAGTGTCTGGTGACGGAACTGGAAAAAGAATCGAAATTGTTGGATGAGATCAACAAATTTGTCCCTGCGGAGATCATCTGCAACCAGTCTTTTATGGTCTGCGGCATTGATATCGAAGATCTGCATTCCAGGCTTCATATCTGTGTCAATGCGTTGGAAGACTGGTATTTTGATGATGCAAAATGTGAGCAGGTATTGGAAGAACACTTCCATACGTATTCCATGGATGGACTGGGATTGGGCGATTACAATTGCGGACAGATTGCTTCCGGAGCATTATTTCAATATCTTTATATGACGCAGAAGTCTGATATGCCTCAGATGACATCCATCACCCCCTATGTGACAGACCGCTATATGGTGATTGACAGTTCCAGCCGGAGAAATCTGGAACTGGTGGAGACGATGCGGGAAAAGCAGAAGCGAGGTTCTCTGCTCTGGGTGCTTGATAAGACCAGAACAGCAATGGGTGCCCGTCTGCTGCGCACGTTTACCGAACGTCCTTTGATTGACAGTGATGAGATCAATGCCCGTCTGACGGCGGTGGAGGAATTGAACAAGCAGGCGATGATCCGGGATGAGATCCGGGAGTATCTGCGCCCCGTGTATGATCTGGAACGTTTGATCAGCAGAATCAGCTACCAGTCAGCGAATCCAAGAGATTTAATTGCATTTAAGACCTCTCTTGAGATGTTGCCTTTTATCAAACAGCTTTTGAACTCCTTCGAGGGCGGTCTTCTGGGAGAGATTCAGGAGGAGCTGGATGCACTGGAAGATTTGTATGGTCTGATTGATGCCGCAATCAATGAGGATCCTCCCCTTGCCATGAAAGAAGGCGGGATTATACGGGATGGATATGATGAAACCATCGACCAGTACCGCCAGGCTAAGCATGAGGGAAAACAGTGGATCAGTGAACTGGAAGCTTCCGAGCGGGAAAAGACGGGTATCCGCAATCTGAAAATCAAGTATAATAAGGTATTCGGCTACTATCTGGAGGTGACCAATTCTTTTAAGAATCTGGTGCCGGATCATTATACCAGAAAGCAGACGTTAGCCAATGCAGAGCGGTATATTACTCCACGTCTGAAAGAACTGGAAGATATGATTCTGGGGGCGGAGGACAAGTTGTACGCGCTGGAGTATGATAAATTCTGTACGATCCGGGATACGATTGCCGGGGAAGTGCTGCGTATCCAGAACACTGCGAAGGCGATTGCCAAGCTGGATGTGTTCGCATCTCTTTCTGTAGTAGCACAGCATCATAATTTTGTCAGACCCAAACTGAATAACCGGGGAGTCATCAGTATCCGGGGAGGGCGCCATCCGGTTGTGGAACAGATGATTCCAAATGATATGTTTATCTCAAATGACACGGATCTTGACAATCAGGAGCATCGGCTGGCGGTCATTACCGGTCCGAATATGGCAGGTAAGTCCACGTATATGCGTCAGACAGCGTTGATTGTCCTAATGGCGCAGATTGGTTCTTTTGTGCCGGCGGATAAAGCGAATATCGGGATTGTGGACCGGATTTTTACCCGTGTCGGTGCATCGGATGACCTGGCAAGCGGTCAGAGTACCTTTATGGTAGAGATGACAGAGGTTGCCAATATCCTGAGAAATGCCACAGCCAACAGTCTGCTGATTCTGGATGAGATCGGAAGGGGAACCAGTACTTTTGACGGCTTATCCATCGCGTGGGCTGTGATTGAACATATTGCGGATAAGAAATTACTGGGTGCAAAGACATTGTTTGCCACCCATTACCATGAGCTGACAGAGCTGGAAGGAAAGCTTCCGGGTGTACATAATTATTGTATCGCCGTAAAAGAAAAAGGCGATGATATCGTATTTTTGCGGAAAATTGTGGCAGGAGGGGCAGATAAGAGTTACGGTATTCAGGTTGCCCGTCTGGCGGGTGTTCCGGAGAGCGTGCTGGCAAGAGCGAAGGAACTGGTGGAACAGTTGATCACATCAGACATCACAGCCACAGTGCGGGATATCACAGAGAGCAAGAAAAGCAGACAGAAGCAGCCCCACTATGATGAGGTGGATCTGGCACAGATGTCTTTGTTTGATACGGTACAGGATGATGATATCATTCAGGAAATACGAGATTTGGATTTGTCCAATCTGACACCGATGGAGGCATTGAATACATTATACCGTCTGCAAAATAAGATCACAAACCGCTGGTAGTTTGTGACAGGAGCATAGAGGGTACAAGACGGAGGATTGGATGGGAAAAATAGCTGTACTGGACAAAAATACAATCGATAAAATAGCCGCAGGTGAGGTGGTGGAGCGTCCCGCATCTATTGTAAAGGAACTGGTGGAGAACGCCATTGATGCAGGAGCAACCGCCGTAACCGTTGAGATTAAGGAAGGGGGAATTTCCTTCATCCGTATCACGGATAACGGAAGCGGAATCGCAAAAGACCAGGTACGCCTGGCTTTTCTGCGTCATGCCACCAGTAAAATCCGATCTGTGGAGGATCTGGGTCATATTGGTTCTCTTGGTTTCCGCGGAGAGGCGCTTTCTAGTATCGCGGCTGTGTCCCAGGTGGAACTGATTACGAAGACGTCTGAGGATCTGACCGGTGTGCGTTATGTTATTGAGGGTGGGGAAGAAAAATCCTATGAGGAAATCGGTGCGCCGAACGGTACCACATTCCTGATCCGGAATCTGTTTTATAATACCCCTGCCAGGGCAAAGTTTTTAAAGACGGCAATAACAGAAGGAAATGCCATCTTAACCTGCGTGGAGCAGATGGCATTGTCAAATCCTGAGATTTCATTCAAATATATGCAGAATGGACAGACAAAGTTGCATACCAACGGCAGTCAGAACCTGAAGGAGCTGGTGTATTATATCTATGGACGTGATATTTCCAGAGAATTGATTGAGATCGACAGTTCTTCGGAACTTCTGGAGATTCATGGTTTTCTTGCAAAACCTACGGTCTCCCGGGGAAACCGGAACTTTGAAAACTACTATGTCAATGGAAGATATGTGAAGAGTAAGCTGCTCGCCAAGGCGATCGAAGACGGATACCATGGATTTATGATGCAGCACAAATATCCATTTACCTTGTTGTATCTTACGATGGACGGGGAACGGGTGGATGTCAATGTGCATCCGGCGAAGATGGAACTTCGTTTTTCCAATCAGGAGGAGATCTACAGTCAATTGGTGTGTGCGATCAAAGATGCACTGATGAAGAGGGAACGGATACCGGAGGTCACGATTGGAAAGGAGAAACCGGAGAAGAAAACGCAGACTTCTATTCCGGGGAATACGGTTCCGGAGCCTTTTGAAACCAGACGGAGAAGTCAGTCAACAGCAGGTTCTATGCCGATCTATCCGGGAGATTACCGGAAAGTTTCTGCCGTACCTGTGGCGCCGGGATGTGAAGATCACACAAAGAATGGAAAGGCAAAGATTGAAAATGAACTCCGAAAAGCAGATCTGGTTCGGGAAGACATTTCTTATAAAAGTACTCCGGCAGAATTGCTTTCTGATAGAACCAGTCAGACAGTACAGCCGTCAGTTGTTGACTCAGCAAAAGAGCAGAGAGTTTCACAGAATCTGATTTTGGAAGAACAAGGAAAGATAGAAATGTCGGAAGCTTCAGCAGAAGCAGAAATTGTATCTCAGACGGAATCACGGGGACTTTCCGCGGATTTAGAAAGAACGATTCAGACGGAAAAACCAGAGCAGCTGGAATTGTTTGACAATCGCTTGCTTTCCAAAGAAGCAAAGGTTTCCCACCGGATTCTGGGGCAGATCTTTGATACGTATTGGCTGGTGCAGTATGATGACAGCCTGTACATTATCGACCAACATGCAGCTCACGAGAAAGTTCTCTACGAGCGGATGATGAAGGAATTCAGGGAAAAGAAAATTATTTCCCAGTACTTAAGTCCTCCACTGATTGTAACTTTGCAAAATCAGGAGGCGGAGCTTTTGCAGAAACAGATGGAATTGTTCCGCTCCTTTGGTTTCGAGGTGGAACCGTTCGGAGGTAAGGAATATCAGATCAGTGCAGTGCCGGATAATCTTTACGGGATCGCATCTTCGGAGCTGTTTCTGGAGATACTGGATCATCTGGAGGATGCGGGGGCAAAGACTTCGGATCTGATTTCCGAGAAACTGGCCTCCATGTCCTGCAAAGCTGCTGTAAAAGGAAATCACAAACTTTCCACGGCAGAGGTGGAAGCATTGATTGATGAACTTCTGACACTGGAGAATCCATATAATTGTCCCCACGGCAGGCCGACGATTATTTCCATGTCACGTTATGAACTGGAGAAGAAATTCAAACGAATTGTGTAGGTGATTGGAGTGAAGAAACCATTATTGATATTGACAGGTCCCACGGCAGTGGGAAAGACCCATCTGTCCATCGAACTGGCAAAAAGGCTGAATGGTTCTATTATATCGGCTGATTCCATGCAGGTTTACCGTTATATGGATATTGGATCAGCGAAGATTATGCCGGAGGAGATGGCGGGTGTCAGGCACTATCTGATCGATGTACTGAAGCCTGAAGAAGAATTTCATGTTGCCAGATTTCAGGAGATGGCTAAGGCTGCCCTGGATGAGATTTACCGGGAAGGGAAACTGCCGATTGTGGTTGGAGGAACCGGCTTCTATATTCAGGCACTTTTGAAGGATGTGGATTTTTCCGGTGACCAGGGAGCGTCTTCGTACCGCAGAGAACTGGAAGAAAAAGCGCGTGTGGAAGGACCAGAGCCGCTGTATCAGATGCTTAAGGAAGCAGACCCGGCTTCTGCGGAAGCGATTCACCCTAATAACATAAAACGGGTGATACGCGCATTGGAGTATTATCATGAGACTGGCTTAAAGATCTCGGATCATAATGCCAGTCAGATGGAAAAAGAGTCTCCCTATACCTTTGCTTATTTTGTATTGAACGATGAGCGCAGCCGTCTTTACCAGCGGATTGAGCAGCGGGTGGATCAGATGATGGAGCAGGGGCTTCTGGAAGAGGTACGTGCTTTGCAGGCGATGGGATATCACCGCGGGATGGTTTCCATGCAGGGACTGGGGTATAAGGAACTACTGGCATATCTGGACGGTGAGTGTTCCCTGGAAGAAGCCATTGCTGTGATCAAGAGGGACACCCGGCATTTCGCAAAGCGTCAGATTACATGGTTTAAAAGAGAAAAGGATGTGATCTGGCTGAATAAGCAGGAGTTTGGATATCAGGAAGATGCCATACTGGAAGAAATTCTGAACCGTTGGGCAGAAAAAACAAGGAGTTGATGAGAAAGTCATGACAATCGATAAAACAGGAATGTATAAGAAACTGGGAATCAGTAAAGAGGTTCTCGGATTTGGAACTGAAATTGAACTGACGCTGAAAGAGCGTTTTGCCAAAATAGATGAAGTTGCGGAATATAATCAGCTGAAGGTTATTCATGCGATGCAGGAACACAAGGTCAGCGAAGCCTGTCTTTATGCTTCCAGCGGATACGGTTACAACGATATCGGAAGGGATACACTGGAAGAAGTATATGCCACTGCATTTGGTGCGGAGGCGGCGTTGGTCCGTCCGCAGATTGCCTGTGGGACTCATGCATTGGCTGTGGCTCTGTCTGGTAATTTGAGACCGGGAGATGAATTGTTATCTCCGGTTGGAAAGCCATATGATACGCTGGAAGAAGTGATCGGAATCCGTCCCTCCAACGGCTCTCTGGCGGAATATGGTGTTACCTATCGGCAGGTTGATCTTTTGAAGGATGGGACTTTTGACTATGAGAATATTAAAAGAGCATTGAATGAGCGGACAAAATTGGTCACGATTCAGCGCTCCAAAGGATATCAGACCCGTCCGACGTTTTCGGTCACTCAGATCGGTGAATTGATCCGCTTTATCAAAAGCTTGAAACCGGATGTGATCTGCATGGTAGATAACTGCTACGGAGAATTTGTGGAAACCATAGAGCCAAGTGAGGTGGGAGCTGATCTGATGGTCGGGTCACTGATCAAGAATCCGGGCGGCGGACTTGCCCCCATCGGCGGCTATATTGTAGGGAAAAAGCAGTATGTGGAAAATGCTGCATACCGTCTGACCTCCCCTGGGCTCGGTAAAGAAGTAGGGGCAACACTGGGCGTTAATCAGTCTTTCTATCAGGGATTTTTCCTGGCGCCTACCGTAACGGCAAGTGCATTAAAAGGAGCCATTTTTGCTGCAAATATCTATGAGAAACTGGGATATCCGGTGATTCCGGACGGACGTGAGGAACGTCATGATATTATTCAGGCAGTTACACTGGGAAGTGCCGAAGCCGTGATTGCTTTCTGTCAGGGAATTCAGGCTGCTGCGCCGGTGGACAGCTATGTGGCACCGGAACCGTGGGCGATGCCCGGATATGACAGTGATGTTATTATGGCGGCAGGTGCATTTGTACAGGGATCTTCCATCGAACTTTCCGCAGACGGACCGATCAAACCGCCCTATGCGGTCTATTTCCAGGGAGGACTTACCTGGCAGCACGCGAAATTTGGTATTCTTATGAGTCTGCAGAAGATGGTGGAGGCAGGAATCGTAACGATATGAGATCAATCATTGTAATCGGTGGAGGTGCCGCCGGACTTATGGCAGCAATAAAGGCTGCAGAACAGGGAGCGTCGGTGACGCTTCTGGAAGCGAACGAAAAACCGGGAAAGAAGCTTTTGGCGACCGGCAACGGAAGATGTAATTTTACCAATGTGGTACAGGAGAAGCAGTATTACCGGGGAAGTGATCCGGAATATGCGTGGCAGATTCTGCAGCAGTTTCCGATGCAGGATACCCTGCAGTTTTTCTCAAGGCTTGGAATCTACGCAAGAAACAGAAACGGCTGGCTGTATCCGAACAGCGATCAGGCAGCGGCTGTCTTAGAGGTACTGCTGATGGAGGCTTATCACCGGAAAGTGAAGATTAAGACCAGGGAATCGGTTTGTGAAATTCTTCCGGGATCGGAAGGATGGAGTGTAAAGACAAAAACCTGGGAATATGGCGCAGATGCGGTGATTGTGGCCTGCGGAAGTCCGGCATCCAACGTGGAAGGTGCCACAGACTGGGGGATTTCCCTGGCAAAAACTTTAGGACTTTCGGTGCTCCCCATGCTTCCGGCATTGGTGGGACTTCGGGGAAAGGGGAATCGCTTTTCCCGATGGACAGGAGTGAGAATTCAGGCGAAAGCCACCTTATATCTGCAGGGAGTTTTGATGAAATCCGCATCCGGAGAGATACAGCTTACCGAATACGGTATTTCCGGAATTCCGGTCTTTCAGCTCAGCCGTTATGCACTGAGAGCTTTGGAAGAAGGCAGTACAGCTTTGGTAGAATTGGATTTTCTCCCGGATTTTACCGAGGAACAGCTTGCAGTCAATCTGGAAAACAGAGAAGAAAACTGTCCATATAAGACTTTGCAGGAACAGTTGACCGGTCTTCTGCCTTCCAGATTGATTCCTCTGGTTGCTTCGGGTGATTCGGATGAACGTGAAGTGGTACGCAACTGTAAACATTATCCGGTCATTATCACAGGGGCATCTTCTATGAAGCAGGCTCAGGTCTGTTCCGGAGGTATTCTGACGAAAAACCTGGATGAACATTTACAGGCAAAGAAATATCCCGGACTTTATTTTGCCGGGGAAATTGTGGACGTGGACGGTGCCTGCGGCGGTTATAATCTGCAGTGGGCATGGTCCAGCGGGGCTGTCGCCGGGCTTGCAGCGGCAAAGGAGAGGCTATGATACGAATTTCACAATTAAAGCTTCCGGTTACCCATACGGAGGAACAATTAAAAGAAAAACTGGCCAGAGAGCTGCGGATACCGGTCGGTCAGATCCGGCATTATGAGATCAGAAAGCGGTCGGTGGATGCCAGAAAAGAAGAAATCAAATATGTCTATCAGATTGATGTTGAGACAACACAGGAAAAGAAAATTCTCGGAAGAAACAGACATCCGAATATTGCCGCAGCGCAGAAGACCGAATACCATTTCCCACAACCGGGTGCGCTTGCCTTAAAAGAACGTCCGGTGATTATCGGAAGCGGACCCGCAGGTTTGTTCTGCGGTTTTATGCTTGCAAAACATGGCTATCGTCCGCTGATTCTGGAACGCGGAGACGAAGCAGATATAAGGAAGCAAAAGGTGGATCATTTCTGGAAAAGCGGAGAACTGGACACAAAATCCAATGTCCAGTTCGGGGAAGGCGGAGCCGGAACATTTTCCGATGGAAAACTGAATACGCTGGTGAAAGATCCGGCGGGAAGAAATCGGGAAGTGCTGCGGATTTTTGTTGAGGCGGGAGCACCGTCCTCGATTCTCTATGACCAGAAACCCCATCTTGGTACCGATCTTCTTATTCGGATTCTCCGGAATATGCGCAGCCAGATTATGGATATGGGAGGAGAATTCCGGTTCCGCAGCCAGATGACGGATTTTCATGTGGAAAATGGACGTGTTGTATCCCTTGAAATCAATGGTAAGGAGACGATTCCTGCTGAAGTGGTAATTCTGGCGATCGGTCACAGTGCCCGGGATACTTTTGCATTACTGCAGGAGAGATCGCTGTTGCTGCAGCCGAAAGCGTTTGCGGTAGGAGTACGGATTGAGCATCCGCAGGAGATGATTACCAGATCCCAGTATGGAACCCATCCGCCGAAGGTACTTGGAGCGGCGAATTATAAAGTTACACATAAATTGGATAACGGCAGAGGTGTTTATTCCTTCTGTATGTGTCCCGGCGGCTATGTGGTCAATGCGTCCTCCGAGGACGGACGGCTGGCAGTGAATGGGATGAGTTATCAGGCAAGAGACAGCCGTAATGCCAACAGCGCCATGATTGTTACGGTCACACCGGAAGATTATGCCGGATTTCATCAGGAGGGGGAATCTCCTGTGTTGGATGGAATTGCATTCCAACGTCATCTGGAAGGTCTCGCATACGAATCCTGCCGGGGAAAAGTGCCGGTTCAGTTGTTTGAAGATTTTTTAAAGAATAAAGCAAGCACTGTACTGGGAGAGGTGGAGCCTTGTATCAAAGGGGCATATGAACTGGCGAATGTAAGAGAGATCCTTCCGGCTGTGATCGGAGATTCACTTTGCCGGGGAATTCAGGCATTTGCCAGGAAAATCCCCGGGTTTGACAGGCCGGACGCTGTCTTATCCGGTGTTGAAAGCCGTACTTCTTCTCCGGTACGGATTCTCAGGGATGAGCTGCAGGAAGCATCTGTAAAAGGAATTTACCCCTGCGGTGAGGGTGCCGGATATGCGGGTGGAATTACATCGGCAGCGATGGATGGACTTCTGGCTGCGGAGGCAGTCTGTAAAAAATATATGAATTTCGGATAATCCATATACATTATTTTTTAGATGTGTTAGAATAAAACCTGTGAATCTTCTGCTGAATACCTGGAATGAGAGCAGAGGAGGACGGATGAATAGAAATTTACGAATCAAAGAATTACCAGAAGAGGAACGGCCTTATGAGAAATGTATGAAATACGGTCCCGGCAAGTTATCGGATGCGGAACTTCTGGCAGTTATCCTGCGAAGCGGAGCACATGGCAGCTCCTGTGTAGATCTTGCGAAGGAAGTGATGACGATTTCTAAGGCAGAAGAAGGACTTCTCGGCATACATCATGTGAGTATGCAGGAATTACAGGGTATCAGGGGTGTCGGGAAAGTAAAGGCAGCTCAGATCAAGTGTATCGGAGAACTTTCCAAGCGGATTGCAAGCAGGAGTTCCCGGACAAAACTGGATTTTCGAAATCCGGAGACGATTGCAGATTATTATATGGAACTGCTGCGTCACGAAGAGCGGGAGAAGATGATCTGTATGATGTTGGATACGAAGAACCGGCTGCTTGGTGAGGTGGTATTGTCTGTGGGAACAGTCAACAGTTCACTGGTGTCGCCCCGGGAGTTGTTTTTACAGGCATTGCAGTTTCATGCGGTTCATATTATTCTGGTCCATAATCATCCAAGCGGTGATGTAACGCCGAGCAGGGAGGACCTTCTGGTCACCCACAGGATTTATCGGGCAGGGGAGTTGATTGGAATTCATCTGCTGGATCATATTATCATAGGAGACCATTGTTTCCAAAGTCTGTTTGAACGGGGAGTTCCGAAGGAATGACAGATACCAAAGAGGGGATACGGTGAATATCATTTATGCTGTTTCAGAATAATTTCGGTGTGGATTTTGGGGGAAGTACCTTAAAAATCTACGATGAACGGAAAGATACTATAACAAAAGAGAAAAACATGATTGCAATGCGGAACCAGTCAGAGGTGCTTGCGATCGGAAATGATGTGTATGAGATGTTCGAAAAAACACCTCAGAATGTCAAAATCTATACGCCGGTAATCAATGGAAGGATCAGCGATGTGTTTCAGGCGGAGGCAGTGCTGCATACACTTCTGAACCGCAACGGGTCCTGGGTGGGTTATCGTCCCAGAATGTATTTTGCAGTGCCGACTGGTTTGACGCAAATTGAAAAGAGAGCATATTATGCGGTTGCCCATCGGGGAAAACTGCGGAAATGTAAGATCTTTCTGGTAGACCGGCCGATCGTGGATGCCATAGCGCTTGGAATTCCTCTGAACCGGACGAAAGGATCCATGATTGTCAACATGGGAGCTCAGATGACAGAAATCTCTGTAGTGGCAGATGCCCGTGTGATTGTGAGCAAGCAGATTCCGGTGGGCGGGAAGCAGTTTAACGAAGCAATCCGAAGCAATATAAGAAAGAAGAACAATCTTCAGGTGGGAATACGAACTGCAAGGCGGTTAAAATTGGCATTGGCGGATCTGGAGCCGTCCAGAAAAGAAGGACGTAAGGTTATGGGGATGGATTGTATCAATGGAATACCGAGGGATGGAATTGTATCCAGTACCACGGTCAATGATGCGATACGGGAACGGATGACCCAGCTTACGGAGGAAATACGGACGGTAATCTGGCGGACACCGCCGCAAATTCGTGCCAACATTGGACGGGAGGGTATCTACCTTACAGGAGGAAGTACCCGTATTCCGAATATTGACAAATTTTTAAGTCACAAGCTGGAGCATTCTGTACAGCTTTCCCTGTATTATGATCTATGTACGGTTTGCGGTTTAAAGGAACTGGTAACACATCCGGTGCTGCACCGCTTCGCATATCCTGCAGCAAAATAATAAATAAGTTACCGGACATGAAGGGTTATAAAGATGAAGAATAAAAAGAAGTTTCAGATAAAAAGTAAACATTTGCTGATTGTTATGACATTTGTCTGCATCAGTGCGGCGGCGCTCACTTTTATGAATGTAGTGTCTGTCGAACCGGTGCGCAGCGCGGTAGGATATGTCATTGTTCCTTTTCAGAACGGGATCAATGAGATTGGAAAATGGCTGACGCAGAAAGGGCAGCGGTTTCAGGATGCGGAGGAACTTGCAATAGAAAATACCAGATTGCAGGAACGTGTGGATGCGTTGATGGAGCAGAATAACTTGTTGTCACAGAATCAGAAAGAACTTACGGAACTTCAGCAGTTATATGAACTTGATAAGGAGTATTCTGAGTATGAGAAAGTGGCAGCTGAGGTGATTGCCAGAGATCCGGGGAACTGGTTCAGTACATTTACGATCAACCGTGGATCAAATCATGGTATTGAGAAAGATATGAATGTCATTTCTTCAGGCGGACTGGTCGGATTGGTTACGGAAGTCGGTCCTGATTGGGCTACGGTGCGTTCTATCATTGATGACGCAAGCAGTGTCAGTGCCATGACAGTATCTACCAGTGATACCTGTGTTGTATCGGGTGATCTTCGGCTGATGGATGAGGGAAAATTGTCTTTTGGACAGATGAGTGCAGAAAATTCCGTGACAGTCGGTGAGAAAATTGTTACATCTGATATTAGTGACAAGTATCTTAAGGGAATTCTGATTGGATATGTAAGTGAGATTACAGAAGATCCCAATCATCTGACTACGACAGGTTACCTGATTCCTGTTGTGGATTTTGAGCATATCCGCACGGTTCTGGTAATTAAGCAGTTAAAGCAGACAGGAGGGAATTAGATGCGCAGGAAAGTGATTATTGCCGTCTTGATTATCGTGACTTTTATTTTACAGACGACGATTTTCCAAACGCTGGCGGTGGCATCTGTAGCACCGAATCTGCTGCTGATTCTCACAGTTACCTTTGGATTCATGAGGGGGAAGAAAGAGGGTCTGTGGATTGGATTTTTCTGCGGACTTTGCATTGATCTGCTCTACAGTGATATGGTGGGATTGAACGCGTTGGTCTATATGTATATCGGCTATCTGAATGGTTTCTTGTATAAAGTGTTTTATGATGAGGATATCAAAGTTCCGGTAATTTTAATCGGTATCAGTGATCTGGCTTACAGTATGATTGTGTATATTCTGCAATTTTTGATAAGAGTGCGTCTGGATTTCGCAGACTATCTTCAGCATATTATCATTCCGGAGATGGTTTATACAATTGTAATCGCTATCATTATTTACCGGCCTTTATATAAACTGAACCGGAAGTTTGTGGAAAACGAAATGGAAGGGCAGGAATTACCTTGGTTAAAAAGATAAGAAAATGGTTTCAAACACTCATGGAGAAACGCACAGGCATCCTTCTGGCACTGTTTCTTCTGGCAACCTGTATATTATTATATCGGTTATTTTCGCTACAGATCATTCACGGCGAGGAGTATGCCAATGATTTCAATTTAAAAATCACAAAGACGCGTACACTGAAAAGCACCAGGGGCAATATCTATGACAGGAATGGAAATGTTCTGGCTTATAACCAGCTGTCTAATTCCGTCACTTTGGAAGACAACGGGACTTACAGCAGTACCCGACAGAAGAATCTGCAGCTGAACGGCGAGATTTACCGTCTGATCAAGATGATTGAAAATAATGGAGACAGCCTGACATCCGATTTTCATGTTGAGGTGGATGAAAATAATAATTTTATATTTAATCTTCAGGAAGGAACTTCACTGAACCGATTCCGTGCGGATGTTTATGGAAGGACATCCATTGATAAGCTTTCGGAGGAAGAGAAGAATGCAACCGCAGATGATATTATGAACTTTCTGATGGATGGACGCAATCGGGATTGCTTCGGAATGATTCATCTGGAGACACCTTACAGCGAAGAAGAATTGGCAGAGGTCGGGCTTCCTGCGGAACTGACAAAACAGGAACAATTGCAGATTGTGATCGTGCGGTATCAGCTCAGACTTACCAGCTTTATGAAATATGTTCCCGTTACAGTAGCCACGAATGTCAGTGATCGGACTGTGGCGGCGATCAAAGAAAACAAAGATGTTCTGCAGGGGGTAGATATACAGGAAGATTCTGTTCGGGTTTATACTGATGCGGAGTATTTTGCATCGATTCTCGGATATACGGGAAAGCCTTCTGCGGAGGAACTGGAAGAGCTGCAGGAAGAAAACAGAAACTACAGCAGTAATTCCATCATTGGAAAGTCGGGCATCGAAAAATATATGGAAACAACGCTGCAGGGAAGTGACGGCTTGGAGAAGGTTACCGTAGACAGTCTTGGCAAGGTATTGCAGATTGATGAGGCATCCAGGATAAATCCGATCCAGGGAAATGATGTTTATCTGTCTATTGATAAGGAATTGCAGGAAGCATGTTACCGGATTCTGGAACAGCGTATTGCTGGTATTCTGGTGAATATGTTGTCGAATATAAAATCGATTGATAAGGATGCGATTACAGATAACAGTGATATTCCCATTCCGATCTATGATGTCTATACAGCTTTGATAGAAAACAGTGTCATCAATATCGATCATTTTAAAGCAGATGATGCAACGGATCTGGAACGCAGTGTACAGCAGAAGTTTGAAGCGAAGCAGCAGGAAATTTTCAGTGCTATTCAGGCTGAACTGACAGGTGCAGAACCGAAAAGTTATAATGATCTGAATGCCGAGATGCAGGAGTATATGACTTATATTGTGAGTGATATGTTGATGACAGATACGGGAATTCTTTCTTCTGATAAAATCGAAAAAAATGATACTGTTTACCAGCAGTGGAGAGACGGAAGCATCAGCCTGCAGGAATATCTGACCTATGCAGCAAGTCAGAACTGGATTGATATTACGCAGATTTCGGATGAAAAAACATATTTGAATTCTACAGAAGTATATCATGCGCTTGCAACTTATATTTCGGATAAACTGTCTGAAGATACTATATTCAGCAAACGCTTATATCATTATATGTTAATGGATGATAGCATCTCTGGTTATGATATCTGTAACATCCTGTATGACCAGAGTATTCTGACAAAGGAAGATGATTTATATCAACAGTTTATGGCGGGCAGTCTGACTCCGTTTGATCTTCTGAAACAAAAGATTAACAAACTGGAGATTACACCTGCACAGCTTGCTCTGGATCCATGTTCCGGTTCTGTTGTTATAACGGATCCGAATACCGGTAAATTGCTTGCCTGTGTTTCCTACCCGGGATATGACAATAACCGTCTTGCAAATCAGATGGATACTGCTTATTTCAGAAAACTGAACAGTGATTTGTCTTCTCCATTCTATAATAAGGCGACACAGCAGCGGACGGCGCCAGGTTCTACGTTCAAGCTGGTAACAACTGCCGCAGGTCTGACAGAGGGGGTCATTGATGCTTCCACAGAGATTGACTGTACGGGTATCTTCGGTGAAGGATTGGTAGATCCGACGGATTATCTGAAATGTGTGCTGACAACAGGACATGGTTCGTTGGACGTTGTAAATGGGATTAAAAACTCCTGTAATGTCTATTTCTGTACCGTGTTATATCGGCTGGGTCTGGAAGGAACGGGGGAAAATACAAGATTCTCCCAGAATCTTGCGCTAAGCAAGATCCAACAGTATGCAGATATGTTTGAACTGGGTGAAAAAACAGGGATTGAGATCAGTGAAAGTAAATCTCAGATTTCACAAAGTCTGCCGATTCCATCTGCAATCGGTCAGGGTACCCACAGCTATACAACGGTATCTCTGGCGCGTTATGTATCAACATTGGAAAACAAGGGAACAAATTATAAATTATCGCTTTTGAACAAGGTGACAGATTCTTCCGGAAATGTGATTGAAGAGATTGCTCCTCAAGTAACAGGGAATGTGCAATTGGCGGACAGTACCTGGAATATCATACATCAGGGTATGGGCGAAGTGGTAAAAAATATTCCCGAACTGGACAATCTTCCAATTGAAATTCATGGTAAGACCGGTACGGCTCAGGAATCAGACAAACGTCCGAACCACGGTCTGTTTATCGGATTTTCTCACGGAGAGGGTCAGGAGGATATTGCCATGGCAATCCGTATTCCTTATGGTTATTCTTCTACCAATGCAGCAATGGTAGCTAAGGATATATTAAGTTATTATTACAATTTGAAAGATGAGACGGAAGTACTGACCGGTACGGCTGATCAGGAAGGCATTACGAACGAAAGTCACGATTAAGAAGATGCGTTCCAGCAAGACACAAAAGATGAGAAATAGACGTGAGATTACCGGGAGGTATAATATGAGTGAAGTAATCGTTGTAACATCAGGAAAGGGCGGTGTGGGCAAAACCACGACTGCCGCCAATATTGGAATCGGACTTGCCCAATTGGGGAAAAAAGTCGTTATGGTAGACACGGATATCGGATTGCGGAATCTGGATGTTGTGCTGGGACTGGAAAACCGGATTGTCTACAATCTTGTAGATGTTATTGAGGGTAACTGCCGGATGAAGCAGGCGCTGATCAAAGATAAGAGATATCCGGATCTTTTTCTGCTTCCTTCCGCACAGACCAGAGATAAGACCAGCGTTTCTCCGGAGCAGATGATAAAATTGTGTGAACAGCTCCGGGAAGAGTTTGATTTTATTCTTCTGGATTGCCCGGCAGGGATTGAACAGGGTTTCCAGAATGCCATCGCAGGTGCGGAGAAGGCAATTGTTGTAACGACACCGGAGGTTTCCGCGATCCGTGATGCGGACCGCATCATTGGTCTTCTGGAAGCACATGAATTGCGGGATATCGGACTTGTGATCAACCGATTGCGGCCAGATATGGTGCGCAGAGGAGAGATGATGTCCGTAGAGGATGTTGTAGATATTCTGGCAGTATCCCTTCTGGGTGTGATACCGGATGATGAGCAGGTAGTGGTAGCCACCAACCAGGGAGAGGCCGTGACAGGGGCAAGTTCAAAAGCCGGTCAGGCTTTTAGCAACATCAGTCACCGACTTCTGGGAGAAGAGATATCATTTCTTGATTTTAACGAGAAAAAAGGGCTGCTCGGACGCCTGTTTCGACGGTAAAGGAGAAAAGTCATGCGCTTGTTTCAGTGGAAAAGGCAGAACTCTAAGACGATTGCTAAAGAACGTCTTTCCAATTTGCTTCTTGCAGAACGGATGGATTGTTCTCCGCGCATGATGCTAATGATGAAAAATGATATGACACAGGCGATAAATCGGTATATGCCGGTGAACGAGGATGATATTATCTGTCAGATCCAGCATTCACCGGCGGTTATTATTTTAAAAATTCCAATCAAAAGAACAGAGGATAAGCATGTTAAAACGCTATAAATTGAGAGACTATAATTTCATACTGGTTCTGATGCTGATTACGCTGTCCGGTATCGGGGTCTTATTGGTAGGTTCTGCAGACCCCTCACTGCAAAGAAAGCAGTTTATCGGTATGATAGCCGGGGTGATCCTGATGTTGATTGTGTCCCTGATGGATTACAGTTGGCTTTTGAATTTTTACTGGCTGATTTATGCGGCCGATCTGATTTTACTGATTGCAGTTATCTTGCGCGGAGAATCCAGCAAGGGTGCTTCCAGATGGATCAGAATCGGTTCCTTTCAGTTCCAGCCTACGGAAATCTGTAAAATTTTGCTGATTATGTTTTTTGCTATGTATCTGATGAAACATGAGGAGGATCTGAATACCTTTCGAACGATCGCAAAAGCAGTTGTGTTGATTGCGGTGCCCCTTGTGTTGGTATTTAAACAACCGGATTTAAAGAATACAATTACGATTGCTGTTATTTTTTGTATTTTGATCTATATTGCCGGATTAAGCTATAAGATTATTGGCGGAACAATTCTGATTGTTGTTCCGTTGATTGCGGTTCTTTTGCTGCTGATTACGCAGACGGATCTACCGATCATCAATGAATATCAGAAGGACCGTATTATGGCGAAAATGTTTTCGGAAGATGATGCATATAGTGAAGATTTGATCCAACAGGACAATTCCATCACAGCGATTGGGTCAGGTCAGCTTACTGGAAAGGGGCTGAACAACAACAAAGTGTCTTCTGCAAATAAGGGGAACTTTGTGGCAGAGAGTCAGAATGATTTTATTTTTGCTGTGGCAGGTGAAGAGTTGGGATTTATTGGATCGGGTGCAATTGTACTGTTGTTGTTTGGTATTATTGCAGAGTGCATCCGAATAGGAAAACGGGCAAAAGATATAGCAGGAACATTGATTTGCTGTGGAGTCGCAGCTACTGTTGCAATCCAGAGTTTTATTAATATTGCTGTTGCGACAGGATTGATTCCAAATACGGGGACCCCGCTTCCATTTGTAAGTTATGGTCTCACATCTTTATGGAGTTTGTATATTGGAATGGGGCTTGCGTTGAATGTAGGGCTTCAGAACAAAAAATACTTTGGAGGAAATCTGGAAAATGAACATCGGATTTATCGCACATGATACGAAAAAAATGTTGATTCAGAATCTTTGTGTGGCATATCGTTCGATTCTGAACGGGCATGAATTATACGCAACCGGTACAACAGGACGTCTGATTCAGGAGGCAGCGAATCTTCCGGTTCACAAATTTCTGCCGGGGCATGTGGGAGGTGAACAGCAGCTTGCTTCCATGATTGAGCAGGGAGCAATTGATTTGCTGATCTGCCTTCATGATCCGCTGAAGCCACAAAAGCATGAACCGGATGCACATGAGCTGATTAGTCTCTGTGATCTGCACTGCATACCGCTTGCCACAAATCTGGCTTCTGCGGAGATGCTTATAAAGTCTTTAGAAAGAGGAGAGTTAGACTGGCGTGAAATCTACCGATAAGCAGAGAAAGAATGGAAGAAAGAGAAAAAGCGATCATTATCTGAATCTAATGCTTGCTGTAACGCTTGTATTGGTTGCAGTGCTTGGCAGCGTTCTACTGTATGTGAAGTTTAAAGAGAGCCGTAAACTAGATCTGTCGTTACAGTATAGTGTGAAAAATAATCTGGAGACAGATGTGACCGATTCTGATCTACTGCAGACTGCTTCAGGTTTTGCGGCTGATCTGTGTGTTTCTTCCGGTGTACAGGAGCTGGAAGGTGTGGCATTAACTGCAGCGTCAGAAAAAGCACTGTTGTTTAATCTGGATACGAATACATCTTTGTATGCTCAGGGAATTTATGATAAGGCATATCCTGCAAGTATTACAAAGATCATGACAGCTCTAATGGCTCTGAAGTATGGTGATATGAGTGATGAAGTTACAATCACTGCCGAAGATGTGAATCTGGAGGAAGGTTCCCAGGTCAGCGGCATGATTCCAGGGGATACTGTAACTATGGATTCTCTGTTTCACGCACTGATGGTTCACTCTGACAATGATGCTGCGATGGCAATTGCAGAACATATTGGAGGGACAGTGGATAATTTTGTTGCTATGATGAATGAAGAGGCCAGAAATCTGGGGATGACAGGCACACATTTTATGAACCCCCACGGTCTTCATGATGAGAATCATTATACGACTGCCTATGATATTTACCTGATGCTGAACACTGCCTATAAGTATCAAGAATTTTATGATGTGATGCAGATGAAGGCTTATAACCTTACGGTAAACAGAGCAGACGGAACGCAGACAACCCTTCGTCTGGACTCTACAGATAAATATCTGACTGGAGAAAAGGAAGCTCCTGCAAATGTCACTGTAATCGGAGGAAAAACAGGAACCACAAGCAGTGCCGGAGCATGTCTCGCTATTATCTCGCAAAATGCATATGGGCAGCCTTTTATATCTGTTGTATTAAATGCCCAGAATAAAGGAATTCTGTACAAAGATATGAACTTGCTTTTAGAACAAATAAATAAGTGATTTTTGAGATTATGGGTTGTAATTTTTGTCTATATACACTATAATTATAACATGAACTAAGAAGTTTTTAGTAAAAATACATATTCTAGTCTAAGGAGGAAACTGCTATGGTTCAATTAATTATGGGTAAAAAGGGAAAAGGAAAGACAAAGCACCTTTTAGATAAGGTTAACAGTGAAATTAAAACTGTGAACGGCAGCATCGTCTATCTTGATAAGAGTTCCAAGCATATGTATGAATTAAATAATAAAGTACGTCTGATTGACTGTACAAATTTCCCGCTGAAAAATAGTGACGAGTTTGTAGGATTTATCTGCGGAATTGTTTCACAAGATCATGATTTGGAACAGATGTATCTCGACAGTTTCCTGCGTATAGCAAAATTGGAAGAGGACGGCGCGGATATTGAAGGATGTATTGAGCAGCTGGAAACGATCGGCAGGATGTTTGATATCACTTTTGTCCTCAGCATATCCAAAGACAAAGAAGAACTACCAGAATCCTTACACGATAAAGTTATTATTGCCTTATAATAGATATAAAATCCAAAAAGAATCCCCTGGAAAGTACGGAAATACTTTTCAGGGGGTTTAAGTTTAGATATTTTTTCCGTCGGTAACTCTGCCATATACACTGATCAGATACAATCCGCAAATACCCACAATCGTATAGACAATTCGCGAAATCCAACTCAGATTACCAAACAAAAAAGCTACCAGATCAAATTTTAAAATACCAATCAACGCCCAATTGACTGCCCCGATAATTACAAGCGTTAAAGCCGTATAATCAAGTGCTCTGGAATTCATGATAATACCTCCTGTTTTTCAATGAATCTAGCTATGTTTATTGAAACACAACTATCTTATCTCTAATTTTCCCATAATTTCTAATAATATACATGATACCAGGGTCAAAAGGTTATGCGTTTCATGCTTACATGAAATTAAATTTTCAAAAAACATAACATGTATCAGAGTGTGTCCGAAAACCAAAGTCTGCCCCTTTCTGCATCCGTTCTATTCTTCCTTTCATAATTTTTTCAAATTCCCCATTGAGTAATGAGCCGTAAAATGTTAGAATAGTAAACGGATATGTCTGCCGACGCAGACATCACCATATATGAATGGGATACAATGTTGATAACAAGTCTGACTGAGGGAGTTATGGATTTGAACAAGAAGGAAAAAACGCAGAAGGATGGTGAGGGGCGTCTGCAGCTGCGAAAATATTTTAATTGGAATATTGGGACAGTGATATTTATGGCACTGTTTCTTTATATGTTTGTCAGTCTGATTCTTTATCTGACAGCAAATCATATTTCATCTTATCAGGTGACTTCAGGTCCTCTGTCCAAGAATGAAAACTGTACAGTTCTTGTTATGCGTGACGAGACTGTGGTGAAAGCCACTGCAAGTGGTTACGTCAATTTCTTTACCAGAGATTATTCGAAGGTACGTAAGAACGGCATTGTGTATGGAATCGGAAATTCAGAACAGAAACTTCCAACGAAAGTATTGGATGAAAGTGACTTGAACAGTCTGCGCAGTGATTTTTCGAAATTTTCCCGGTATTATACACAAAATAACTTTTCATCCGTATATGATTTTAAATATGCGATGGAAGAAGATCTGCTCAGTTATTCGGGAGCTTCTTCAGGGAATCCAGATGCAGGTAATATGCTGCTTGAAACCAGTGATAAAGATGGAATTGTCGTATATTCCACGGATGGAATTGAAAATTTATCCGAAGAAGAGTTGTCGTTGGAAACTTTTGAGAAAAAAAATTATGTCCGGAGAAGTCTGAAATCCGGGGATCAGGTGGCGGCAGGTGATGCGGTTTATAAGTTGGTTACCAGTGAAGAATGGTCTGTCATTTTTCCTGTAACAGACAGGCAGGTTGTCCGGTTGGCCTCCAGAGATAAAATCAAAGTCAAGTTCTTAAAAGATGGGGAATGTGAGACGGGAAAGTTGACAATTCTCACAATCGGGGAACAGCGATATATTAAGATTACATTTTCTTCGGGAATGATCCGGTATGCAAATGAACGTTATCTTGATGTGGAACTTGTGACAAATACGGAGAGCGGTCTGAAGATTCCGGTGTCTTCCATCGTAAAGAAAGAGTTTTATACCATACCTGTCTCTTTAAGAGTTGTAAATGATAACAATACTGCTGGATTCCGCCGTGAGCGAAAAGATAAGGATGGAAAAATTACCACAGAATTTATTGACGCCACAGTATATGCAAGGCTGGGGGAAGAAGGAAATGAACTTTGTTATCTGGATAAAGATACATTCAGCGATGGAGACATTCTGGTAAATCCGGAGACAAATGTGCGATATACGGTTGGAGAAAAAGCATCTCTGGAAGGTGTATACTGTATCAATAAAGGGTATGCAGTATTCAGGACAATCTCGATTATCGACCAGAACGAAGAGTATTGTATTGTAGAAGCGGGTACCAGATATGGAATCTCGCAATTTGATTATATTGTATTAGATGGAAGTACCGTCAATGAAAAAGAGATTCTTTATTAGAAGCAGGAGGGATGATTGATGTTGAAGGAGAATCTTGAAGAAGTAGAGCGCAGGATACAGGCTGCGTGCTGTCGGGCCGGTCGTGACCGCAGCGAAGTTACGCTGATTGCAGTCAGCAAAACAAAGCCGGTGGAGATGTTACAGGAGATTTATGATTGCGGAGTGCGGGATTTTGGTGAGAACAAGGTTCAGGAACTGGTGGACAAGTATGAGGTTCTGCCATCCGACATCCGATGGCATTTGATCGGACACCTGCAGAGAAATAAGGTTAAGTATGTAGTTGATAAAGCCTGTCTGATTCATTCGGTGGATTCGGTACGTCTTGCGAAAGCAATCAGTGATGAGGCAGTGAAAAAGCAATGTCAGGTAAAGATACTGGTTGAAGTTAATGTGGCGGGTGAAGAAAGTAAGTTTGGTGTTTCCGTGGAGGATACACTGCTGTTGATTGAAGAGATTGCCGGATATCCGAATATCAGGATTGAAGGTTTGATGACAATTGCGCCTTTTGTGGAGAATCCGGAGGATAACCGCCAGATTTTTCGCAAATTGAAGCAATTAAGTGTTGACATAGATGCCAAAAACATTAATAATGTTAATGTGCATATTTTAAGTATGGGTATGACCAATGATTATGAGGTCGCAATTGAAGAAGGTGCTACCGTAGTACGTGTAGGTACAGGAATATTTGGTGCGCGTAATTATGGTATTACCCAATAAATAATAGGAGAATAAAAATGAGTGTATTAGACAAGTTTTTAGATGCAATCCGGTTAAATGACGATTATGATGATGAAGACGAATTCTTTGATGATGATATAGAAGATGAATATGAAGATGAGAAACCAAAGAGACGTTTTTTTAAGAAACTGAATGATGGTGATCTGGATGAGAATGAGGAAGAATATATAAAGTCGGTAAAGAAGAAAACTGCGTCTGTTCAGTCGCAGCCAAAGAATGTTCAGCCAGTAAAACAGACTCAGGTAAAGCAGCAGCCCAAGCAGTCTCAACCGAAACAGACGGCAAAAGTTACACCTATGAGAAAGAAGCAGGGAGGTTCTGGAATGGAAGTATGTGTTATCAAGCCAAATTCAATGGAGGATACCACAGAGATTATTGATACTTTACTGGCAAATTGCACGGTAGTATTGAATCTGGAGGGGATTGATGTGGAGGTGGCACAGAGAATTATTGATTTTTCTTCCGGTGCCTGCTATTCCGTTAACGGCAGTCTTCAGAAAGTTTCCGGTTATATCTTTATTCTGACTCCGTCAAATGTTGAGATATCCGGTGATATTCAGGAGATTTTAAATGGTACGTACGACTTACCGTCTATCCGTACAGATTTTTAAGCGCTATGGAAAAAGAACAGTTACTCAGGAGCCGGCTGGAAGAACTGGCAGATCTGGCGTATCAGCGGGATATTGTAACATTCAGTGATTTTCTGGATTTGCAGGAACAGCATATTGTACATAGCATAAACTGGAGAGCCCATGGAGTAACCTGCAGGCTCTCCGGCGGCTATGATTTAGCAGAGCGTCAGATGGCAGCATTTCTTCCTGATGCTCTTATTTTTGAATGGACATATCCTTTTGTCTGTGTTGAGATTTGTCCGCAGTCTCTGAAATTTTCAGAGTCATTGACACATCGGGATTTTTTAGGTTCTATTTTAAATCTGGGAATTGACAGAAGCCGTGTGGGTGATCTGATTGTGACAGACAATAAGGCATACCTGTTCAGCGAAGAGAAAATAGCAAGGTTTTTGTGTGAAGAACTTTGCAGGGTACGGCATACTTCGGTTCAGACGAAGATTTGTTCCGATCTCTCAGAGTTTCCAAAGCCGGATCGAAGAGAGATTACAGGGAGCGTGGCGTCAATCCGGCTGGACAGTGTAATTGCGTTGGCGTTTGGAGAATCCCGCAGTTCAATGGTTTCATTGATTGAGGGAGGAAAGGTTTTTGTCAATGGAAAACTGGTGGTTTCCAACGGATATGCATTGCGGGAAGGAGATATTATCTCTGTGCGCGGAAAGGGAAAGTTTCAGTACGGGCGTGTCGTACACCAAACGAAAAAGGGAAGAAATATGGTAGTCGTCTACCGGTATCAATAGGAGGGGCATAAGATGAAGTCATTGATGGTAAAGGGAAGTGATTTGGAACTTTCTTTCTCATATGAGATTGTATGGGAGGATGGTTTTTTTGCTTTAACAGAACAGATAAAAAAGTTACAGCTTCCGGCGGGAAAAGTCTGTATCGTGACAGACAGTACAGTGGCCGAATTATATCTGACAGAAGTAAAAGAGATGATTGAAAAGCTGAATGTTCAGGTGACCAGTTTTGTATTTCCAGCCGGTGAAGCATCAAAAACATTGCATACAGTACAAAAGCTTTATACACATCTGATCGAAGAGCATTTTGACAGGAAGGATGTATTGGTTGCACTTGGAGGCGGCGTTGTCGGGGATCTTACGGGCTATGCGGCAGCAACTTATTTGAGAGGAATTGACTTTATTCAGGTTCCGACCACATTACTGGCCCAGGTGGACAGCAGTATCGGCGGAAAAACAGGAGTTGATTTTGACTGCTATAAAAACATGGTGGGAGCTTTCCATCATCCTAAACTTGTCTATATGAATCTGCATACCCTGGAGACTCTGACGGATGAGCAGTTTGCCTGCGGCATGGGAGAGGTTTTAAAAAGCGGATTGATCCGCGATGCGAAGTTCTATGAATGGACCATCAATCACATGGCTGAGATACAAGAGCGGATTTATCCGGTTCTGGTTAAGATGATTCAAAAGTGCTGCGATATTAAGCGGCAGGTTGTAGAAGAAGATCCAAATGAAAAAGGAATCCGTGCAATTCTGAATCTGGGACACACCGTTGGGCATGCTGTTGAAAAACTGAAAAATTTTGAACTTCTGCATGGTCAGTGTGTTGCCCTTGGAACCGTTGCCGCTGCTTATCTTTCTTTTAAGAGAGGGTATCTGACAAACGAAGAGTTTTATGAGATCCGGGATATGAATGTGGGATTTGATCTTCCGATTTTCGTAGATGGTCTGGAGTCTGAGTCCGTACTGGAAGCAACGAAGTCAGATAAGAAGATGGAGCATGGCAAAATTAAATTTGTCCTGCTTCGGTCCATCGGTCATGCGTTTGTCGATCATACGGTTACGGATGAAGAATTACTGGAAGCAATCGAGTTTATAAATGGAGATAGGATTGATGGAGAATAAGAAAAAGAACTGGTGTTATATGGGAATTGCCGCATTGGTGATCGCCTTACTTCTGGCTCTGGATCAGTGGACCAAACATCTGGCGGTTGTCTGCCTGAAAGGACAGCCGAGTTATGTGTTGATTGATGGTGTATTAGAGCTGGATTATCTGGAGAACCGCGGGGCAGCATTTGGCGTGCTTCAAAACCAACAGTGGCTGTTTGCTGTTCTGACGGTAGCTTTTCTCATCTTTGCCTGGGTCGTGTTTTGGAAAATACCGAAAACGCCGCATTTTCTGCCGATTTTCTGGTTGCTTGTGGTGTTAACGGCTGGCGCAATCGGAAATTTTATCGATCGGATCACACAGAAATATGTGGTGGATTTCATATCATTTGTATTGATTCATTTCCCGGTATTTAATGTGGCTGATATCTATGTTACAGTGGCTGTGATCGCTGCCTTTCTTCTCATTCTTTTCTTCTACAAGGAAGAAGATTTTGACATGCTTTTAAAAAAGGGATCAAAAAAATGATGGCAGAATGTGATTTTCTGGTTCTTACCGTACAGCCAGAAGATGAGAGTGTACGGATTGACAAATATCTTTCCGCTCAGATGGAAACCCTGTCCCGAAGTTACCTTCAGAAACTTCTGAAGGAGGGACAGGTTTTTGTAAATGGAGCCGCTGTGAAGCCGAATTATAAGGTGGCACGGAAAGATGAAATCAGGGTTTCCCTTCCAAAGGAGCAGGAGCCTGAGATCGAAGCTGAGAATATCCCGTTGGATATTCTTTATGAAGATACGGATCTGTTGGTTGTGAATAAGCCCAAAAATATGGTAGTACATCCGGCTGCCGGGCATTACGAGCATACATTAGTCAATGCATTGATGTATCATTGCAGAAACCAGTTATCCGGGATCAATGGAGTTCTGCGTCCGGGAATTGTTCACAGAATTGATAAAGACACTACCGGAGCGCTGGTAGTATGCAAGAATGATATGGCACATCAGGGACTGGCAGAGCAGCTTGCGGTGCATTCTATTACCCGCCGATACCGTGCTGTTGTTCATGGAAATTTGAAGGAGAATACCGGCACTATTGAAGGGACGATCGGCAGACATCCTACAGATCGAAAGAAGATGGCGATGAATGTAAAAAACGGAAAACCGGCTGTGACCCATTATCAGGTGTTGGAACGTCTGAATGGATACACTTATGTAGAGTGCCGGTTAGAGACGGGACGTACGCATCAGATTCGTGTTCACATGGCTGCGATCGGTCATCCTCTTCTGGGCGATGAATTATACGGTCCGAAAAAGTGTCCGGTTAAAAATCTTCAGGGACAGACCCTACATGCGATGGTATTGGGATTTCAGCATCCGGGGACCAAAACTTATATGGAGTTTACTGCGCCGCTCCCGGAATATTTTCAAAATCTTCTAAAAAAGCTGAAAAGCTGAATATACTTTTCGAACAATTTATGCTATAATAAGTATAAGTTAGGAAAGGAGAGACAGGCTTATGAAGACAATTATTACAATCGGCAGACAATATGGAAGTGCCGGGCATCAGATTGGAAAAGCACTTGCTGACGAGTTGGGAATTCCGTATTATGATAAGGAGCTTTTGGAGCGCGCGGCGAAGGACAGCGGTATGTGTGAGGAATTGTTTGAAAATCATGACGAAAAACCGACGAACAGTTTCTTGTACTCGTTGGTTATGGATACCTATTCTTTCGGATATGCGGCAAGTTCACTGGCTGATATGCCGTTAAATCAGAAGGTGTTTCTGGCACAGTTTGATGCGATTAAAAAGATTGCAAAAGAAGGTCCCTGCGTTATGATCGGAAGGTGTGCCGACTACGCGCTGGCCGAAGACCCCAACTGTCTCAGCGTTTTTATTCATGCGGATCTGCAGTTTCGTATCCGGCGAATTGCAGCAAAATATGATTTGACAGATGCGAAGGCAAAAGATAGGATTGTTAAGACGGATAAGCGCCGTGCCAGTTATTACAACTATTATACAAGCAAAAAGTGGGGAGATATTGACAGTTATCACCTGAGTTTTGACAGTGGATTGCTGGGTGTTGACGGAACGGTTGAGATGATCAAAAAAGCAGTTGAGTGGAAAGAAAAATCTCAGAAAGAAAAGAAGATGATCTATGAAGTGACCTCTTATTAAGCAGAAGAGCGTATGGGCGGACGCATTCGAAAAGTGATCTGTTCTGGTACAGAGAACTTTTCGTAAGTGACCGCCCATTGATTTTGTCAACGTCTGCGGGGAATACGTTCTGGCCATCCGCTGATTGCTCCGTTCTGGACTGCTGCGAACATCCGCTCTTTGACGCCGGGATTTTCCAGATTCAGCTGCCGGAGCAGATCCTTTACGTATTGTCGTTTGGTATAGCCGTCTGCCGGACAGGGGCTTTTGGCAACCGGAAGATTGTATTTGTGCTGAAATCCAATCACATCCGCCTCATCCACATACATCATGGGACGGATAACGGTCAGATCCATACGGTCCAGATAAGTGCGCGGAGAAAAAGAGTGGAACCTGCCCTCATAAATCAGGGACATCAGCATGGTTTCCACAATATCATCTTTATGGTGGGCGTAGGCAACTTTGTTGCAGCCCGCTTTTTTTATCGCTTCGTTCAAGGCACCTTTTCGCATCTTTGCGCAAAGGGAACAGGGATTGCTTTCCTTTCTCTCATCAAATACAATCTGTGCAATCTGAGTGTCAACAATGGTGTATGGTACATCCAGTTCTTCACATAAAGCACGGATCGGTTCCAGATTCAGATTCTGAAAGCCGAGATCGACAGTTACAGCATGGATGGTAAATGGTTTCGGATAAAAACGCATCAGTCCATGCAGGGCATAAAGAAGCGTCAGACTGTCTTTGCCCCCGGATATGCCGATGGCTATTTTATCCCCTTCTTCAATCATCTGATATTCATCAACGGCTTTTCTTGTATAACTGAGCAATTGCTGTAATTTCATGGTTTATCCTCCTGTTTTTAGACAATACTCATTATAAGGGATATTTTCCTGTTTGTAAATGGACATGTCTGCTGGCACAGACATCACGATTCATGAATTTTTACAGGAGTGTTGTCAGATGGGACGAGAAGAATGGAAACATTACATTCGGTTGGGAATTACCGCATTTTGTGTGATTGCAGCCGGTATCATATTTTACTTTATTCTATTTCACGTGGATCTGTTAAAACGCGGGTGGTGTGGAATGGAAAAAATTTTACGGCCGTTGATTTATGGAGGAGTATTGGCGTATCTGTTTCGGCCGGCAGCCAGTTTTTTAGAACGGGTGTGCCTGTACTTGCTGAAGAAAGGCCGGGTAACTATAACAACAAAGAAGAAAAAATGTCTGCGCCTTATATGTGTACTGCTCAATTTATGTCTGGTGCTGCTGCTTACTTATGGCTTGCTGGCGATGCTGATACCGCAGCTTCTTACCAGTATTCAGAGTCTTGTAAAAGATTTTCCGGCTTATTTCGAGAATATCCGTGTGTGGAGTTCCAGGTTTTTAAAAAACAACCCCGAGATGGAAGCATCTGTCAATCTGTTTCTGGATCAATATTCCGATAAAATGTACCAGTGGCTTTCGGGGGATTTCATGCCGGGTCTGGATGAAATTTTACGGGAATTGTCTGTGGGAATTATAGGAATTATGGCATTTTTTAAGAATCTGATTCTGGGAACCATTATATCGATCTATATTCTGTACAGCAGGGAGAGCCTGGCCGCAAATGCGAAAAAAGCACTGTACGCATGTGTGGAAATCAGTCAGGCCTCTCAGATCATAAAGAATGTACAGTATATAGACCGTATGTTCAGCGGCTATCTGGCGGGAATGCTTCTGGATTCCGTAAATATCGGAATCATGTGTTATATCGGTACAAATCTGCTGAATATGCCCTATGCGTTGCTGGTCAGCGCAGTGGTTGCCGTAACCAACATGATTCCGTTTTTTGGTCCCTATCTTGGCGGTATTCCGAGTACGATTTTGATTTTTTTGGTTAATCCCTGGCAGGCACTCTACTTTGTACTTTTTCTTTTTGTTCTGCAGCAGATTGACGGGAACTTTATAGCTCCCAAAATCCTGGGCGAAACGACAGGGCTTACCGGCTTTATGGTGGTTGTGGCAATTATTCTGGGAGGCGGTTTTTTCGGAATCACCGGTATGGTGTTAGGAGTTCCTGTTTGTGCGGTATTATGCACGATTATCAAAAATCATGTGGAGGGAAGACTGGCAGAAAAGAGTCTGCCGATTCAACAGAAGTTTTACATGGATATGGATCATATTGATACAAGAACTCATAAAACAGTTCCGAGAGAGGGGAGGGAAATTGAACCGAAGGAAGTGTTCCGCTACCATAAATCTTTGTGAAATTTCCGGTATCTGTTTGTATCTGATCTAATTTTGTGATATGATTATTTTATCTATCGAATTGGAGCGTATAACATGAAATTTCATCGTAATAATAAGTATCTATATTGGGGGGTTACTGCATTTTCTGTTGGTGCCGCCTGTATGCTGTTTTATTTTGCAATTTTTCATATGGACAGTCTGAAAGGCGGGATCAGCAGGTTCCTGTCTATTTTGATGCCGTTGATCTATGGAGCGGTGATGGCATATCTGTTCAGCCCGGTTGTTAATTTTCTGGAAAATCAGGTTGTGCTTCGGGTGATGAAGCGCTTTAAGAGGACGGTTTCAGAGCGTTTTCGAAAAGTTGTACGTATGATCTGTGTTCTTCTTACAATCTGTCTGGTGCTTCTTTGCATCTATGCATTGCTTGCGATGCTGATACCGGAAATTCTGAACAGTATTATCAATATTATTGATAACTTTCCGAGGTACATTGATAACATTCAAAGTTGGACGACAAAGATATTGAAAGATAATTCTGCACTTGCGGAATCGATCAATGAACTTTTTAACAAATATTTTGTAAAGGCAGAACATTGGCTGACCAATGATATGCTTCCGCAGTTAAACAGTCTGATCAAGAATTTTTCTCTGGGATTGATCGGAGTTGTGGCATTTCTCAAGAATCTGGTTCTTGGGTTTATCATTTCTGTCTACATTTTGTACAGTAAGGAAACATTAATCGGAAATGCAAAAAAGGGGCTGTATGCGCTTTTTCGTGCGGAGACTGCGAATCAGATTATCAAGGATGTTCAGTATATAGATAATGCATTCGGCGGTTTTCTTGTCGGAAGGATTGTAGATTCTGCAATTATCGGAGTGTTGTGCTATATCGGAACTTCTTTTCTGGATATGCCGTACGCATTGCTGATCAGTGTGATTGTCGGTGTAACAAATGTAATTCCGTATTTCGGACCATTCATGGGCGCAATTCCCAGTGCTGTCCTGATTTTTATGGTCAGCCCGATGCAGGCAGTGTATTTTGTGATATTTATTCTGGTTTTGCAGCAGTTTGACGGCAATATTCTGGGGCCGATGATCTTGAGGGGGGTTACAGGACTGACCAGTTTTCTGGTGGTGGTATCTATTATCCTGGGGGGCGGACTATTTGGGGTTGTAGGTATGATTGTAAGCGTTCCGGTTTGTATGGTTGTCTGTACGATTGTACGGAATTATCTGGATGAAAGACTGGAAGAGAAAAAAATGTGCTCAGATAAGGAATATTATACCAATATTGACCATATTGATGCGAAGACTTACAGGCAGGTAAAAACAGATAAGCGGGAGATTGACGCAAGCGAGGTATTTCAGTTTAAGAAACGGAGAAACCAGGCGGGGCCAGAAGCGGCGGAAGCAGAAAAACCTGAAATTTTGGAAGATGTGCAGGAGACACAGACGTATTTTCAAAAGAAGGAGTGAGACGAAACGATGGGACAGGAACGTTTACGGAAAGTCCGGAAGATATTGTTGGAAAAGGGGCTGGAGTATACATATACCGAAGAGGACGGATGTGCCAGTATAGATTTTTTGCATCGCGGTTTATCCTATCATATTTGGGAGTACGCAGATGAGAAAGAGCCCTGCGGTGTGGAGACCAATCTTTTTCATGCAGGCCGTTCAGAAGAAATTGAAGGAGATTATGACACCATTTTGTCAGATGAGATTCGACAGTGGTGAAGGAGATGATTCGATGTCAGTAAAAACAAAGGTACTTCAAGTGCTGGAATCCAACAGGAACCGGCCGGTATCAGGACAGGAACTGGCGGATACGCTTGGAGTTACCCGCACGGCTGTCTGGAAAGCAGTAAAATCTCTTCAGGAGGAAGGTTATACCATCTCCGCAGTAACGAAAGTCGGTTATTGTCTGGAGGCGGAGAATGATATCCTCTCGGCAGAAGCAATCCGTCTCCACTTGCCCGGAAAACTTCGGACCTTGCCGATCGAGGTACTGAAGACTGTGGATTCTACAAATTCTTATGCTAAAAAAAGGATGATAGACGGGGCGTCACATGGTACCATAATTCTTTCGGAGGAACAGACCAAAGGAAGAGGAAGATATGGGAAATCATTCTTTTCTCCGGCAGGAACAGGAATATATCTGAGTCTGATTTTAAAGCCGGAACAAAATCTCAGACAGGTTCTGCCGATTACGATTGCCGCAGCGGTCGCAGTTACCCGTGTTGTTGAAAATTACACGGATACAGCGGTAACAATCAAATGGGTGAATGATATCTATGCGGACGGCAAAAAAATATGCGGGATACTGACAGAAGCCATGACGGACTTTGAAAGCGGTATGGTGGAAGGGGTTGTGTTGGGAATTGGAGTGAATATCAAGACAGAGCCAGAAGCATTTCCAGGGGACTTGAAGGGGCTTGCAGGTTCTTTATTTCCAAGGGAGATTACCAGAAATCAGATAGTTGCCGAAATCATAATAGAATTCCTTAAACTTTACAGGAGACTGGATTCTCCAAAGCTTGTGGAAGAATATAAATCCCGCTCCTGTGTGATCGGAGAGAAGGTTGCCTGGATTTGGGAAGAATGCCTGTGCGAGGGGATTGCCGAGGATATTGATGGGGCTGGAAATCTTGTGATACGTATGCAGGATGGAACCCGGCATCTTCTGAATGCCGGAGAGATATCGATTCGTAAAAGCTAAATGAAAAATAAAAATATATCTGAATGCGGCTTTTCTTATTTCGTAAAAAATCAACATGAATCAAAGATTTTTAATATTTCAACTTTTTTTCTCAGCGGTATAATTTAACTTGTAAAGAACAAAGCCTAATAAAGGGAAACCGTTAGGAAAATATAAGGAGGAATTCAAGAAATGAAGAGAAAAGTAATTTCAGTTTTTTTGGCAGCGGCGATGGCTGCAGGCATGTTAGCAGGATGTGGAAATGATGACAGCGCAAGTACATCAAAATCTAATAAAACAGATTCATCTTCTGCAAAGAGTGAGTCTTCATCTTCCGCAACATCAGAGAGCAAAACAGATGAGGAAGAGATCAAAGCAACCCTGACTGTATGGGGACCATCTGAGGATCAGGCATCCGAGAGCGGCGAGTGGCTGCAGACGATGTGTAATCAGTTCAATGAAGAGCATCCGAACTGGGATCTTACCTTTGAGTATGGAGTATGCCCAGAAGGTGAAGCAAAAGCAACTGTAACACAGGATGTTGAGGGCGCTGCTGATGTTTATATGTTTGCAAATGACAACCTGCCGGATTTGATTTCTGCAAATGCTATTGCTAAACTGGGTGGCAAAACAGCAGAGAATGTTCAGAATACAAACTCTAAGGAAATCGTGGATTCTGTATCTGTAGACGGTAATATCTACGGTGTTCCGTTTACAACAAACACATGGTTTATGTACTATGACAAATCAGTATTTACCGAGGATGATATTAAGAATCTGGATACGATGTTTGAAAAAGGGAAAGTTTCCTTCAAACTTGCAGATTCTTGGTATGTGGCTTCTTTCTATGTAGCAAACGGATGTACTCTGTTTGGTGAAGATGGAACAGATGAGGCGGCAGGTATTGATTTCTCTGGTGATAAGGGAACACAGGTTACCGATTATCTGGTAGATATGGTTGCAAATCCGAATTTTGTACTTGATGATGCTGGTGCAGGACTTTCCGGACTGCGTGATGGTTCTGTAAATGCAATTGTTTCTGGTTCCTGGGATGCAGCAGCAGTAAAAGAAGCTCTTGGTGACAATTATGGTGTAGCACAGCTTCCGACAATTACAATCAACGGTGAAGAGAAACAGTTGAAATCTTTCGCTGGTTCTAAAGCAATTGGTATTAATCCGAATTGTGAATATCCACAGGTAGCAGTAGCTCTGGCTGATTATCTTGGAAGCGCAGAGGCACAGAAATCTCATTATGAGCTGAGAAACGTAATTCCTTGTAATGAAGAACTTCTGGCAGAAGATGCATTCAAAAATGATGCTCTTGTTAAAGCACAGAACGATACATTTAACAATACTTCTATTATTCAGCCGTTCGTTTCAGCTATGAATAATTATTGGACACCGGCAGAGAACTTTGGTAAATCTCTTATTAATAAAGAAGTTACTCATGACAATGCTGCTGCCATGACAGAGCAGTTCAACACAAGTATGAATACTTCAGCTGTAGAGTAATCGACAGCAAAGGAATCAGCAGATAAGTAAATATAGATACCATTGATTGCACAGGCATTGTCAGAGATTCTATTTTGGCAATGCCTGTAATTCGGAAAGGAAAAGAGCATGGCTAACCTCATCAAAAAGCGTGTCAAGGAGTTTGACACCCCCTATACAGTTCGTGCGGCAGCAAAAGAAGGAAATGCCGTAACAAGACTTTCCATGCTGATTATGGGATTGGGAAATCTGGTTCACAAGCAGATCATAAAGGGTTTACTTTATTTGGCGATTGAAGTTGCCTATATTCTGTTTATGGTTCGGAGCGGAATTACCAATATTCAGCATCTGATTACCCTGGGCGGTCAGCCGCAGGAAGAAGTATGGAATGAAGCAAAAGGAATTTATGAGTACACTGGCGGAGATATGACAATTTTATTCCTGCTTTATGGAATTGCTACCTTGTTTGTAACAGCAGCATTTCTTATTGCCTGGCATGCAAATGTGAAAAGTGCTTATGAAGTGGAGTGCAGGGCAAAGAACGGAAAACATATCAATAATCTGAAAGAAGATATTGCAGCTCTGTTCGATAAAAAACTTCACTGGACATTGTTGACACCTCCGTGGGCCGGAATCATTGTGTTTACAATTCTGCCATTGATATTTATGATCTGCATGGCATTTACCAGCTACAGCAAGGTAGATGATCATCTTACCCTTTTTAATTGGGTTGGATTTAAGAACTTCGGTACGGTTCTTGGAATGGGTAACTCTATCGGCAAGACTTTCTGGTCCGTCCTTTCCTGGACGTTGATCTGGGCTGTATTTGCCACTTTCCTGAATTATATTCTGGGTATGATTCTGGCGATTGTGATTAACAGAAAGACTACAAGAGTCAAAGGATTCTGGAGATTCTGTTTTATGCTTTCGGCAGCGATCCCGCAGTTTGTGTCACTTCTTCTGATGCGTACAATGTTAAAAGATAACGGGTTGATTAATGTACTGCTTCAGAATGCCGGACTGATTGACAGTCCATTGCCATTTTTGACGGATGCCACATGGGCAAGGGTGACAGTAATTGTTATTAACCTTTGGATTGGTATTCCGTTTACCATGATGCAGGTAACAGGTATTCTCCAGAATATTCCGGGAGAATTATATGAGGCTGCAAAAGTAGACGGTGCAGGTCCTGTGACCATTTTCTTTAAAATTACATTGCCGTACATGCTGTTTGTGACAACACCATATCTGATCACAACATTTACTGGAAACATCAACAACTTTAACGTTATCTTCCTGCTTACCAATGGTGCGCCGGTTCCGGTCGGATCAACTGCAGGAAAGACCGATCTTCTGGTTACATGGTTGTACAAGTTGACCGTAGATCAACAGTATTACAATGTAGGTGCTGTTGTCGGTATTTTGACATTCGTCATTCTGGCAATTGTATCTTTGGTTACTTACCGGAATACCGGATCTTATAAGAACGAGGAGGGATTCCAATAATGGCAAAAGAGAAGAAAACCGCGTCTATGCGGACAAGAGGAATTATTTCGGATACGGTTGTCCATATTGTTCTGGCAGCGCTGTCCATTCTGTGGATCATTCCGGTTCTGTGGATTATTCTGTTAAGTTTCAGTACACAGAAGGGTTCTTATGTTACCAGCTTTTTCCCGAAAGGCTATACTTTTAAGAACTTTACCCGTCTGTTTACGGATACTCAGATACTGGACTTTCCTCAGATGTTTATGAATACGTTTATTATTGCATGTTTTTGCTGTGTGCTTTCTACCTTTTTTGTGCTTTCTGCGTCCTACTGTTATTCCAGAATGCGTTTTAAAATGCGAAAGGCATACATGAATATTTCTATGATTCTGGGACTGTTTCCGGCTTTCATGTCCATGGTAGCTGTATATTATATCTTGAAAGCGGTTGGTCTTTCGGAGGGTTCCATGATTCGTGTGGCACTTATTCTGGTATATTCAGGCGGTGCGGCTATTAAGTTTACGATTGCCAAGGGCTTTTTTGACACTGTACCGAAAGCACTGGATGAGGCAGCCTATCTGGATGGTGCGACAAGATTTCAGGTATTTACGAAGGTGACGGTTCCTTTGAGTAAGCCGATTATCGTATATACCGTATTGGAAGCCTTTATGGCACCATGGATCGACTTTATTTTTGCAAAGGTTATCTGCCGTGCAGATGCAAGATACTATACGGTATCTGTTGGCCTTTGGAAAATGCTTGAGAAGGAGTATATTGATAGTTGGTATACCTGCTTCGCAGCCGGAGCTGTTTGCATTTCCATTCCGATTGCAATTCTGTTCTTAGTTATGCAGAGATACTATACAGATGGACTTTCCGGAGCTGTAAAAGGTTGACTTTCATATATGGACATGCCTGCGCCAGCAGACATGTCCGTTTATTTGGAGAGCTGTTGCTTTCGTGGATGGAATGACCATCCATGGAGCAGCAGCTTTTCTGATTTTTAATTGAAGGTTCATTGAAGTGTAAATGAGGATAGGCGGGAAGACATTTTTCTGCTATACTATAAAAGGACAGGAGGCTGATTTGTCCGCTGAAATTTTCATGCTTGAGAGGTAATTATGAAACAAAATAAGTTGAAACAAAATATTATTGATCAGATCAAAGAAGCTCAGATTAAGATCGGCTATGTGAAAGAGACGGTTCGTCTGTATTATCCGGCTGCCACACTCAATACCCTGATGGGTACAGATAAAAAGAATGCAGAAGAATTGCTTGTGTTATTGGAAGGAGATTCTGATTTAGCAGATACTGAATTGGGGAAACTTCAATTTTCTGTTCAGAAAGACCGGATAGAAATAAGTGTACCGCCAAAAGGAGTTGAATATGTTGCCCATGAGGTTTCAAATCCAGCCTTTTTGGTGGAACTTATAGAATTTTTTGACAAGCATCATAATTGTAGGCGGGAAGATCTTTGTAACTTATTTTGCAAATACAGTCCAAATTATGTCTGTGAAAACATGCCGGAGGGAATGGGTTTTGATTATGTTTTATATTTTGAGGATGTAACGATTGACTCGTATAATTATTGTATAAAAGAAGAAATGGGACATACTATTTATCATCGTTTTACAAAAGAAGATTATGATATGCTGATTAGATAATGAATCTGAAACAGTTCTGTGTTAAAGCGTGTTTGAAAATTTCCTTCAATAAGAATAAATTTTCAAACACGCTTTAAGATTCTTTGACAAGAGATATTTCTGAAGAATGTCCGTTAGAAATACTCCGGATCAATGGTCTGTACGGATTTGTTTATGCTCATTTGTTACAAGTAAAATGTCACAATTTTCCTTCGCTTTTTTGTACAATTATGTTGTTTTTTTAAGCAATATATGTTAATATTTGTATATGTTGGCAATCCCTGGTATGGTTATTGCAGATGAAAGCAAAGGAGAGGCGAGATGAAAAACTGGGCAGATATTACAAAAAATCTCACGCTGATGACGCAGTTGGGGCTTTCTTTTATCACACCGCTTCTGGTTTGTCTTGGAATTTGCTGGTGGCTGTACGCCCATATAGGATTGGGTGGATGGATATTTATTCCGGGTTTTTTCTTTGGTATGGGTGGTTCAGGTATGGTGGCATATAAGTTTTATCTTTCCATTACTGCCCACGACAAAAAAGAGAAAGAAGAAGAGAAGAAGAAGGTATCCTTTAACAAACATTCTTAAATATTGAGTGAGAAAGGAAGGAACATGAGCAATTTTTGGAACAATGTCCAGCCGGCTGTAAAAACAGAAACAAAAAAAGTAGCAGCCAGTACAATCATTGGCGTACTTCTCATGTGGATTGTGTTTGCAATCCTTCATGAAAGCATGCCTGAGAAGATACCGTTGGACTATACAGTATTTCTTGGAGGAATCTGCGGTGGAGTCGTTGCGGTGCTGAATTTTCTCCTTATGGGTCTTACAGTTCAGAAGGTAGCAGCTACTGACGATGAGGATACAGCCAGAGCCAGAATGAAGGTCAGTTATTCCCAAAGGATGATGCTCCAGATCCTGTGGATCGTGGTTGCGATCGTTGCGCCGTGTTTTCAATTTGCGGCAGGCATCGTGCCGCTTCTTTTGCCAAGTATAGGCATTAAGATTATGGGAATTATAAAGAATAGTATATGAAAGTCAGATGGGAGGTGGAAACATAGATGGATTTAGATATTTCAGGTGCTGAGGTCTATTATACTTTACCCTTTGATTTTCCTATTTTGGGCAAGCTTCAGATTAGTGAGACCATGGTTGTAAGTTGGATTGTCATGCTTCTGATTACAGGGATATGCATCTGGCTGACTCATGACCTGAAGGTGAAGGATATTTCCAGGCGTCAGGCGGTGGCAGAACTTCTGGTGGAAAAAGCCAATCAATTTGTCATAGGAAACATGGGAGAGAAATTTCGTCATTTCGTACCGTTTGTGGCGGCATTGTTTGCGACAAGTGTAGTATCAAATCTCATAAGTCTTCTGGGACTTCGCAGTCCTACTGCGGATTTATCCACAGAGGCTGCCTGGGCAGTTGTGGTTTTTGTTATGATTACGTACCAGAAGATTAAAGCGGGAGGTGTCGGCGGATATTTCAAAGGATTTACAAAGCCGATTCTGATTTTGACACCTTTTAATATCCTTTCAGAACTGGCAACACCCATCAGCATGGCATGCCGTCATTTTGGAAATATTCTTTCCGGTGTGGTTATTAATGCACTGCTTTACGGAGCACTGGCAGTCGCCAGTTCGGCACTGCTTGGATTGATTCCCGGGTTTGTGGGCGATCTGCTGTCGCAGATACCGATTCTTGATGTTGGTATTCCGGCAGTTTTGTCTGTTTATTTTGACTGGTTCTCAGGCGTTATGCAGGCATTTATTTTCTGTATACTGACAACGCTGTATATTGCCAATGCGGCGGAAGAAGGTTAGCTGTTTCAGAAAGATAAGCAGTATCCTATAAAAAATAATATGATAACAGGAGGATTTTATTATGGATTTTACAGTACTTGCGAAAGGTATTGCACTCGCAGGATGTGCAATTGGAGCAGGATGTTCATTGATTGCAGGTATCGGTCCTGGTATTGGTGAAGGTAATGCGGTGGCGAAGGCGCTGGAAGCGATTGGACGTCAGCCGGAATGCAAAGGTGAGGTTACCTCTACCATGCTTATGGGTTGCGCGATTGCAGAGACTACCGGTATTTACGGTTTTGTAATGGGATTGCTGCTCCTTTTTGTAGCTCCGGGAATGTTCATGAAATTGTTGGGATGATAATCCGAAGTCTATGTGAATGGCAGCCCGGGCTGCCGGAGGAGAAAACAGGAGGTTACAAACATGAATGTACAGGAATTAGTCGGTATTGTACCATGGACATTCATTGCGCAGATTTGCAACCTTTTTATCCAGGTGTATCTCATTAAGCGTTTTCTTTTTAAACCTGTCAATGCGATGCTTGAAAAGCGCAAAGCTATGGCGGATGCTGAGATTCAGGAGGCTGCAAAGGCTAAGACCGAAGCGATTGCCTTGAAATCCGAATATGAGCAGAATATGTTGGAAGCCAAGGACAAGGCAAATGAAATCGTAATGACAGCCCAGAAAACAGCGGCGCTCCAGAGCGAACAGATGCTTTTGGAAGCTTCCGCTCAGGCGGCAGCTATGAAGTCTAAGGCCGAAAGCGATATTGCTCAGGAGAAGAGAAAGGCAGTCAATGAGATCAAAGATGAAATTGGCGGCATAGCGGTAGAGATAGCCGGTAAGGTAATTGAACGTGAAATCTGCGAGGAAGACCATACGAAACTGATTGACGAGTTTATTTCAAATGTAGGTGAGGTATCATGACACAGACTGCCAGACTGTATGGCGGCAGTCTTTATGATCTTGCTGCCGAAGAACAGCTTACGAGTACCGTGATGCAGCAGATGACGGAAGTCAGACAGCTTTTTGGGGACAATCCTGATTATCTCAGGATTCTGGGAGAACCGTCCATTCCAAGAGATGAGCGGATGCAACTTATCGAAGACGCATTTGGCGCTCAGGCGGAGCGGTATTTGGTAAATTTTATAAAATTGCTGTGTGAAAGAGACCTTTTAGGGGAATATGCAGGATGCTGCGAGGAGTTCCTACGGCGTTACAATGCAGATCACAATATTGTCGAGGCAGTGGTTACCAGTGCTGTGGCATTGAGTGAGAGGCAGATGGAAGCTTTGAAGGTCAGATTAGAGAAAATCAGCGGAAAACAGGTTTCCCTGATTCAGAAGACAGACCCTTTTGTTGTGGCTGGTCTGCGTGTGGAAATAGAAGGAAAACTGCTTGACGGAACGGTACAGAATCGTCTGTCCGGCATTTCCAGGAAACTGAATGAAATCATTGTATGATAATTGCGCAGTAAGTGCGCTGCTGGAGGAAATATGCAATTAAAACCTGAAGAATTATCTAAGGTCATCCGCAGCCAGATCAAATATTACGATAATGCAATTCAGCAAAGTGAAACAGGTACAGTTTTAATGGTAGGTGACGGTATCGCCAGAGCCAGCGGTCTTATGAACTGCATGGCAGGGGAGCTGCTGGAGTTTGAAGACGGCAGCTTTGGTATGGCACAGAACCTGGAGGAAAACAGCGTATCAATCGTATTATTTGGTTCAGATGAGAACATCGGTGAAGGACAGACCGTAAAACGTACCGGCAAGGTTGTATCCGTTCCGGTGGGTGATGCCATGATCGGGCGAGTGGTTAATGCCCTTGGCCAGCCAATTGACGGTGCAGGTCCTATTGCAACGGACGAATATCGGGCAATCGAAAGTCCCGCGCCGGGAATCTGTGAGAGAAAATCCGTGCATGAGCCGCTGCAGACCGGTATTAAAGCCATCGACTCTATGGTACCAATCGGAAGAGGTCAGAGAGAATTGATTATCGGTGATCGTCAGACTGGAAAAACCACTTTGGCTGTAGATACGATTATTAACCAGAAAGGTAAGGACGTTATCTGTATTTACGTGGCAATCGGACAGAAACGCTCTACCGTAGCCACTCTGGTAGAGACTCTTACCAGAAACGGAGCCATGGACTATACGATTGTTGTGGCGGCAACTGCTTCCGAAGCCAGTCCGCTGCAGTACATTGCACCATATTCCGGTTGTGCAATGGGAGAATATTTTATGTACCAGGGAAAGCATGTGCTGATCATCTATGATGATCTGAGTAAGCATGCAGTTGCTTACCGTGCACTTTCTCTGCTGATCCGTCGTCCCCCGGGACGTGAGGCGTATCCCGGGGATGTTTTCTATCTTCATTCCAGACTTCTGGAACGTGCAGCCAAGCTGGACGATGCCCATGGCGGCGGGTCTCTGACGGCACTGCCTGTCATTGAGACGCAGGCAGGCGATGTTTCCGCGTATATTCCGACCAATGTAATTTCTATTACAGATGGTCAGATTTTTCTGGAGACAGAGCTTTTCCACTCCGGAGTTATGCCGGCTGTGAACCCGGGTATCTCCGTATCACGTGTTGGCGGTAATGCACAGATAAAGGCAATGAAAAAAGTTGCCGGTACGTTGAAACTGATTTACTCCCAGTACCGTGAGCTGCAGAGTTTTGCTCAGTTCGGCTCCGATCTGGATGCGGATACCAAGTCACGTCTGGAACAGGGCGCACGTATCGTGGAAGTCCTAAAACAGAATCAGAATGCACCGGTTCCGGTAGAAAAGCAGGTGGCAATTCTCTATGCAGTTACCAAAGGGTTCCTTTCTGGTGTGGCTGTAGATGATGTTCATGCGTTTGAGACAGGATTATATACCCATCTTGATACGGATTCCGAAGGTGCTGCGGTGATGCAGGAGATTCGTATCACGGGAAAACTGGAAGCGGATACAGAAGAGAAGCTGAAACAGGTACTGCAATCTTATACAGAGAATTTTCTGAATACAAGACCTGAGAAACAAAGTGATTAGGAGGAGACGCTATGGCTGCAAACATGAAATCGGTAAAGCTGCGTATTAAGAGCGTTCAGAGTACTATGCAGATTACCAAGGCAATGGAACTTGTAGCATCCTCCAAACTGCGTAAAGCCAAGGAACGGGCAGATACGTGCCGCCCCTATTTCCAGACACTTCATGAGACACTTCAGGATATTGCAGAAGAAAACACAGATTTTTCTTCCGTATATGCCAAAGAAGTTTCCTGCGACAAATATTGTTATGTAGTCATTGCAGGGGACAGGGGATTGGCCGGCGGATATAATACCAATCTTTTCAAATGCCTGGAGGCTGCAAGTGCCGGACAGGAATATGTGGTTCTGCCTGTTGGTAAAAAGGCCGTGGAGTATTTTCGCCGCAGAGGAATTGTGTGCATCACAGAACAGTTCGCAGAAATTGCAGATGTTTCTGTAGCCGATTGCTTTGAAATGGCGAATCTGCTGTGCGAAGAATTCAGGAAGGGCAGTTTCGGTCATATTGAGTTATGTTATACCAGATTTATTTCCATGCTGTCCCAGCAGCCGGATGTATTTCCCATGCTGCCTTTAAGCGACCTGGCGAAAAAGGAGAAAGATGGGAAGAAATCTATCCGTAACTTGATTATCTATGAGCCAAACAGTACGGAGGTATTTGATGCCATTGTTCCGGAATATCTGGCAGGACTGGTTTACGGCGGTGTCTGTGAAGCACTTGCCAGTGAACTTGCCGCCAGAAGAACCGCCATGGAGGCGGCTACTAGCAATGCACAAGAGATGATCGAGAAGCTGAATTTGTATTATAACAGGGCTCGTCAGGCCAGCATAACGCAGGAAATCACAGAAATTGTCGGAGGTGCAGAAGGTCTGTAAGTTCGTAAGGAATTTTTCAGAATAGAGGAGATTCAAAGAATGAGCGAAAAACACATTGGCGAGGTAGTGCAGGTCACCGGTCCTGTTTTGGACATCCGCTTTGCGCACGATGAACTGCCTGCACTGCTCAATGCCATTGAAATTAATAATAATGGAGTAAAGCTGACTGCTGAAGTAGCTCAGCAGATCGGTGACAATACGGTACGCTGTATTGCCATGAATTCCACAGACGGTCTGGTTCGGGGCACAAAGGCTGTGGATACCGGCGCTCCTATAGCCGTTCCTGTGGGAGAGGAATGCCTGGGTCGTGTATTCAACCTTCTGGGTGATCCGGTAGATAATCTTCCGGCACCGAAAGCAAAGGAACACTGGGCAATTCATCGTCCCGCCCCTTCCTATGAGGAACAGACACCGGCTACGGAGATTTTGGAAACAGGGATCAAGGTCGTTGACCTGATCTGCCCCTATGCCAAGGGCGGTAAGATTGGTTTGTTCGGCGGTGCAGGTGTAGGTAAAACCGTTCTTATCATGGAACTGATTCATAATGTTGCGACAGCCCACGGCGGACTTTCTGTATTTACCGGTGTTGGAGAGCGTACCCGTGAGGGGAATGATCTTTACAATGAGATGAAAGAGAGCGGCGTTATCGATAAGACCGCACTGGTTTATGGTCAGATGAATGAGCCCCCCGGAGCACGTATGCGTGTCGGGCTTTCCGGTCTGACGATGGCAGAGTATTTCCGCGATGTAAAAAATCAGGATGTGCTTCTGTTTATTGATAATATTTTCCGCTTTACGCAGGCAGGTTCTGAAGTTTCTGCATTGCTTGGGCGTATGCCGTCCGCAGTAGGTTATCAGCCTACACTGGCTACAGAGATGGGTACGCTGCAGGAACGTATCACATCAACCAGAAAGGGTTCCATCACCTCTGTTCAGGCTGTCTATGTGCCTGCCGATGACCTGACGGATCCGGCGCCTGCAACAACATTTACGCATCTGGATGCGACCACGGTATTGTCCCGTGAGATTGCCAGCCAGGGTATCTATCCTGCAGTAGATCCGTTGGAATCCACAAGCCGTATCTTATCACCGGAGGTTGTCGGAACAGAGCATTATGAAATTGCCCGTGCAGTACAGAGAGTATTGCAGCGTTATAAAGAACTTCAGGATATCATCGCCATCATGGGTATGGACGAATTGTCAGAAGAAGATAAACAGACAGTAAGCCGTGCCCGCAAGGTACAGCGCTTCCTGTCCCAAAGTTTTTCAGTGGCAGAACAGTTTACCGGTATGGCGGGTCAGTATGTGCCTTTAAAAGAGACACTGCGTGGATTTAAGATGATTCTTGACGGCGAATGTGATGATGTTCCGGAGAGCTGCTTCCTGTTTGCGGGAACGATTGACGATGTTTTTGAAAAAGCGAAGAATCAGTAAAGGAGGCTGTCTATGAGGACCTTCTCATTGCGAATCGGAACACCGGACGGTCTTTTATACGAGGGTGAAGTGGAACGGATTGTGTGCAGAAGTATCACAGGAGATATGGCAGTTCTGGCCGGACATTGTAATTTCTGTACGGCTCTCGGTATGGGTGAGGCTCATGTGGTGATGAAAGATGGAACCAGACGGGAAGCTGCCTGTATCGGAGGAATGCTTACTATGATAGACGGGGAGTGCAGTTTGCTTGCAACCACCTGGGAATGGAAGGAAGATATTGATGCAGAGAGAGCTTCCAAAGCCAGAAAACGTGCGGAAGCTCTCCTCTCCAAAGGCGGACTTAACGACCAGGAATATAAAGTTGTAGAAGCCAAACTTCACAGGGCGTTGGTTCGGCTGAGTGTAAAAGAATAAAGGATAGGGAAACGGCGCAGTCAGTGATGGACTACGCCGTTTCCTGTTTAAAGACAGAGAATATAAGCAAAGGAAGTATAAGATGTATTATTCAACAACATATCCATCGCCCTTAGGAATCCTTACACTTGCATGTGACGGCGATTATCTGGTTGGGCTTTGGTTAGAGGGACAAAAATATTTTGGAGGTACCATACTTGAAAGTATGACAGAGAGGCACGATATATCGGTGTTTGATGTCTCAAAAGACTGGCTTAACCGTTATTTTCAAGGGAAAAAACCAACTATTTCGGAACTTCCGCTTCGACCGGTCGGCAGCAAATTCCGGCAGGATGTATGGAAGATTTTATGTGAGATCCCTTATGGGGAAGTGATTACCTACGGTGAGATCGCGAAAAAGATGGCAGTCCGGATGAATAGAAAAAGCATGTCGAGCCAGGCGGTTGGCGGCGCAGTCAGTCATAATCCTATTTCTATCATCATACCGTGTCACCGTGTCGTGGGCGCTGACGGAAGTTTAACAGGTTATGCCGGCGGCATTCATGCAAAAATAAAACTGTTGGAATTGGAGGGGGCAGATATGTCCCGACTGCATAAAAAGTAATTCCCGGCAGATCTGCATCATCGTATACATGATAAGAAAAAACTTACGGCAGAAAAGAAAAGCAGTTCATGAGAGCTTCATAAGATACTTACAAATTGTTTTTAACTCAAAGTTGACAAAAAACATGTAAATAAATAAAATATAATTGATCTTCTATGGATATGCGTATGATTGTGTGGCCGTCCATGGATGATTTCCAGAGAAGCTGAAAAACTTATGATTTAAGAAAGGTGGTGCAAGCGGTGTACAATCCACAGCTTGAGACTTTTTTGCGGGTAGCGGACGCAGGAAGCTTTAATAAGGCAGCAGAGGAAGCTTATATCACACCGACTGCTGTCATTAAGCAGATCAATCTGTTAGAAAATTCGTTGGATGTGAAGCTGTTTGAACGGACACATCGCGGGCTGATCTTGACAAAGGCAGGAAAATCACTATATCAGGATACCAAATACATCATCCAATACTGTAAGGATTCTGTAATGCGGGCGAAAAATGCCATGCAGGAGGATGTGAATGTAGTCCGCATTGGAAACTCTCCCATGACACCAGCCCAGCTTCTGATGCAGTTGTGGCCGAAGATTCAGGAACGCTGCCCGGACATTAAATTTGAAATCGTTCCATTTGAAAACACTCCGGAAAATGCCAGAGAGATTCTGGCTAACCTGGGAAGAAAAATTGATGTGGTTGGTGGCATTTTTGATGAAACAATGCTGGATCTTCGTTCCTGTGCGGGGCTTCCGCTAACCCAGGAGGCTTTCTGTTGTGCAGTATCTATCCACCATCCCCTTGCCGGAAAGGACAAATTGAAGCTTCAGGATCTATATGGTGAGGATCTGCTTCTGATGCGCCGTGGCTGGAGCCGTCATGTGGATGAATTGAGGGACGATATTTTGCAGAACCATAATCAGATACATATTGTGGATTTTGAATTTTATGACACAAACATTTTTAATCGCTGTGAACATAGTAATGATGTACTTTTGGCAATTCATGGGTGGGCAAATGTGCATCCACTTTTAAAGGTGATACCTGTGGAATGGGGGTATAGCATTCCGTATGGCCTGCTTCATTCTCCAAAACCAACGGAGACAGTAAAACGTTTTCTGGCAGCAGCCCGGATGGCAGCTCAGGAACTAATGCTATGAGCTATAACCTTTTCGTATAAACTGATGAACAAATCGAGACTTCTTTTGAAGTCTCATTTTTTTTATACTGTTTTGTAGAAAGGCTGGTGAAGAAGTATGCGGAAAATTTTGATGGCTGTTTTGTTGATTGGAATTCAGGTTTCTTCGATTGGGTGCGGCAGGGGCAGCGATTCAGAAAGCAACAGGGATTTCGGTTCAGATAGAGCAGAAGAATCAGGGACAGTTTTGGAGGAAGGCTTACAGATGGAAAAATCAGAAACACAAACGCAGACATCAAAGGAAGGGTATTTTATCGATACAAAAATAACAGAGGTTTTATCAGATCCGGTATTTGGGAATTATGGCAGGTTGATCTTTCCGGTGGACAGCGGATATTACAGCGGGAGTACACTGGGGGACTTAAAGCTTACCTGGTATAACAATATTGACCCGGATAAAACTGTAGAGATTGCAAATTACATGAAATCCCATGCCGAGGCAGGCGATACCATTTTTTATGATATTTATACAGAGGAAGAAAAGGCGGCCGATCCGGCAAAGGAGGATACCGGATTGTTCTTTTTTAAAGGAAATCCAGGTGAAAAGTTTGCCGTCTGCAATGCAGGCGGGGGATTTGCTTATGTAGGCGCTATGCATGACAGCTTTCCCCATGCATTGGAATTATCAAAGATGGGGTACAATGCCTTTGCATTGATTTACCGTCCCGGCGTACAGACAGCCTGCGAGGATCTGGCAAGAGCCATCAGTTTTATTTTTGAACATGCAGAGGAATTGGAAGTAGATACGGATTATTATTCCCTGTGGGGCGGCTCTGCCGGGGGAAGAATGGCAGCATACCTTGGTTCCTACGGGACGGCAGCGTTTGGCGGTGATGCCCTGCCGGGACCGGGAGCGGCTGTGATCCAGTATACCGGGCATAGCGAATATGGCAAGGATGATCCGCCGACTTATGCTTGTGTAGGCACGAATGACGGAATTGCAAGCTGGCGCACGATGCAGGCAAGGCTTGAAGCAATGGATGCCCTGGGAATTCCCACGGAATTTCATTCCTATGAGGGGCTTTCCCATGGGTTCGGATTAGGAACGGGAACGGTGGCTGAGGGATGGATCAACGATGCAGTGGCATTTTGGGAAAAGCAAATGGAGGGTTGAGAATGGAATATGTAACTTTGAACAATGGAGTAAAAATGCCGATTTTAGGATTTGGTGTTTATCAGATCAAAGACCCAAAGGAATGTGAACAGGCAGTGGCGGATGCAATTTCCGTGGGATACCGTCTGATCGATACGGCGGCTTCCTATGGCAATGAAGAAGCAGTGGGGCGTGCGGTACGGCGCTGTAAGGTTCCAAGGGAAGAATTATTTATTACAACGAAATTATGGATTTCAGATACCAGCTACGAGGGAGCCAGAAAAGCTTTTCAAAAATCCATGGATAAGCTGGGGCTGGATTACCTGGATCTCTATCTCATCCATCAGCCCATGAATGATTATTACGGTGCGTGGCGTGCCATGACGGAACTCTATAAAGAGGGAAAAATTCGTGCGATTGGTGTATGCAGCTTTTATCCGGATAGGCTGGCAGATCTGGTCGCCTTCAATGAAGTGGCTCCTGCGGTCAACCAGGTGGAAACAAATATTTTCTTCCAACAGAAAAAGGCACAGGAGGTCATGGAGGAAAAAGGGGTACAGATGGAAAGCTGGGCCCCCTTTGCAGAGGGACGGGGAAACCTGTTTGGAAATCCGGTTCTTAAAGGGATTGGAGAAAAATATGGAAAAAGCGTGGCTCAGGTAGTGCTGCGTTGGCAGATTCAGAGAGGGATCGTATGTATTCCCAAGAGCGTAAAAAAAGAACGGATGGAGCAGAATATCCAGGTATTTGATTTTGAATTGTCGGACGCAGATATGGAACTGATTGCTGCGTTGGATACAAACTGCAGTGCATTCTTTGACCATCGGGATCCGGCAGTCATTGATATGTTGGCAGGGCTGGTTCGGAATAGCTGAAATGTTGCCTCTCACGGTGGAACTATGGGATCCGGCTCCTTGGTTTTGTAAGGGCTTTTGATCTGCCCGGAGTGTATTCCAAGATATGAAAAAGAAAGGATGATTCAATGATGAAAAGATGGATTGCTTTATTTATGAGTATCATGCTGATGTTTTCTCTTGCCGCCTGTGGCACTGATTATGTCAGTGGCGTTGACAACAGACAAAGCGGTACCGACAATAGCCGGGAAGAGAGTTCTGAAAATAGCCAGATTCAGACAGCAGAAGAAGGCACAGAGCCTTCTGATGTGCCGGAAGCAGGAAATGACAAAGATGGGAAAATATTGGTAGTGTATTTCTCATGGTCTTCTTCCGGCAATACGGAAAAGATGGCAACAACGATCCAGGAGCAGACCGGTGGTACGATCTATGAGATTATCCCTGTGGATGCTTACCCAACGGATTATACAGAAACAACTGAGGTCGCACAGGAGGAAAAGGATAACAATGCACGGCCGGAAATTGCGAATCTGCCGGAGAACATTTCGGAGTATAGCCGGATTCTGGTGGGTTATCCCATCTGGTGGCATACAGCCCCTATGATTATTGGCACATTTCTGGAACATTATGACCTGACCGGAATTGACGTTTACCCATTCTCCCAGTCTGCTTCTATGAATGAAGAACAGTTTGAAGAATCCATGGAGTTTGTCCGTGGGTGTGCAGGCGACGCCAATGTACATGACGGGCTGTTTGTAAATGCAGATGATACCGATGCGATTATCACGTACCTGAATGAAAATGGATTGATGGAATAAAGGAGACATTTTATGAAAAAAGCATGACTATTTTGCTGGTAATTATTATGGGGATTGCTCTTACTGCCTGCGGAACGACAATCTTTGTTATTGGCAGTTTTAATCGCATTTTCGAGGTTGTACCTGTATGTGCATTATCCAACAGATGTTTTGGGTGGTGTTTTCGTGGGAATCGCATCAGGATATATTGGTTATAGAGTCGTATCTAAATCAGAAAAATTAAATTATTTTAAAGGTATTGACCGGTAGTAGCAATCGGATGATATACTCTTTTTACAAGAATACTACAAATGTGATAGGAATGAAAGGAAAAGAGTATGGATTTAATGCAGGAAAAGAAACTGGGATTTGGATGTATGAGAATGCCTTTGTTGGATTCCGAAGATAATACTTCTTTTAATTTTGAAAAAATTGAGAAGCTTTTTGATGCATACCTGAAAAAAGGATTTACTTATTTTGACGTAGCTTATACTTATCACGGGTATCATGCAGAAGAAGCTGTAAGGAAGGCATTGATAGAGAGGTATCCGAGAGATCAATTTCAGCTTGCTACAAAGTTACCTCTTCGTGATTTTAAAGACGAGCAGGATCTGGAAACTATTTTTCAGGAACAACTGGATAATTGTGGGGTAAAGTATTTCGATTTTTATCTGCTTCATAATATGGGGCAAAATGTATATTCAAAATGTTGCAAATATCAGGTATTTGATTTTGTACAGAGAAAAAAAGAAGAAGGAAGGATTCATGAAATTGGAATGTCATTTCATGATACTCCGGAATTACTGGACGAAATTTTAAGCGGGTATGGAGAGTATTTGGATTTTGTACAACTGCAGATTAATTATCTGGACTGGGAACAGCCAAATGTCCAGTCACGTAAATGTTTGGAAATTGCAAATAAGCATAATAAGCCGGTTACAGTGATGGAACCGTGCAAGGGTGGTCTGCTTGCGAATGTTCCTGAAGATGTGGAAAAATTGATGAAAGATTATCAACCGGATGCAACGGCTGCAAGCTGGGCAATGCGCTTTGCTGCCAGTCAGAAAGGGGTTTCCCGTGTGCTGAGTGGGATGAATGCTATGGCACAGGTGGAAGATAATACAAGAATTTTTGCAGAGTTCGAGCCTCTGGATGAAAAAGAATATGAAATTATCTGGAAAGTGGCGGATATGATTAATTCCAGAACAGAAATTTCATGTACAGGCTGTGGTTATTGCACGCATGGATGTCCGAAAAACATTGCCATTCCACAGTATTTTTCTCTTTATAATAATATTATGCAGATGCAGGGAAATGCTTCAAGCCACAAAGCATATTATTTTAATCTGGGGGTAAATTACGGGAAGGGCAGTGAATGTGTTGGCTGTGGGCAATGTGAAAAAGCGTGCCCGCAGCATCTTCCAATAAAGTCTTATCTGAAAAAAGTGGCTGAAAAATTTGAGACAGGAGATGCTTTCCCAGTAAGAATTAGTTAAAAAAATAACCGTGTATCATGTATTCCTATCATAGATACACGGTTGCTTTTTATTCTTCTGTCCGGATCAGATTGCTTACATACGGGCGGGCACCGGAACGTATTTCATTATAGAAATTCTGTTTCCAATCAATATAGGCAACACAGTCCTGCAATTCTTTAATAGGGATAAGTAGTTCTTCCTGTTTTTTTGACAGCATTTCTTTCCGGGGTATAATGGTGGATTCACCTTCCAGGCACAAATTCAGATATTCTTTCATCTCCTGGATACTCATACCACATTTCTTTAGACAGGTAAGATCTTTAATCCATTTTACATCGAATATCCGGCGGTTGTTATGATTCCTTTTGACGTTGGGGATTAATCTTTCATTGCAATAGAATTTTAAGGTCTGATAGGTCATATCCAGTTCTCGGCAGACCTGCATCATCGTATATATCATTCCTGCCTCCTGTATGTACTTCACAAAATATTCATAAAGAAATAAAAATAAACTATTGACCGATAGTTACTATCGTAAAATATAATCGATTACAAGAAAATGAATCAGCTTAAATCTACGGTGGAAATCACGCCTGAGGTCCTGCGGCAGGTTGCGGATACCTGCAACATTATCAAGTGTAATCCTCGTGAGCTTGACCGGGAGGAAATTTATCAGATTCTGATGGAGTGTCTATAAGGAGGTGCTGCTTTGAAGCGTAAAAAGGATGGATTGCGGGGATTGTGGTAATTGCCCTTTTCTTTGTGGGGTATAACATTTATCGCTATCCTGCCAAGTTTCGGAGTTTATCGGACAATTCGCTTAATGATTCGCAGATAGAAGAATTACGAGAGGAAATCCTTTCGCAATCTGATATAAAAGTGCTGGTTGCTTATTTTTCCTATTCTGGCACAACGAGAAATGTTGCAAATGCAATCAGCGAAAAAACTGGCGGTATATGGAGAAAGGCGAATTAGTGGAACGAGCCAGATTGACGGGTGGCTTTCAGAATTAGGATTGATTGGAGGATAAGTACATGAAACGACCATATACAGTATGTCATATATTAAGTGCTCTGGATGGGAAAATTACAGGGGCTTTTATGGGAACGGAAGCGGTCTGGGCAGTAAGTGAAGAATATGCCCGCATCCGTTCTGAATATCAGGCTGATGCCTGGCTTTATGGAACAGTGACAACAAAGGAATTTACCGGAGGGCGAAAACCAGAGCTTGATCCGGCGGCAGAGGTTCCTGACGGCGACTTTGTAGCAGATAATCATGCGCCGCTTTATTATGTTTCCGTGGATACGCAGGGAGAAATCGGTTGGGAATCAGGAATCTTCCACAAAGCAGGAAGGCCCGACGCTCATGTAATTGAAATCCTGACAGAACAGACGCCGGCAGCTTATCGGGCTTATCTTCGTGGTTGTGGCGTGTCTTACATTTTGGCAGGTTCGGAAATGTTGGACAGCAAACTGGCTTCAGAAAAGTTATATCAATTATTTGGAATCAATACGTTGCTGATCTGTGGCGGAGGCACAATTAACTGGACATTTTTGCAGCAGGGTGCAGTGGATGAATTAAGTCTTTTGATTGCCCCGGCTGCGGATGGAAATCCAGATTCCGTAACAGTGTTTGAAAAATCAACAATGCTTCCACCGAGTGATCCGGCAGTTTTTCAGCTCAAGAATGTAGAGCGGCTGAAAGGCGATGGCATCCGGTTGGTATATGCAGTAAAAGGCAAATAGCGGGAGGCGGAAATGAGAAATGGCACATATCTTTTCCCCTGTATGTTGTTCCTCACGCTGGTGTTAGGCGGGTGCGCCAGTACCCGTCATAATTCCCAGACAACGGAAATGCAGGCAGATGGTATTGTGGATGAAGAGGAAACGGAAATCTTTTTCGAATCGGAAACAGAGGACAGTTCGGTAGCGGAACCTCTTAATTACGAATATAAAACACAGGAGCTTTATACAAGGCGGGATGAGAACCAGATTTACGGTGTGGTTTATATTCCACAAGATGCCGGTGAAAAAATGCCGACAGTGATTTTCTCTCATGGTTTTGGTGGGAATTATCAGGTCGGAACGCAATATGCCGAAGCGCTTGCCGCAAAAGGGTATGTGGTATACTGCTTCGATTTCTGCGGAGGAAGTCCGGGAAGCCGGAGCGATGGCTCTACTCTTGATATGTCCATTTTCACTGAGCAGGCAGATTTAGAATCGGTAATCCATATGATGCAGGAGCAGGCTTTTGTGGATGAAGAAAACATTTTCTTAATGGGAACAAGTCAGGGGGGCGCTGTATCGGCTATTACTGCTGCCGCTAACAAAGAAGAAATCAAAGGTACAATTCTGTTGTATCCGGCTTTTGTATTGGTGGATCGTACAAAGGGACAGTTTGAGAACGTGGAAGATATTCCGGATACCTATCATTTAATGTGGATGACAGTGGGGCGTTCTTATGCAGAAAATTTGTTGGATTATGATATTTATGAGGCAATTTCAGCTTATAACAAGGACGTTCTGCTGATTCATGGAGATGCCGACAGTATTGTTCCTCTTTCTTATTCGGAAAAAGCGGTGGAGGTTTATAATTCTGCCCAGTTGGAGGTTCTGCAGGGAGCTGGACATGGTTTTTCGGGTGAAGATGCCGGACAGGCAATCAACTGGATATTGGAATATTTGAATACGCACAAAGAGTAATTGAGAAAGGATGGTACACAATGAAAATCAGAAAAAGCATTTTACTTCTTACTTTTCTGTTGGCTCTCAGTTTTGTACTGGCAGCCTGCGGAAACAACAACCCTTCCGCAGAAACATCTTCTGCGGCTGACGAAACCGAAACTGAGACGGAGAGGTTGCAAACAGAAGAACCTACGGAAGATGTGAGTGAGGAACCCACAGAAGAACCAGAAACAACGGAACCGGAAACCGTAGAGACAGACACGAATGGCGGAAATGTTTTAATTGCATATTTTTCTCATACGGGAAATACCGAGAAAGTAGCGCAGATGATTGCGGAATACACTGGTGGTACTTTAGCTGAGATTCAGCGGGCAGAAGAATATGGGGATTTGCAGGAAGAAGCCGAAGCGGAAATTCTGGATGGCGTACACCCGGAGATTACCGTGTCTGTGGATAGTATCGAGAGATATGACACAATCTTTGTGGGCTATCCCATTTGGTGGGACGAAGCCCCGGCTATGATAGCGACCTTCCTTGCAGAGAATGACTTTTCGGGTAAGACGATCATCCCCTTCTGCACCAGTTCCAGCGACGACATTGGCAACAGCCTCCATATTTTCAGCGAGCTTTGCCCGGATGCGGAAATTGCAGAGGGACTTACCGCAAACGACCTGAATGATATTGAGCCTTGGATTCAGGAGCTTGGACTTATACCTTGACGGACGAAGTACGCCCATCCCGGAGGGATATGTGTTACGGTATGCCCTGTGGGTATGGAATAAAGGAGAACGCCTATGTTCAAAAAAACACTGAGCACCGGACTGCTTTTCCTTTTGCTTTGCTCTCTGGCGGCTTGCGGAGCGACTGAACAGCAACAGGATATAGGGGCAACAGACACATCTGAAAACAGCAGCTATGAGAGCGTAGAAGGTACTAAAATCAAAATGATTACTGAAAATACAGAGGTGGTTATTACATTAAATGATTCGAGGGCTGCTGCCGATTTGGTGGCAATGCTGCCACTGGAAATGACACTGATTGAAAGGAACAGTTTTGCAAAAGGTATGACGATGCTGGAGCATCTTTCCTCTGTGGAAGCAACAACAAGAGAATACGAGATTGGAGATTTTGGCTACTTGGTAGAGCTTTTTACAGGGATTGGCGTCGATATGTGTTTTGATGGTGTAGTTTCTGCGGAAAAAATAAAAGAAATTGATATTGCAACGTTGCTTTCTCTGGACGAGGTTACAGGCATTATGAAAGAGTGCCTTCGCCAAAAGCAATAGACTGACTGAAAATTAAAGGAGAAGAAACAGGAAATGAATAAGAATGTATTGATTATTTCATCCAGCCCCCGTAAGGGTGGCAATTCAGATACACTTTGCGATGAGTTCAAGAAAGGTGCAGAGGAAGCGGGCAACCGTGTGGACAAAATCCGACTCGCGGAGCTTTCCATTGACTATTGTTCTGCCTGCTATGCCTGTAAGAAATTAGGGTATTGTGTGAAACAGGACGATATGGAACAGGTCATTGCGAAAATGCGGGATGCGGATGTGATTGTTCTGGCTACTCCCGTATATTTCTACACCATGTGTGCGCAGATGAAAACCATGATTGACCGTACTTTGGGGGGAGCACAGAAAGCTGGTCTGGAAAATAAGGAATTTTATCTGATTGCGACTGCTGCCGATGGAAAGGCGGCAATGGAACGGACGATTGACGGACTGCGCGGTTACTTAGAATGTCTGCCGGGAGCAAAAGAGATGGGAGTCATCTATGGCGCAGGAGCCTGGCAGCTTGGCGATATTCAAAGAAACCCTGCATTGCAGGAAGCATACCAGATGGGCAAAAACATCTGTTGATATAGATCGTGATAAAAAAGCAAAGGAGCAAAATTCTATGAAAAAATTAACAGCCATTCTTCTTTCTGCTCTGCTGGTTCTTTCTCTGGCTGCTTGCGGAAATAACAATCAAAATGCTGCGGAGGATACCCCGGCAGAGACAGTGGCTCCGACAACGGAACCCGATGAAAGTAGTATAACAGAAGAAAACACAGAGGAATCCGCAAATGATGAAACAGAAAATACCGAAACTTTGGATACAGCGGAAGCCGGAAACGGAAATATTTTGGTTGCATATTTCTCTGTTATGGAAACAGACGGAGTGGATACCGTAGCCGGTGCAAGCCGCGTGGCAGTGGACGGTGAGGTTTTGGGAAATAACGAGTACATTGCGCAGATTATTCAGCGCGAAACGGGTGGCGATTTATTCGCTATCGAAACAGTGCAGGATTATCCTACAACCCACGATCCCCTTTTGGAATTTGCCTATAATGAGAAAGCTGACAATGCCAGACCAGAGCTTGCGACACAGATTGAAAACCCAGATAACTATGACGTGATTTTCCTGGGTTATCCGAACTGGAATGCCGATCTGCCGATGCCGCTCTACACATTCCTTGAAGAATATGATTTCAGCGGCAAAACCATTATTCCATTTACCACCCACGGCGGAAGCGGATTTTCCAGAACCATTCAAACGATCTCGGAATTGCAGCCGAACGCAACCGTTATTTCCGACGGGCTTTCTATCTCCCGAAATAGTGTATCAGGAGCAGAAAGTGATGTTGTGGATTGGGTGAATAGCCTTAATTTAACCGCAGAATAAACATTCTGCGGTTATGAGGGCGCTGGACGTCCAGTGGACGTCCGCTCAGCGCGGACCGGAACGGAGTGTAGAAGTAGCGAAGCGGACATTGTGCCCTGCGGGTATTCCGAATGTCCACTGATGAGTAATGATAACAGGTAAGGGCCTGCCCGTGGTTTGACAGGCAGGTCTTTACCTGCAAATGGGAGGAATGTTTCTGATGAAGAAAAAATTTATATGTAAAATTGTCATTGATATGATAATGACGGTGTTATTACTGTTTTTAATGGCACGGCAGCTCACAGGGGATTCCGCCCATGAATGGATCGGAGCCGCTATGCTGATTCTGTGGATTACCCATCATATTTTGAACCGAAGCTGGTACAGCCATCTCTTCAAAGGAAAATACACGCCTGCGCGTATTTTGCAGACGGTGATTAATTTTGCAGTACTGCTTTCCATGTTCGGTTTAATGATAAGTGGAATCATTCTTTCCAGAGAGGTCTTTGCTTTCCTGCCGATTTCCGGAGGGATTGCGCTGGCAAGACCGCTTCATGTGCTTTCCGCATTTTGGGGATTTGTGCTGATGGCCCTGCATCTCGGTTTGCACTGGAATATGATTCTCGGAATGGTGCGCAAAGCTGCCGGGGCGGTTTCTTCTAGACCGCTGCGAGTCTTTCTGCGCATAGCTGCAGCCCTGATTGCCGGATATGGCCTTTATGCGTTTCTGAAAAATCAATTTCTGTCCTATATGTTTTTAACATCCTCCTTTGTGTTCTTTGATTTTGAAAGACCTGTCCTGTTCTTTTTTACGGAGTATATGGCTATCATGGGCCTGTTCATTTTTCTGGCACATTATGCTTCCAAGGGGATTCAAAGGGTGACTGGAAGGAGGAAAAAACTTGTGGAGAAAAAGAAATAAATTCTTTTCCTTTCTGCTCTTATTTGCGGTGTTGCTTTCCGGATGTAGTGCGAAGAGCAAACCAGAGGAAGAACATACAACCGGCGTGTTTGCAATGGGTACATATATGGCGCTGACTGCTTATGGAGAGTCAGCAGAGGCGGCACTTACGCTTTCCGAGGATAGAATTAAGGAACTGGAAGCTTTGTGGTCAACCACAGACGAGAACAGCGATATTTATAAGGTGAATCAAAGCGGCGGCGTACGAACAGAAGTTAGAGAAGAAACCGCAGAGATTTTGCAATTTACGCTGGATATGGCGGAACAAACGAACGGTTCGCTTGATCCGACCATTTCCCCGGTTGTTACTGCCTGGGGATTTATCAGTGGAGAATACCATATACCTACTGAGGATGAATTGACAGACTTATTATAAAATACAGACTATGAAAAAGTGCTTTTAGAAGAAAACTTTGTAATTATGCCTGCCGGGCTGCTTTTATTTCGTGCTGTCCGAAAGCCATCGTGCGGGCATTGTAAAAGCTGCAAAGCTGATAGATCGACCAAACTGCTCACGCTCTCATATCCGTTAACAGGCGCAGTTTACGCGGCAATCCCGGTTTTGCTTTACGCACCCCTTACTGGTATTGTTGTAAAGAAAATGCGTAAAGATGCCCCAAATCTTATGAAGTATCTGCAATATGTGGCAGTTGTGATTTTGCTGATTTTAGTTTTTATGATTTGATGTGAAAACCAGATTTTTTTAATTTACCCCTTGACTTTTATCCGTGTTCGGATTATAATTTTATCCGGTTTCGGATAAAAAGAGGTGAAATATGGAAGTATCAACGATTTTTGTACTTGCGACATTCAACCGGTTCCATAAAAAAATGAATGTCCTTTATCATGACTATGCAAAGTCGGTCGGATTGTCCGACGCAGCTTTCTGGTCACTGTATTCGTTATATGAAAGTGTTAGAGGAAGAAATTGCTAAAATTGAATAAGATGTCATCGGAGGACGGATCATCGCAATGATTGATTGTCGAGTAGAAGATGTCGGGTGCGCCCGGTTATTGTAACAGATAACCGGGCGCTTTTATGTTCTGGAAAGGAGGAAGACCATGAGCCATGACATAAATATATTATTGAAAACCCTGAATTGTCAGACAAAGAGGATAGAAGCAATCTATTATAAACTTGCTTTGAATTTTAAAATGTCTGAAAGTGCGTTCTGGATTCTATATGCTTTGGCAGAAGCCGACCATGAATATTCTCAGCAGGAGATCAGCGAAGAATTGTCCATATCAAGACAGACAATTAATTCTGCCATCCAGAGTCTTGTGCAAAGAGAGTATATTTTTTTGGAGCAGTCAGCTGTTTCTGCCCGAAGGAAAACGGTTCGTATGACAGAGAAAGGAAGACGTTTTGTAGAAGAAAGTATTATACCTTTACAAGAGGCGGAACGGGAAGCATTACTGAAAATGGATCATTTTGCTCAGAATCAGTACGTTACTCTGTCACAGGTATATGCGGCGAATTTGCAAGCAGAAATTGAGAGAAATTTCACTATTACATAAAGTAGAAAATTAAAGTTCTGATTCGAAACTAAAAACCTGATCAAAAGTGGAGGTATCAGCATGAGAATTATTACAATTAGCAGAGAATTTGGAAGCGGCGGACGGGAACTGGGAAAGCGTTTGGCAGATGCCCTTGGTGTTCCCTGCTATGACCATGAAATTATCGATATGGTGGCCGAACAGCACGGATTTGATAAAAATTATGTGGCTCATATTTCGGAAAAGGATATTCGTGTATTTTATCCATCTACGATTGCCCATCGCTTCATGGCCCATCAGCCGGCGGCACAGCAGCCTATAAAAATTGCAGTGGCAGAACACGAGCTGATCCGGCAGTTGGCAGCGCAGGGCGATTGTGTCATCGTTGGTCGCTGCGCCGATGTGGTTTGCCAGGATATGCATCCGTTCAATATTTTTGTTTACGCAGATCGGATATCCAAGCTGCAGCGATGTGAAAGCCGTGCGGATGAATCGGAGCATTATTCTGAAAAAGAGATGCTTCGGAAAATGAAGAAAATTGATAAGGAACGCGCGGCATACAGGGGCTTGTTCACGGAAGAAGAATGGGGCAGGAAAGAATCCTATCACCTTTGTGTCAACACTTCTGGAAGGGAAATCAAATCCCTGATTCCTGCTCTTGCGGCTTATGTAAATACATGGTTTGTGCAGGAGTAACGGGAGGTGTGTCATGGAATCATCAAGAAAGAAAATTATATTTCAAAATGTAGCGCCGGCGATTTTGTCAAATGCGTGCGTGTTCCTGTTTTCGGTTGTTGACGGAATTTTTGTGGGAAACGGCGCGGGCAGTCAGGCGCTGGGAGCGGTCAATATCGCCTTGCCCTTTGTACTTTTGGCCCAGGCATTAAATGCAATGGCAAGTATCGGGGGTGTCACCATTACGGCGATCCGATTTGGACGTGGTGATAAGGAAGGCGCGCAGAACGCTTTTATGCACGCCTTAACCCTGAATTTGATTGTAGGTATCCTGATTACCCTTTCCGGCTCCGTATTTACCGGGGCAGTTGTTGGCCTTTTAGGAGCATCAGAGAGTTATTTGGCACTGGTAAAAGAATATGTGTTTTGGTATGCGCTTTTTGCGATTCCCAATGCACTTTCCCTGAACCTGCAGTCATTCTGTAGGAATGACGGTTCTCCCGGCCTTGTGGCAGTTACCAATGTGGTCAGCACGGCGCTGAATATTTTCCTTGACTGGCTCTTTGTATTTCCTATGCAGATGGGCGTCATGGGTGCGGCAGTTGCAACAGGTATTTCCCAGACCGTTGGCCTTCTGATTGTTTTAACGCACTATGTGTTTAAAAAAGGGAATCTTCGTATTCGTGGATATAAGCCGCAGGGGAAACTTTTTCGGAAAATTATTTTCAGAGGCCTTCCGGAAGGAATCGCGCAGTTTTCCACACCGGTTACCACGCTTTGTATGAATCATACACTGATGGCGACTTACGGTGATATTGGTATCAATGCATTTGCCATTATTTCGTATCTGTCCTCTTTTACAATGTCTGTATTTTTTGGCGCATCAGAAGGAATGCAGCCATTGTTTGGTCAGGCATATGGTGCAAAAGAGGATGATAATCTGAAGCATTATTACCGGGCGGGTCAGTTGATCAGCATCATCGGAAGTGCGCTTTGCGTAGCGGTGTATGTGATCTTTCCCCATGCGCTGTGCAAGCTGTTTGGAGCTAACGCCGAAACGATCAGCTTTACGGAAATCCATATGTGGGAGTACTGTTGGGGATTTGTCATCGGAAGCATCAATACGATGCTGTCGGCATATTTTTACTCTACAAAACGCTCCGGTCAGGCGATTGCCCTTAACATTGTTCGCAGCCTTGTGATGAACTCGCTGATTATCACATTCCTGCCGAAGATTTTTGGAGCGGCTATCGTATGGCATACATTTGGTATCTATGAAATTTTTGTAGTGATTGTAGCATTCGCCCTCAAGAAAACTTCGGAGCGAAACGGAATTACTTACAAATAAATAAACAAGAAATTTTGTGGTCATCGGAGGACGTACTGTCGCAACGGTATAGTCGAGAAGATGTCGAGTGCGCTCGGTTTCATGAAAAAGCCGGGCGCATTTTGTTTGTAAAAATATAGAAACTTGGAGGCAACTTATGAAATTAATTTTGCGCTTTTTGAAACCGCATTGGAAATTGTGCCTGATCACAATACTTTTTGCCATCGTGGATGTGGTTGGAGCACTGATTATTCCCACCTTTGCGGCAGATATGTTAAATCAGGGAACAACGGCAGGCGCTGATTTTTCAGCGCTGGTAAATACCTGTGTAAAAATGCTTATAGCAGCTCTTATCTCGGGCGTAGCAACGATATTAGGCGCCTATACCTGTTCTGATCTCACATCAAAAGTCGGGGCAGATATTCGGAGCGCTTTATATAAAAAGACATTAAGCCTGTCCGGAACAGATTTTCGGTCTTTTGGCACAGCTTCGGTAACGACGAGAACAGTATCGGATATTACCAATATCCAGTTTGCACTTTTGAGCTGTTTTCAGATGCTGTTTCCAGTTCCGATCATCTTCGTTGTTTCGCTGGTATTGGCTTTTCGGAAGGACTTGCTGATGGGAGGCATTCTGCTTGGAATTTTATTGATTATTACATTTGTCGCTGGAATCATCATGAAAAGTACTGCGCCTATGTTCCGGAAACTGCAAAAGAAGCTGGATAAGATGAGTAAGGTACTTTTAGAAAATATTACAGGTGTTCGTGTCATTCGGGCATTCAATAAGGAATCCAGTGAAGAACAGCGTCTGAATGCGGAGTTTGGCGATTACGCAGGAACAGCAATAAAGGTTAATAAACGATTTGCGATTCTCGATAGTATTTCCTTTTTCGCAATCAATGTGTTTGTGATTTTGGTTTATACCTTCAGTGGTTTCCGTATTACCGCCGGGCATTTTCAAATCGGTGATATTACGGCAATTATTCAGTATGCCATGCTGTCTTTATTCTTTTTAATGATGGCGCAGATGGTAATTTTGACCCTTCCCCGTGCACTTGAGTGCTGTAACCGTATTGGAGAGGTAATGGATTTTTCTCCTACGATTGCTGACAAGAGAAGCCAGCGGGTAGAAGAAAGGGAGAATAGCCGGGATGTACTGGCTTTTGAAAAAGTATTCTTCCGTTTTGCAGATGCTGATGAATATACCTTAAAGAACCTTAACTTTACCTGCAGGCGCGGGAAAACAACGGCAATTATTGGAGGTACAGGAAGTGGAAAATCCACAGTAGCCTCCCTGATGATGCGATTTAATGAGGTTACAAATGGTGCGGTGTTGTTGAATGGCGTTGACATCCGGGAAATGCCGCAGAAACAGCTCCGTGAACACCTTTCTTTTGTACAGCAAAGAGCATGGTTGTTTTCAGGAACCATTGCGGAAAACCTGCGATACGGAAATCCGGAAGCAACAGACGATCAGCTCTGGCACGCCTTGTCCATTGCACAGGCAAAGGATTTTGTTGAGGCATTGCCAGATAAACTGGAATCCTTTGTGGCGCAGGGCGGCACGAACTTTTCGGGAGGACAGAAACAGCGTCTTTCTATCGCCCGTGCCCTGGTGAAGAAGCCGGAACTTTATATTTTTGACGATAGCTTTTCTGCTCTCGATTTCAAAACAGATGCGGCGCTGAGAAAAGCACTGATCCCTGAAACAAAGAATGCTGCCGTTGTGATTATTGCGCAGAGAATCAGCACCATCCTCCATGCAGACAACATTATCGTCCTGCACGAAGGCGAGCCGGTGGGAATCGGAAAGCATGAGGAGCTGCTTGAAAATTGCCCGATCTACAAAGAAATCTATGACTCGCAGACAAAGGAGGCAAGTGAACATGAGTGATAAGAGAACGGTTAAATTTGATAAAGAAGTACCGGAAAATGCCGGAAGAACAGCAAAACGCCTGTTCGGGCAGCTTAAGAATCAACGCGGCCGTTTGAGCATCGTTGCAGTTTGCATTGTTTTATATACGGTGCTCAATATTTTTACTCCCTATTATAGTGCAGGGGTCATTGATAATCTGCTTGGCACGATTCGGAATGCAATGGATACCGGGGCGGGATTTTCGATTCCGTGGAATCCGCTTGGGTCAAAAATGCTGACATTATTTCTTATGTATTTGCTTACAGGGGTGTTTTACCATCTTCAGGCATATTTAATGGCGAGCGTTGCGGAACGGCTGATCCTGACATTGAGAAAGCAGATCAGCAATAAGCTGAATAAGCTTCCGTTGCGGTTTTTTGACGGGAACAAACCCGGTGAGATTTTAAGCCGTGTTACCAGTGACCTGGATAAAGTCTCAGAGACCTTGCAGACAGGGCTTTTAAAGTTGCTGACTGCCATAGGCACACTGATTGGCGCTATGGCCTTTATGTTTTATTACAGCCCTCTGCTTACCGTTGTTTTTCTTGTCTTTGCGGTTGTAAGCCTTTTGGTGACGAAAGTTGTGGCAAAGAAAAATCTGGAGTGTGCTGCTGACCGGCAGCGGGCACTTGCCTACCTTACAGGGATTGCAGAAGAATATTATACCGGCAGAGATGTTATCCGTGCTTATAACCATGAGCAGGAAAGTATTGAAACAATAAACACAGCCGTGGATGAACTGCGTGCTGCAACAAAAAAGACGGACTTTTTGACAAACTGTGTGAACCCGCTGATTCGTTTACTTTCCCGTTTGTCGCAGGCGGTTATTATGCTGCTTGCGTGCCACTGGATGCTGCAGGGCAGAATGTCACTTGGTGTTGTACAGGCATTTTTCCAGTATGTGAACATGGCATCGGAACCGCTTACGGAGACCTCATATATGCTGAATTCCCTGCAGTCAGCTTTGGCTTCAGCAGAACGTACCTTCTATTTCCTGGATGCGAAAGAGGAAGTGCCGGATACCGCTTCGCCTGCTGTTTTAGAAAAAGCAAGAGGAAAAATTTCATTTGAGAATGTCAGCTTTGGATATAGCGCAGATAAGATTCTTATGAAAAATATCAGCTTTACGGCAAAACCCGGACAGAAGATTGCTGTCGTTGGTTCTACCGGAGCCGGTAAGACTACGCTGATTAACCTGCTTATGCGGTTTTATGAAGTAAATGGCGGCCAGATCACCATAGATGGCATCCGGACCACGGATTTAACGCGGAAGGATTTGAGGCATAACTTTGGGATGGTGCTGCAGGATACCTGGCTGTTTGGCGGTACGATTGCAGAAAATATTGCCTACGGAAAACCGGAGGCAACAATGGAAGAAATTAAGGCTGCTGCCAGAGCAGCTAAGGTCGATTATTTCATTCGTACCATGCCGCAGGGCTATGACACGGTATTGGATAACGATGCAGCAAACTTGTCAGTAGGCCAGAGGCAGCTGATTACCATTGCCCGCGTGTTCCTCTGCAATCCTCCTGTCATCATATTGGATGAGGCTACTTCCAGCGTAGATACACGTACGGAAGCAGAAATTGGAAAGGCAATGAAGAAGCTGATGAGCGGCAGAACAAGCTTTGTAATCGCTCACCGCCTCTCTACAATCCGTGACGCGGATAACATCTTGTTTATGGAAAACGGCAATATCATCGAACAAGGGAACCATAAGGAACTACTTATGAGGAAAGGTGCATATGCTGCGCTATATTACAGCCAGTTTGCATAAATTACATTAGGTAATTGCGAAACTCGCAAAGCTCGTTTGTAATCTTGAACCGAAATAAGGATGAATTGTACAGCGCACGAATTCTATGTTCAAATGTGGATAACCGGCCATTTTAGGCGCACTTTAATAAGCCTCAGGTCTCATGGAGTTGGTAAGTCCTATGCTATGAGTGGCTTTAAGCTTCGAATGTATTCATGGTGATTGATCTTATCTGCAAGAACAACAGTAATTAGTTGTGTAATACCGGCAAGAATCAGATCTGCATGTAAAGGATGCCAGAAATTCAATTTGTGTAAATAGCATACTTTCATATGCGGATCAAACAGATGGATGTTTTGAAGAATTGCAGCTTTTTTACTTTTCGCAAAAGGTACGCAATCAGGCAGAACAGATACTTTCCGGGCAATTGCCTTTTTCTATTGTATTCGCAAAAAGTTATGTGGAGGTCTTTTCAAAGGATGCAACAAAAAGAGCTACTCTTTCAGCACTTGGGGAATATTTGGATATTCCACGCAGACCTATTGCTTGTATTGGGGACGGTGAAAATGATGTGTAAAGCAATTATCAGTGCGAGATTTTGGGGTGTAAAATGCAGAGCAGGGAAGAAATGGAAAACTTAAAGATTTATAAAAAACTGATTGCAGCGATTCGTCAGTACTGTGCGGGAAGAGACGTAAATTATATGTTTCTGCATGGCGGGTGCTATTGGCTTGCGTCCATTTTACATGAGTATATTCCGGATTCGAATATTGTGTTTAATCGGAAATTTCAGCATTGCGCCTGCCAATTTAATCGCGGTATCTATGACATTCGCGGAAGAATCATGAGTGAAGGATTTACTATCGCTACAGAGAAGGATATGGCTTATATGCGTAAACATTTTATACCATATTTTGATACAGAGGCGCTTAACGGTTATGTGTATCTCGTTATGAATGAGCAGTAAAGGAAAGGATATGAAATTATGTGGAGAGAAGAAAACGAAAAAAGAGAGACGAAAAATAATTGGAAAGGAGTCAAGCTTCCATGCAATGTAAAGCTGCTTTGTTATGACGTGACTGTATATACGGGAGCTGGCTATGAATATGTCACGGTGGGTTCCATCTCAGAAAATAATCGTCCTGTAATTACTGAGATACGGGAAGGTAAAAATTCAATACTGTGGGGCAGTCTAAAATCTGGAGCCGGTTGGATTCCTTTGGAACAAGTGGAGATTATTCAGCAATGACGGAATGGCTATGTGATTTTTCCCAAAAAGGCGGCTGTACGGTCCGAGGATCAAAACAGCCGTCTCAATTTTTCTGCTTCCTTGTGGTGAAGGGGCATAGGAAGCGCGTTCTATTCCGTATCGAATACTATCAGAAGAAAGTAATCCCGAAGCACTTAAACCGGAGCGTTTCGCCGGATGTGTGCATGGAAATACTTGAAAAGCTTCCCCTCATTATCAAGAACCTGTAAAAACAGAAAAATACATAGAGTCAGCAGGTACGAGCGAGGTGCCTGCTGACTCTGTTGGTTATAACCTTTGGTTTATAACTCATGAACTTATCTGATATTCTCACCACTGCGCCAGAGATTTATAATAGAAGCAGGCCAATGATTTTACCGGAAAAACAGTGATTCCCTTCTGCACATCTGCTTCTTCCGGACTGGGAGAAAGCGGCGAACTTCTGGAGGAAGCAGCCGGAACCGGAGACTGGCTGGAGGGTATCCGGTTTTCGTCCAGCGTTTCAGAAGCGGATGTTCAGACCTGGCTGGAAGATTTAGGACTATAAAGAATATAAGGAGATGATTATATGAAGGACTTTCAACTGAGAAATGATACAAAATTACTGTTTCGCAATGACCCTGTGGCGGATTTAACAGTATTAACTTCGGAGAAAAAGGTGTTGTTTGTTTATGGCGGCGGATCTGCGAAAAAGAACGGCTGCTATAATGATGTAAAGAAAGCAGTAGAAAATGCTGGCGGCATTTTTTACGAGCTGGCAGATGCTTCGAGAGAACTGGAGACCATTGAAAAAGGAATCCGGCTTGTCAAAGAGAATGGCATTGAGATGGTGATCGGTGCAGGCGGAGCCAATATTATGGACTGCGCAAAGCTGATCGCATTTGGCGCTTATCATGCGGATGATCTCTGGGCATATGTAAAAGCGGAAAAGAATCCCTACGGCCTGAAAAAGCTGCCGCTGATTCTCATGCCCACCTATCCGTCCAGTGGTTCGGAGTATGGTCTGGGTGCTGTATCGGCGGATTCCAGAACCGGGGATTTTGGCACTGCTTATGGGATTGCGGCGGATACCGCCATCCTTGTGCCGAAGTATTCCATGTCTCTTGGGACGGAAATGACGGCATATACCGGACTGGTTACGCTGGTACAACTGTCGGCTTCTACCATTGGCGATACGAATCCGGTATCCTATGACATTGGCATCTCCGTAATTCGGAATGTCCTCGCAGCGGCAAAGAAGCTGAAAGAGAATCCGGAGGATTCCGATGCCCGCGGGGTAATCCTCTATGGGGCATCCATTTCCACTTCCAGCCGATTGGGGCTTGGCAAAGAGGAAAACTACGCTTACGACATCTATGAGCTGGAATTCGTTCCAGAGGTCTTATATGGTTCCTCTTACAGGAAGAGCCTGACAACTTTATTCCCGCGATTCTTGAAAACAATGGCAAAATACCATGACAGCGATATTCGCCACTACTTTAAGGATGCGTTTGGATATGAGGGAAGCATAGAGGAATCTGTAGGTAAAATGACCGGGCTTTTTGCGGAGCTTGGTGTGGATATGTACTTTGATGGCGAGGTTTCTACAGAAGCAATCAAAGGCATTGATATTTCAACCATGCTTTCTGCAGACGAGGTCACAGGTATTGTGAAGGAGTGTCTTCGCTGAGATCGGATATAAAAAGACAGGTTCAACCAGACAATTTTGAAAGGGGAAATTCGTAATGAAGAAGTTTGTTTATGAGTATGTAACGAAGGTTTATTTCGGAGAGGGCGCAGCCAGAGAACACCTCAAAGCGGCTGTCTCTGCTTATGGTGAAAATGTGATGCTGGCTTACGGCGGTGGTTCCGTGAAGAAAAACGGAATCTACGATGAAGTGAAGAAAATCCTGGAAGATGCGGGAAAAAGGGTGATTGATTTTTGCGGCATCATGTCCAATCCCACCTATGAAAAGGTACAAGAAGGAGCTGCACTTGCCAGAAAAGAGAAAATCGATTTTATCCTTGCGGTGGGCGGCGGCTCTGTAATCGACTGCTGTAAGGTTGTGGCTGCACAGGCAAAGACCAAAAAGGATCTTTGGGAAATGGAAATGACTGAACATCAATTCCCCACAGAAGTGCTTCCCATGGGAGCTATTGTCACGGCTTCTGGCACAGGTGCAGAAATGAACGGTGGTGCAGTCATTACGAATGAAGAAAAGATTATCAAGGCCGGGATGGCGGCGGCAGCGCCCAGATTTGCCATTCTCGATCCGGCATATACAGCGTCTCTTCCCCGGATGCAGGTGATTTCAGGAGCATTCGACACTCTGAGTCATGCGATGGAAACTTATCTGGGCAATTCCGATCAGGATAATGTATCGGATGATGTGGCGCTGGCTATTATGAGAAATACCGTCGTAAACATGAAGCGTCTGCAGAAAAATCCGGATGATATGCAGGCAAGGGGCAATCTGATGTGGGATTCTGCGATGGCGGAAAACGGCATTTTGAAGGTTGGAAGAGTAACTGACTTCCAGGCACATCAGATCGAGCATCAGCTTGGGGCTTACACAGACTGCAACCATGGACAGGGACTGGCTGTGATTCATCCAGTATATTACCGGCATATCGTGAAGGATGGCAAAGAGAAATTCACCAGGTTTGCCAAAGAGGTGTTCGGTGTGGATACAGCCGAGGCAGGTCTTGAAGCGTTGGCGGGCTTTATCAGAGATTGCGGATTGCCCACAAAGATGTCAGGTTTAAAATCGAAGGTGGAAATCACGCCGGAAGTACTCAGAAGCGTGGCAGATACCTGCAACATAATCAAGTGCAATCCAAGGGAATTAAGCCGTGATGAGATATACGATATTTTGCTGGAGTGCATGTAAGGATAGAAGAGCATGAGGAAATGGTTATGAATCTGATGGTAGGGCTTTTCGGTATGATTTGGACGCAGTTGGTGGTGGAAATTATTATGCTTCCCGTTTCGCTAGAGCGTGTTTGAAAATTGCTTTCCGCAAGATGTATTCCACAATTTGTGGGATATTTGGTTCAAATAAGGGAGGCGTAGCGGGCTACGCTGACCGAATTTGGGACAAATAGACCGCAAAGTGGGGGATGCAGATTGCGGGAATGAATTTTCAAACACGCTCTAGGAATGTATTTGACAACTCTGAAAAAACTAAAAAGCAGATTTTATAAGATAAAAGGAGGAAGGACTTTATGAAAACAAGAATGATTGGGAGAGATTTGGAAGTATCTGCTGTCGGATTAGGCTGTATGGGTATGACCCATGCCTACGGAGCGCCAGCAGATAAGCGGGAGATGACAGAGCTGATTGCACAGGCTGTAGATCAGGGCTGCACGTTTTTTGACACGGCGGAAACCTACGGAACGCGGGAATGCCCACATGATAATGAGGAACTGGTGGGAGCGGCTCTGAAGCCCTACCGGGATAAGGTAGTCATTGCCACCAAGTTTGGCATTCATTTTGACTGGAGCAGTGAGGCGGTCAATCTGCCGGTCATGGTGGATTCCCGTCCGGAAGTGATTCGGGCTTCGGTAGAAGGATCTCTGAAGCGGCTGCAGACCGACCACATTGACCTTTACTATCAGCATAGACTTGACCCGAAGATCCCCATTGAGGAAGTGGCCGGTGTCATGGCGGAGCTGATCCGCGAGGGAAAGATCACCCATTGGGGGCTGTCTGAGGCGAAAGAAGATACCATCCGCCGCGCTCATGCCGTTTGCCCCGTGACTGCAATTCAGAATCGTTATTCCATGATGGCTCGCTGGTATGAGGCTCTGTTCCCGGTATTGGAAGAACTGGGGATTGGCTATGTGGCCTTCTCCCCTATGGCCAATGGTCTTTTGAGCGGAAAGTACGGAAAGGATACGGTGTTTGGAGGACATGAGGATTACCGCAGCGTGATGCCTCAGTATCAGCCGGAAAATATCGAACGCAACCGGGAACTTTTGGAATTGCTGCAAAACACGGCGAAAGAAAAGAATGCTACGCCTGCTCAGATCTCGCTGGCGTGGATGCTGTGCAAAAAACCCTATATTGTACCGATTCCCGGTACCCGCAAGCCGGAGCGCCTGACGGAGAATCTGGGAGCCGCAGATGTAGAGCTGACCGCCGCAGAGGTAGCTGCGCTGGATGCTGCACTGGATCGGATTCCTATGTCTGAGGTGTATGGCGGCGCTCCTGTAATTCAGAAGTAACCGCTATCATAAGCAAAAATACTAATAGGAGGAATTTCACTATGCGTAAAAATTTTGGAGCAAAACCCTGGTTCTATCCCCTACCGGTACTGATGATTGGCACCTATGATGAGGATGGTACGCCGGATGCCATGAATGCCGCCTGGGGCGGCCTGTATGATGCGGATAAGATTGTTCTCTGCTTGAGCGAAGGACACAAGACTACCATGAACATTAAGATGAAGGGGGCATTTACCGTCAGCTTTGCCGATGCTGTCCATGTGACGGAGGCGGATTATGTGGGAATGGAGTCTGCTAATCAAGTGAAAGACAAACTGGCCAAGGCTGGCCTGCACACATTGAAAAGTGAGTATGTGGATGCACCCATCATCGACGAGTTTCCGCTGACACTGGAATGCAGGCTGCTGAAAATGACTGAGGATGGGAACATCATCGGTCAGATTGTGAATATCAGCGCAGATGAGAGAATTATCGGAGAAGATGGGAAGATTGATGCTTCCCTGCTCCAGGCAATTTCTTTTGACCCGGTACACAATGTTTATTTGAAACTGGGGGAAAAGGTGGGCAATGCTTTTCAGGACGGAGCAAAACTGAAATAATTCTCAGCAAAAAGCCGCCGCTATGGTATTATCCATGCGGCGGTACTCTATATAATCTGGTTTAATCCTTTCATATTTCGACAGTTTCAGAAATGCTATTAAATACGCAGACAAACCGGAAGTTATAAATCAACAATCTCGCAGACAATTTCATCTATGTCTTTCGTGCTTACATCAATTTTGTTTTTAGATGTTGGCACACTGTTGTTTTCCCCACGCCCATAGTGCCGCCAATCAAATAAATAGTTTTCATTTTTTATTCCTCAAATCCCGATTTATCAATATCTGAAAACTGAAATTACCTAATTATTTCAGTTTTCTGCAAAATAATGTTCCATTGCATATTCAAAATGCTTATTAAATTTCAGAGCTGCGTTTTTACTTATCTCTAACTCCGGCTTCACCATGTCAAATGCATGCATATCACTTTTATATACATCCATCTCTGCCTCTATACCGACTTTGCACAGATTATCTATATAGGTACATGTTTCTGCATAAAATGGCTCCCCATTTCCCACAAATGTGTACGCTGGCGGCAGATGCGAATAATCAGTCTGTCTTGCTGGAGCGGCATAAGGTGATACTTTCTTCTTGACATTTTTCCTTAAATAAAGCTTCCAGGCAATGTGATTTTTTCTTGTGTTCCACACCTTTCCGTGATTATTTACAGATGTTTCTGTATCAAAGTTGTCAATCATCGGATAGAGTGGCATCTGATAAGCAATATTGACCTCACCTTTATCTCGTGCCATCATACACACTGCAACACACAAACCTCCACCAGCACTTTCGCCACCAACCATTATCTGATTTTTGTTTATGCCCAGCTCATCCGTATGATTTTTAAGATACACAAGCGCATCGTAACAATCTTCTATTGCAGCTGGAAACGGTTTTATGACAGAAAGTCTGTATCCAGGTGAAATAACTGTTGCTCCATACTTCTTTACTAAGTCAACTGCTCTTGACATATGAATCATTTCTTTCATTCCTGTCATATAACCGCCACCATGTATCCATAGTATTCCTGGCACATTTTTTGAACTTACTTTAGAAGACACTACCAGTGTCGGTATATATTTTCCATCTCTTCGTGGTATATGAATTCTGGTGCAATTAACATCTTTGTCTGGAAATAACTTGTACATCGTCTCGTTACCTTTTCTGCTTTATGTTTCCGCTGTTGATTAATTTGTAAAATTCCGATTTATCGCCTTACTATTTAATATATTTATCATATTGCCTGTTGTTCTTCAAGCTGTTTTCAGCCTTATTTGTGCAAAGATTATCTGCCCTGTCGTGGCATTTCCATTTCCTAATTTTCATTAAAATCACTCTGACGGCTGAATTCCCGCCAATCTGCATATTCCTTCTGACGGTCTGCCATAACTGTTTCTGCAAATCGTACCGCATCAGTCCCAAGCAACAGACGGAACGGAGGGTTATCCGCTTCAATGGCTTTTATGATGCACAGTGCACCCTTGTCCGGGTTGCCCGGCTGTGTACCGTGAGATAAGTCCTTGCCAATTCGCCGGGCACCGGCAGTTCCCTCGTAAATTCATATAGGCTTTCGGGCTTTCGCGCGGTAACAATCGCCCGGTCTCCCTGCCCCAGAACCTTGCGGGCAATGCTGCGCCCCAGACCGCTGGAGCAGCCTGTAATCAACCATGTTTTCATGCTGTTTCCTCCTCATGTTTTCTTTCTATTTTAGCACGATCTGAAAAAAGAAGAAGTCCCGAAAAGTTGTGCGGCATATACCTTTGACTTATAACTGCATAACGAACAGAGACTTCTGTTTTGGGTCTAAAATCAGTAAAATGGAATCAGAAAATAAAAGCGCTACAAGAATGAAAGGATCAACATGAAAAAAAGAAAAAAGAGAGTATTTGTCATAGCCGCGCTGGTTGTTCTGCTTGGTATCGGATGGTGGTATCTGTTCCTTGGCAGTCGGATTACTGATGGCAGCAGCGAGGTAATAGCCGGAGAGGATGGAACCCGCTCTCTGGTTGTGTATTTTTCCAGAACTGGGGAAATACCGAATACCGTGGACGCTGTCGCATCTGCGACGCCCAATTCCAATCAGGCCGTGGACGGCAGCGATACGGAAGCTGCTGCGAAAATGATTCAGGATCTTACCGGGGCCGACTTGTATCAAATTCGGACAGACCGATATTACCGCAGTGCCTTCTGGGGAACGGCTGCTACTGCATGGATAGAAGAAACTCTGAATTTGAGACCGGGACTGGCTGCACAGCCTGAGGATCTGGATGACTATGATGTCATTTATGTGGGTTATCCGATCTGGTGGTTTAATGCGCCTATGGCAATCGGGAGTTTTTTGGAAAGCTATGATTTGACAGGAAAGACCATTGTGCCTTTCTGTACCAGCTCTGATAACGGGATTGATGTCAGCATGGACTATATCCGTGATGTTTCAGACGGAGCGACGGTTTTGGATGGTTATCGCGTCCATAATTCCAGTTTAGAAGATGTGGCGGAGTGGCTCACCCGCATTGGTATGCTGGAGCAAACAGACGGGGCCGATGCGGCAGACAGCGAACAGACAGAACCGGAAGAAAGCGCCCTTGGCTATATTACGGAGGGGACTGAAAGATACCGGAGCTTTGTCATCGACAACGTGTTCCATTCTGTCAGTGATGGCGATATCCATTACAATGTCTATATCCCGGAAAGCTATGACGGCAGTGAACCCTATGCTCTGTATTTTACTCTGCCGGGCTATGAAGGACTGTATTTTCAAGGAGTCGCCGCAAACATACAGTCTGAGGAATTCGGTTTTGAAGCGCAGAAATACAACGAAAAGATGATTGTTGTTGCCCCGCAGCTCAGTGATTGGGGCGAGACATCTGCTAATCAGACCATCGCATTGGTGGAATATTTTCTGGAAGCGTACAACATTGACCAAACGAAGGTGTATGGCAACGGCTTTTCCGGCGGCGGAGAAACCATGTCTCAGGTAATGGGTAAACGGCCCGATCTGTTTACTGCCTATCTGCAGGTCAGTTCTCAGTGGGATGGAGAATTTGAACCCGTCGTAGAACAGCGGCTGCCGGTGTATTTTGCCATTGGCAGGAATGACGAATACTATGGTCCGAAACCCACACAGGAGGCTTATGATACGCTCCATTCTTTATACGAGCAGCAGGGATTGACGGATGCGGAAATTGACGAGCTGCTGGTGTTAGATGTGAAGGAGCATGGATATTTTACCGAACGGGGTATGTCTAACGAACATGGGGGCGGCGGTCTGTTCGCCTATGATGAGGAAATCATGGGATGGCTGTTTTCCCATTGACAGGGATATGTTAGGAGACATTCTGAATGAGAAAATTAGCAGTTGTTTTGTTTTGCATATTGCTGATGGGTACCATTTCCGGATGCAGCAGCGATTATGAGTGGGTAATGAACGCGGAAGAGTTGGAAGAATCGCAGACCACAGGTTCCAATGTGCTGATTGCCTATTTTTCCGTGCCGGAGGCTGTGGATACTACAGATGCTATTGCCGGGGCAAGTATTGTGGTAAAGGACGGCGAAAAGCTGGGCAACACAGAGTATGTCGCTGAACTGATTCAGGAGACAGTAGGCGGAGATTTATTCCGAATTGAAACAGTGGAGGACTATCCTCTCGACCATGAGCCGCTGGTAGATCAGGCGGCAGATGAGCAGGATGCAAACGCGCGTCCGGAATTAGCCACCCATGTGGAGAACTTCGGGCAGTACGAATATGTGTTCCTGGGATTCCCAAACTGGCTTGCGTACCACAATTTGATACAATGCACCCAAGCATGAGTTTGGGTGCAAATTTTAACGATAGGAATTTTAGGCATCTATCAGGAAAATACCCGCAGGCGTATGGAAACATCGCAACACCGAAATTGATACAATGCGGAATTGAGAAAATGCCTGAAAATAAGGCATTTCACGGGTTTTGCTGTTTTATTTTTTCGTTTTTTGAGCCTTTTTTCTGTTGTGGGGACTGCTCCGTTTTCTGATTTTGCACCTCCTTTTAACGATAGCAGGAATCGTTAAAAGGTTTGAATGGAGGCAAAGATAGAGCCTCACGCAGGGAGCGATAACCTTGGCACCATAAGGTGTCTTATTTTCCGGCAGATACGGACACGGAAAGCCGAGAAAGCCCGTAAATCCGCCACTTTCGGTACTACATAGGTCTGAAAGTTACATTATTTTTGTGTGCTTTTAAGTGCATTTTTACATTTAGGAGCGGGTGAACCTTTGTTCTAGGGTGCTTTTGCCTGATAGTTTATACTCGCAGGCAAAAGTCGGTTATTATCACGGAAACCCGGATACAAACACGGAAACTGCTATACTATCAGGCAAAACCCTTATACGAACACGGAAACTGCCAGTGAGTTTTCGTGATAATATAAGGGTTTCCGTGATTGTATAAGTAGTTTCCGTGTTTGTATACAGAATAGTGATAAAAAGAGAATTAAATATTGATGAAACGAGGAAAGGGTTTGCTTGCATAGCCCCTTTTCTTATTTTCAGGCAATGCATTCAGTAAAGCGTGGTGGATATATTTGAAGAAAAAAGTTATAATTTTTTTATGTTTCGCAGGAATATTTCTGATGAAAACTTGTCTTTATAAGTGAAGGCCTTCATAACTACGGCAAGAGGAGGATGTGGATGGAAGATTTACAGATTATCGACTTATACAACCAGCGTGATGAGAATGCAATATCAGAAACTGCAAAGAAGTATGGGGCGTTCTGTGAGAGTATTGCATTCAACATACTGACGATTGCCGCAGATGTAGAGGAATGTGTCAATGATACATATTTGTAGGCATGGAATTCCATACCGCCGCAACAGCCAGCCAGACTTGGCGCATGGCTTGGCAAGGTTGTACGGAATATCGCAATTAACCTTTGGAACAAAAATCATCGGAAAAAGCGGTATGCCGGTATGGAACAGCTTTTGAGTGAGCTGGAGGACTGCATTCCATCTCCTATAACAGTAGAACATGAAATTGAGGAGAAGGAACTGACAGAGTTCTTAAATACATGGCTTGCTTCACTTCCAAAGGCTGACCAGATTCTTTTCATGCGCCGCTATTGGAATGGTGAAGCGGTCAAAGACCTTGCGAAGGAATACAGGATTATGCCCAGAGATATGGCAAAGAGGATGTATCGGCTGCGACAGAGTTTGAAATCCGCACTTGAAAAGGAGGACTATTCACTATGAAAGAAAAAGAAGCCAGAAAGCTGTATAATAGCATGACTAATGTGAAAGATGATTATATTGAAGAAGCCCGGAAAGAAAAAGCTAAAAGGAAGCATCCCATATGGATTAAGTGGGGAATGGCGGTGGCATGCTTATTTTTGGGCGTCATAGCCGCATATGCAATTCCAAATATTTTTGTTTCTACTTCTGAAAATGGTGACCACATGGATGCAGGAATAGAAGATGTCTCTTTGGATGGAAACCCTAATGGGTATAGCACTGCCCAGGGAGAACAGCCGGCCAATGATATAGAAATAGCAGAGCAGGATCAGGCGGCGCAAAAACAGGAAACGGAAAGTCTGCCAGAAGTTTTGGATAACGGGGAATCTGAATTATCAGAAATAACGACTGTAGTTTCGGACTATGCCTATGGGGGTGAAGCCTGCTATAAGGCCCCGGATAATGGTCACTGTATATATTCAATTCCTTTGCAAAAAGCTATGGAAGAATACGGGGATACGGTCTTATACAAAACCGTAGTAGATGTATTTAGTGACAATAATATGTTTGAATCTAATAGTGAAGCTGTGAAAAATGAGATAGAACAGCTCGCTGAAATAGACTATACAGTCGATTTTGAACATTATAATGACGGAACAATGGATCATTATTATTTCGTTCTTTACGCCACGCAGGAGCAGCTTACAAATTTTGAAAGGAATGATAATTATGGATATATGTTCTGGCTGTATGATGAACGGGCGAAGTAGGAGCTTTTGCAGGACATATACAAAATAGTCAGTTATCATCCAATTTGAAAAGCTGATCTGGCAGGTATCCATAGCACATTGTTTTGCGAAGTGGAGTACCTGCCTGTTTTTTTCATCCGTTTGTATGACAGAAAAATGGCAGAAGGAATCTGCATCGCCTATCCTATCATTCAGCGCAAAGCTCTACCAGTACAATCTCCGGGCGGTTATTAAAGCGGAACGGTATGATGCTGTTACCAATGCCACGGCTGACCACCATGTCCGTGCTGCCATCCGTATACAGCCCTGCATCATATTTGGGGAACAGTCCCTGATTGGGTGCAACCAGACCGCCGATGAAGGGCAGACGGAACTGGCCGCCATGTGCATGGCCGCTTAAGACTAAACCAATACCGCAGTCTGCATAAGTTCCAAACAGCTCCGGGCGGTGGGAGAGCAGGATTGTGTAGCCGCCTTCGTTGCCGGCCAGGGATTTTAATTTTGTACCGACCATAGAAGGCACTTCCCCGAACATATCACCCTTAACTGTAAAATCGGGATCGGAAAGCCCGATAAGCATAATCCTTCCGCCATCCCGTTCCAGCCATACGGTTTTATCTTCAAGCACAGTCACGCCAGCCGTTTCAAGGCCGGTTCTGAGCCGCCCATACTCTGTCAGGCGGGCTTCATGGTTGCCTGTCACATAGTAAACGGGGGCGATCTGGACAGCCTCTTTTGCAAAGGAAAGGGCTGTGTCTATGTCTGTATGTGCAGAATCTACAAGGTCCCCGGTTATCACAATAATGTCCGGCCCGCTTTCGGACAGCATCCGCAGCAGCGTGGAGTTATCCTTTCCAAATTCGGCATTATGAAGGTCGGATACCTGTGCGATGCGGAACCCGGAAAAGGCAGGCGGGATTCGGCTGCTGGAAATGGTAGCGGTGCTTACCATCAGCGCAGTGTTCCCCCATGCTGTCCATATGACCAGAGCCAGCAGCACGGATACCGTGCAGAATGCGGCTGTCTTTTTTGGAGAAAATCTTTTTTTCATTTCTTTTTTACCCCATTTCCACTGTTGTGCCCCTGGACAGGCAGGGACTTCCCGGCATCACATTAAATGCGTGTCGCTCCATTTTTTCATATCCTTCAAAATAGGAATGAAACTTTTCCCCAGATCGGTCAGGGAATACTCCACCTTCGGCGGCACTTCATGATAGATATAGCGGGAGATGAATCTGTCCTGCTCCAGTTCGCGGAGCTGCTTGGTAAGGGTGGACTGCGTGATGTCTCCAAGCCTCCGCCTCAGTTCCCCGAACCTCTGCACTTCATATTCCGCAATGTACCATAATATCGTTATTTTCCACTTCCCGCTCAGGATGTTCTGTACTCTGACCATAGCTGCACATTGGGGCAGCGGCGCTTTCATATTGCTCATGTGGCTTCCTCCTTTTGGCAGCATTATACTATATCCGCCCTTTCAGTTCAAGGTACTATGTTTTTTGATACCGGTATCATTTTACGCACTATAAACGAAAAAAGACAGTACTTTTCTTTTTTCTGCCAGTTGCTATAATGTGATTCAAGAAAGGAGGCGGACGGGATAAACACATCAGTGGATATAGCGGGCATCACATTGAAGAACCCGGTGATGCCTGCGTCCGGGACATTCGGCTCCGGGCAGGAATACAGCGGGTTTATGGACTTGAACCGGTTAGGGGCAGTGGTCACAAAAGGCGTGTCCCTTGTCCCGTGGGAGGGGAATCCCACACCAAGGATCATGGAAACAGCCAGCGGCATGATAAACGCGGTGGGGCTGCAGAATCCGGGGATTGACGTCTTTATCGAGAGGGACCTCCCTTTCCTCAGACAGTTTGACACGAAAGTCATTGTCAATGTCTGCGGCAGTACCGTAGCGGATTATCTGGGGGCTGTGGAACGGCTGGCCGGGCAGGAGATAGACATGCTGGAGATCAATATTTCCTGCCCGAACGTGGAGCATGGCGGGATAGCTTTCGGGCAGGAGCCGCGCATGGTGGAGTACATCACGAAGGAGATAAAAAGGAAAGCGGCGCAGCCCGTTTCCATGAAGCTGACGCCGAATGTCACGGACATAACGGAGATTGCGAAAGCGGCAGAGGCAGGGGGAGCGGATGCTCTCTCGCTGATCAATACCATCACGGGCATGAGGATTGACGTGAAGAAAAGGGCATTTGGCGTGGCGAATAAGACGGGCGGGCTGTCCGGGCCCGCAATACAGCCGGTTGCGCTGCGGATGGTATGGCAGACCTGCCGGGCGGTAAGCATCCCGGTCATCGGGATGGGAGGAATCCAGTCGGCGGAGGATGCCCTGGAGTTCATCATGGCCGGAGCCGCGGCGGTGGCAGTCGGGACGGCGAATTTCAGAAACCCTTACGCTATGCCGGAGATCATCGAGGGACTGGAAAAGTACATGGAGGAAAACGGTATCATGGACCTGCGGGAGATCAGGGGTATCGTCAGTTAGGAATTTTACAGACAGGAAGGAGAAATGATTTATGCATTACACAGGAACAATATGGAGACCGCCTTACGAGGCATGCAGCGCGCTGATCCAGGTGACGGCGGGCTGCACACACCACAAATGTAAATTCTGCACGCTTTATGAGGACGTGCCGTTTAAGTTCCGCATGTCGCCCTTATCAGAGGTAGAAGCGGATTTGAAGGAAATGAGCCGCTATTACAGGAACGCAAAGAGGGTATTCTTTACCGGGGCAAACCCGTTCGTCTTAAGTTTTGACAAATTGAAAACGCTGGCAGAACTTGTAAGGAAATATTCCCGAAGGCAGAGTCCATCGGCTGCTTTGCCCGCATTACCGACATCACGCCAAAGACCACGGAGCAGCTAAGGGAACTGCGTGAGCTTGGGTACAACAGCCTTACCATCGGCGTGGAGGCGGGGGATGAGGAATCCCTGTCCTTCATGCATAAAGGGTTCGGGGTAAAGGAAATCATGGAAGAGTGCGGCAGGCTGGATGAAGTGGGCATGGACTATAATTTCTTTTACCTTGCCGGGATATATGGCTCCGGGCATATGGAGGACGGGGTGAAGAACACGGCGGAGGTGTTCAACAGGCTCCACCCGAAGATCATCGTTTCTTCCATGCTGACTATCTACCCGACTTCGGAACTGTACCAGGAAATCCAGGCAGGAAACTGGATGGAGGAAACGGAGATAGAAAAGCTGTATGAACTGAGGACGCTGATTGAAAGACTTGACATTGACACCTATTTTGCCACGATGGGCGCATCGAACTGCGTCAATGTGGAAGGCCACCTGCCGAAGGATAAGAAAAAAATGATCAAGTGGCTGGATGAGGTCATTGGCTCCGTGGATGAGAAGGAGCTGCGCAGATACCGTGAGAACCTGCGGCATCTGTAAAGGGGGCAGGGGATGATACAGGATATCTCACCCTGCAGGCTGGATAACGCATACCGTGAAACTGCACCGGCCTTGGATGACTGCGTTTTTTCCTTCCGGGGAGATGAGGTGCTTTTGTGGGAAGGGGAGGATGGGTGCAGGAGCCTGCCATCCTTCCGGGATTTACAGTATCCGGCGGAGGAAATGCCCCGCCAGGCTGTATTCTTGTTCCGGGTGGATAAGGAATCCGTATTCCTGCTGGACGGGACAGCGCCCGGATGCCGGGGGCTGCGGTATTTCCCGGTCTGCGAGTTAAAAGGAATTTTGCCGGGATGGGCTTTCTTTGCGGGAGTTACAGCCCTGCATTTAAACCACTGGTATGAAAGGAGCAGGTATTGCGGCAGATGCGGAAGTGTGGTGGAAAAGAAAATGGGACAGAGGGCGCTTGTCTGCCCGGACTGTGGGAATACAGTATATCCCTGCATCGCCCCGGTGGTAATGGTGGCGGTCATTAATGGCGATAAGCTGCTTATGACTAAATATGCAGGCCGTTCCCTATCACAGTGGGTACTGATATCCGGCTTTGTGGAGACAGGGGAGATGGAGGAAGCGGCGGAAAGGGAGGTCTTTGAAGAGACAGGCATCCGCATCAGGGACCTGCAGTATTTTGGCAGCCAGCCGTGGGGATTTTCCGATTCCGTGATTGCAGGCTATACCGCAAGACTGGACGGCCCTGATGAAATCCGCCTTGACAGGAAAGAACTGGCGGAGGCAGAGTGGCATCTGCGCTCCAGACTTCCGGATGAATTGACGGATATCAGTATTGCCCATGAGATGATTGAATCACTGAGACTTTAAAGGAAAGGCTGGATAAAAAATATTTTGCTATACTAAGGATAAAGAGGAAAAGGGCTCACAGGCCCTTTTTCCAATTCCGGCGGTCTGCTTTTTCCCAGGCAGGCCGGGCGGCATGATAACGGAAATTACTTGGAAAGCGGGGAGGTTAGAGGTAATATGCGAGTGGAGGAATAGGCAGACTATATTATCAAAAATGAAAAGTCTGTGATTCACGTAGCCAGATTAACCATTCACGAAGTAGGCGTTAGAAATCACCCTGATTTTTCCGATAAGTTAGTTGAAGACTGGAGGTGGCAGATACGGTAAAAATTGCAGTATGTGATGATGAAAAAAATATAAGGTCTTATCTTGTTTCACTTATTAAAAAGCAGGGCAGGGAATGCGGTATCACAGAATATGCCTCTGCCGATGCGTACCTGTCAGATGGCAAAGAATATGACCTTGTATTTCTGGATATAGAGATGGGCGGCTCCGGCACAAGCATGGACGGCATGGGGCTGGCAAGGCATATCCGGGGCATGGAAGCACAGAAGCAGCCTATCATCATTTTTGTTACAGGATATGAAAAGTATGTTTATGACGCGTTTGACGTAGGGGCGTTCCAGTACCTGGTAAAGCCCGTGGACGAACAGAAATTTGCAGAGGTGTTTGGCCGGGCGGTGGGGCAGATCGTATCGGAGGCAGAGCAGAGAAAGAAAAGACTTGTGATCCAGTATGGTGGTGAGGGAAAAGCCATACCGCTGAATGACATTTATTACATGGAGAGCCGGAACCACAATATCGTCCTGTACCTGAAAAGCGGAAATATAGAATATTATGCGAAGATTGGGGATTTGGAGGAGGAACTGGTAGGGCGGTTTTAGCGCATCCACCGGGGATACCTGATTAACCTTTTCCATGTGGAGGGGTATGACAGGACGGAGGTAAGGATGGCGAATGGGGATAAGCTGCTGCTTTCAAGGTATAAGTATGACGGCTTTGTGCAGGCATATATGAATTACATTTCGGAGGAAAGTCTATGAGCCAGTCAGGCGGAGAATTTTTATGGCAGCATCCGCAAAGTAAGGCATGAGATGAAGAACCATATGGCGAACATCAAAGGTCTGGCAGGAGCCGGGGAGTATGGGGAGATAGAGGACTATGTACGGCGGATGGATGAGACCATGCAGGAGCTGGAGTATAAGTATGTGACAGGAAATGCAGTTATGGATGTCATTATCAATGATAAATACCGCAGGGCAGAGAAAGCGGGAATCCAGTTTGATTCAGATTTTCGGTATGGAGGGGAAATCCCGGTATTCGATTTAGGGATTATTCTGAACAACCTTCTGGATAATGCCTTAGAAGCCTGCGAGAAGTTGGAACCGGGGAAAGGGTTCATACGCTTTACAATGAAACGGAAGAAACAGTTTCTATTGCTGGATGTCGAGAACAGTTTTGACGGGGCTGTGCCTGTGCAGGCGGGCGGAAAGTTTATTCCACCCACAACGAAACAGAGTACCCTGCCGGGGATTATCACAGAACATGGGATTGGGCTTGAAAATGTGCGTGATGTGGCAGAGAGGTACTTTGGGGGCGTAAACATAAAAGTGAAAGGGGATGTATTCCATGTGACAGTCATGTTACAGCAGGGGGAGGTGGGAGAATGGAAGAAATGACATTGCCTTATCGATAAAAGGAAACTAAAAAATTGTTAGAATGGAGGATTAAAAATGGCTATTAGTGGAGTAGGACAGAGTTATTATCAGAACAATGTGGCAACAGCAAAAAACGTAAATAATACGGAGAAGTTCGCATTGGAGAAAACAGAAAGTACACGGGAATTATCGGAAGCGGAAGAGATGGCAATTTTCAAAAAGGAATTTTATGCTGAAGTTGATAAGATACCAAAGGATAGAACAATAGCAAATGTTGCAATCAACATATCAGAAGAAGCATTTAAGAATATGAAAGCTGACCCAAAGTATAGGGAACAAATGTTATCTGCAATTAGACGTGATATGACTGGTTCTGTTGCCCCTGCTCCGGATTGCTCTATGGTGATTACGGTAGGAGCCACTGCTAAAGATTACAGAGCAGATGGATGGTCTGTTAACAATGATTCAGAATTTTATGCACGTTCCCAAAACAGCTTTTATAAGAAAACAAGTGAAAAGAAAGACAGGCAGAAGGAACTGCTGGAGGAATATCTGGAAAAGCGGGCGCAGGCGAAAAAACAGCAGCAGGAGCTGCTGGATGAAAAGATTGCAAAGATGGAGCAGGAACGAAGCAGACTTTCCCGCTCATGGAGCAGTGATAGACAGATGGCGAAAGCATCAAATGCTTATGATGCAAATGTTATGATGGGAACTGTAACGGGTGGAGATTCGCTGCTTGGCTGAATAAGGGCATTATGCCCGGACTTACCATAAGGGGGCATGGGCGGCCCTGAATGACAGAGGGACCGCAGTTAAGATTTTTTGAAGGAGGATGAGAATTATGTCAATGGAGATCAGTAACAATTATAGCAATTATGTGGCAAATTATGCTGATACCGCGAAAAAGTCGGATAGCAAGGCGGCAGCAGAGGTAAAGGCAAACACATCAACCAACAGCAAAGACAAGGTGCAGGCATATTATGAACAGTTATGCAAGAAATTTCCACAGATAAATTTCAATACAAATGGCGGCGTATTACCGAGCAACAGTAACAGAGTCACGGTAAATCTTTCGTATGACTGTTTGAAGAAGATGGCCAACGATCCTGAATTTGCAAAAGAAATTGAATGGAATCTGTCAGGAGAAGTTGCAGCAAATTCAATGGTTTATGGGTGGGCGCAAAGGGATGGTGTCGTGCTTGGCGGAAGAACTGTTACATATGATGCCAATGGCAACAGGCAGTCATCCTGTGGTGGCATGAGGACGGCAAATACAGGAAACGGAAATAGCAATATTGATAAAACGCAGAAGAAGTATAAGGAAGAGGAAGAACGCTGGTTAAAAGCCAAGAAGAAACGTGAAGAAAAGGAAAAGTTCGCTGAAAAAATATCCGAAAGGCGGGCAGAGAGAAAAGCCCAAATGGAAAAGGTGGTGCAGGAGCATACAGAAAGGAGCGCAATTAGAAGAGAACAGATAGCAAAGGAGAATGCTGTTCAGATACCTATAGAGTTTTCTGCAGGTATGGATATATCTGCATCTACAGGTTTTGATATTAAGGCATAAAGAAATACCATAAGAGTGCATGGGCGGCTCCGAATGACAGAGGGGCCGCCGTTGAAATATTTTTATCAAGGAGGATGATGGTATGTCCATGAATGTGAATGGAAGCACAAAGCAGGCGGGAACCGAATGGTTCCAGAACATGAAGCTACAAAAGCCCAAAGGGAAAGCGGCGGAGGCACGGCTGCCAAAGACTGATAGTGCGGTGAACGTCACAACCTCAAAGGAAGGAATTGAAAGCCTGAAAAACGGCGGCAAGGCGGTGAGGCAGAAGGAGTCCATAATGCAGGCGTCAAAGTCCATAGGGGCAGGTTACGGATACCGTCTGTCAGAGGAAACCGAGAAGCTGAAAGGACAGAAGGAAAGCGGTGGCGCATACAGCCTTTCTGACAAGGCGGAGGATTATGTAAGGGCTTATGGCAATCTTTACGATGAGATCGTGCAGGGGTATAAGGACGGTACAATGGAGCGTTATGTGGAGGATGGAAACTCCGAGACGGGGTTCCGTAAAATGACGCTGGAGGAAGAACTGGCCGGGCTTGATAAGGCATTCGGGAGGATGGCTGATGAGGCGGGCGTTAAGGAAATGATTTCAGGCGAGTTTAAAAGACTGTCATCCAAAGCCGGAAGCAGGCAGACAGCTTTTGCGGATACAAATAAAAAGCCGCAGGGGACAGATGTACCGCAGAAACTGATGACGCTGGCGCAGGCTTGGAAGGATGCCTATAAGGTTTCCGGCTCCAAAGAGGGCGGCATGGAGAAAGTTTTATCCATGCTGAACGGTATGTTTGGCATTAAAAATGAAGCGTAAAGGAGGGATGCAGTTATGTCAAAGATTACAGACTACAGTTTTTTGTTTCAGAGTATGTTTGGAACGTCAAAGGCAAACCCGATTGGCAGCTTCCGGCTGTCACAGTTAAATAGCGGTTCGGTGCAGGCGCAGTTAAGGGCGGCGGGGATCGACACGAACAGCAAGCAGTATAAGGCCGCAGTTAGAATGATGACGCAAAACGGCAATAGTGCAATGTATGCAAATGTGCAGGGCATTAAAAATCTGATGAAAAGTTATGATAAGGATGGCGATTATATTGACCCGACTACGGGATTGGCGGGCCTTCTGGTGACAGAAGAAAACGCAAGCAGCCGGAAACGTATCATCTCCATTCCTGAGAGCAGCAAGGATGAGATGTTTGAACAGACCAGGAAAGAATTCCTGTGTGAAAACGGTGTCCTGAATGGTGACACAACAAAGCGGTCAGACGTATACACAAATATGTACCGAAAGGTGCAGAAAAATGACCGACTGGCGGCGGGATATACTATGGAACAGTATGAGCGGGCATATCGGCAGGCATTCTTGGATGCGGCAAGGAAAGCTGATCCCAAGTGGGAAATCGGAAAGCCGGTTCCGTCTGGAGCATTAGATGGAATCACACGAGAATCTGTGGAAGCAAACTTCAGGAAATCAGGCGGTTCGTTGGATATAAAGATATAATTTTTACACCCCAGTCCGTAGAGGCATAGACAACTATGCCTCTACGGACTGCAAGGGTGCAGGGGCGGCTTTGAGCGGGAGAGGGACTAAGTATTAGGACGGATAGCATAGGTGGCATTTTACCATTTGGCGGATATTTTAAATAGGAGAAAAATGTATGTCAATTAATATTTTCGATTATCGTGTTTATTTACAGGATGATCTTAAACTTAATAGAGAGTATTTGAAATCTCAGGAAAATCAAAATGAAGGCCGGAAAGTATTTGATAGAGATTCATTAGAAGTTTCCCAATTATCGAAAAACAGGGAAATCTTAATGGATAGAATTAAGCATACGGTGGTGCAGTCGGTGGCATCACTCAGCGATATGAGAGTTGGAATATTAAAGGAAGTCAGGGAAGAAAAAGGGCAATATGGTTATTCGGATGTTGTGAATGCCTGTGGGCTGAGTTATGCAAGGCTGTATTCTGAAATTGAGCAGCGCCATGAAAATGAACAGTATTATAAGGCAGATGGAACACTGCTGACAAAGGAAGAAGAAATTGAATGGCTGGATATGCAATATGAGCAGGAGGTGGCATGGCAGAAATCCTGTGCCAGAATAGCAGCTCAGGGGCAGGCCGTTCAGGGGAATATTCCTGAAATGCCAACAAAAGAGATTGAGGAATTGGAAGACAGCTTTTATCAGGCAAAGGATGCTTATATGAAGCTGTACCAGGAAAGCAGGCAGGCGGGGAAGCCACTCGTTTTGCAAAATTATATATTTGGCAGGGGCCGGATGTATGAAATGCTGAACAGAATAGGTAATTTACAGGAGAGGGTGGAATAATGCAGGTTAATTCGTCCAATGGTTCATTGCAGAACAGATATTTTTCAGGAACAGGAAGCATAGGAGGTATCCATTTGCCGGACTTCAATGACAAATATGTTTTCTCCAAAAAGAAAAGCGGCATCAGTGAGGAAGAATACCGAAAGCAGATCAGGGAACAGGCATATGAGGATTTTGCAAAAGGACAGTTCCAGAATAAATCCGAAGGGTTTAACAGGCTGATGAAAAACTACACTTCGGAAGTGTCCCCGGACAGAAAAGGAATCATCACTTCCGGGCTGAAAGCTGTTTCAGGAAACAGGCAGACTGTGCTGAAGCCGATAGATTTTGTGGCGACGCTGCTTGAAGGAAAAGTGAGATATCAGAAACTGCCGTCAGGCAATAGTGAGTACATAGAGTTCTATGATAAGAACGGGGAAATGGTGGCGACTTATTCCAATAATGGGTGGACGATGTATACCACCAATGCGGAGGCTTCCAGACAGACGGAAATGTGCATGATCTATAATGAGGCGTGGGGAAATGCCAAGAGAGGGATTCCGATGGCAGGCGGAGAATTAGTAAATGTGGAAAATCCGCAGAATAGTTTTGATGTAAAAGCATAGTAGGAAATTATTCCAAATAAGCCACAGAGGACGGACAGGGCAGGCATCCTCAGCTTTCCGGCAGATTGGGGAATCGGGGAGCAGTGAGAAAACCAATAAAGCACAAACGATAAAAGGGAACTGGCAGGGACAGGCTGGTTCCCTTGTTCCATATCAGTGCGGGGAGGCGGTGGTGGATGTCATAAAATAAGGCCGGTTACTGGCCTGAATGTAAAGGAGGAGGCGGCAGATGGAAGTGATCAGATGCCCCAACCCCAAATGCAGGCGGCGCATTTTGGACGATGAGGGGACGGAGACGGAGTGGACTGTCCTGGAGATTAAATGCCAGCACTGCGGAAAACTGGTAAGGCTGTACTGCGGGCCGGACGGGATAGAAACGAGGATACATAAGAGGAAAAAGCAGCGGGAGTAATATTCTGCTGCTTTTTTTATGCATAAATGATTAAGGCAGCGCTTTCCGGCCCATACTGATAACAGGTAATGGAAATTTATGGAAATTTCCACCGATGGGACATTTTATGCAGGATGCATAACATGGCTTTGTCATCCAAAACAGGCTGTGGAGGTATACGGTATGTGTATGGTCAGATGTCCCGCTTGCAAAGGACGGATCTGCGATATTATTGCCACCGCAGGAGGGCGTGTAGTCTTAAAGGTGAAATGCCCTGAATGCGGGAGGATAGTCAAATTGGAATGGCTACTACAGGTCACGGAGACAGCTAAATAAGACTTACTACCGAGCGAGTGGGACCAGGGAACATCGAGTCACGAATGGCCGGAGTGAAGCTAGAGACAATGAGCCTTAGCTTACTCCGGCCATTTTTCCATTTTAAATCAATTTCATATCAAAAATAGAAGCGTTTCTAGCTTTACGAAGGCGTAAAGAAAGGAACGCTTTTATGTCTGAAAAAATCATCAGAATCAAGTCAGGAAACGAAGAATTCACAATGAATGTCACGGAAGAGTCCTATGTGATTATTATCAAGCTTGGGAGCCACCATTCTTAAGCTTGAGAGCCATTGGAATCTACTGTATTATCAAGCTTGAGAGCCACCACTATATATAGTGGTTACGATAGAAAATATTGATATGGAATATTAGCCTCTTTTAAACTGTATTTCATGAAGGATTATATCTTTCAAATACATTTTAAGGAGGTTTTCTTTATGTTTAAGAAAACAAGAGTGAGACAGATCATAGAACTGCTTCAAAAGAATCTGAGTGACCGGGAGATTTCCAATGTTCTTGGTGTCTCCAGAAATTCCGTTGCACGGATCAGACAGGTTTCTGATGGTTACAATGGGGAATGGGAGGAACTTCTGATGATGACTGACGATGAATTATATCGCTTCTTTTATCCCGATAAGTTCAAGCCCAAAAACAGTTATGCTCCGGTTGATTATGCATATGTTCACAGGGAGCTCAGTAAAGTTGGGGTCACGGAAGTTCTCTTATGGGAAGAATACTGTGAAAAATGTAAGAAAGAAGGTGTAAAACCCTGCTCCTATCCTACATTCGCCAGAGGTTATAAAGGGTATACGGCCAGCAAAAATTATACCAGCCATGTGGAGCATAAACCGGGTGTCACACTGGAAGTTGACTGGTCAGGACCAACAATGAGTTATATTGATCCGGATAAGAATACAGAATGTACGGCGTACCTTTTTGTTGCAACATTTCCCTATAGTCAGTATACATACGTTGAAGCTGCAGCTTCTATGAATCAGTCCGACTGGTGGTACTGTAATGTACATATGTTGGAATTTTTTGAAGGTTCTCCTGTGAAAATCGTATGTGATAACCTGAAAACCGGAGTTATCACTCATCCCAAACACGGAGAGATTGTCTTAAATGATGCTTATTTATCTTTTGCCGAACATTATCAGGTCGCAATCATGCCGGCTGAAGTTAGGAAACCTAAGCAGAAACCAAGTGTGGAGGGTTCCGTGGGCAAGATTGCAAGGAAGATTATTGGCATGTTGAGACACGAAACATTCCATTCCCTGGAAGCTCTGAACCGCGGCATAATGGATGCTCTTGCCAAGCTTAATTCCAAGGAGTTTCAAAAGAGAAATGGCAGCAGAAAGATTCTTTTTGAAACCGAAGAAAAGCCAATGCTGAGGGCTTTGCCTCTGATCCCCTTTGAGATATGTGAGTGGTCCTATAATCATAAGGTTGGGCCAAACTCTCATATATGGTTTGAAAAAGGACAATACTCTGTTCCCAGCGATTATCTGAATCAATACGTTGATGTAAGATACAACAATGCAATCGTTTATATTTATTCATCACATAAATTGATTGCAGAACATAAACGCCTTCCGTCAGGACTTAAAAACGGTAAGAGAACAGAAGCATCGCACCTTCCTTATCCAGTATATATTCCTGAAACTGTAGAATCAACTACCGCAAAAGCGGAAGAAATTGGCACAAATACAACGACTGTGGTATGCAGGATTTATGAGAATGCAAAAATAAAAGAACAGGCTCTTATGGATGTCAGATCCGTTCCTGATATAGCAAGTATCTATGGAGAAAAAACACTGGAGGAAGCTTGCAGAAGAGCTTTAAAGGATTTCCATATGATTACATACAATACACTCATTCCTTACATAAAGGATATATCTAAAAGCAAGAAAAATAAAATGAAGTCTGAGAACGAAAAAGAGCAAAAACATGGAATCGTACGAGGTGCAGATTATTATAGGAAAGAAGGTACAAAGTAATGAATATAGAGATTAAGAAACAATTAGCAGTGTTGGAATTGGGGGATCTGGTATCTGCCATAGAACATCTCCTTACAGAACTTATAACAGAAAGACAGAATCGTTTGATCGCAAGGCTTACAAAGAATGCAGAGTTAAAGTATCCAAATGCAAATCTTGAAACACTTGATTGTGAAGCAAGGGGAATAAACAAAGACATGATCGTCAATCTGGCTTCCATGGGATTTGTAAGTGCTGCCACCAATCTGATTATTACAGGAGCGACAGGCGCCGGAAAGACGTATCTGTCATGTGTGCTTGGAGTAGAGGCGTGTAAACAGACTTTGCGAACCTGCTATATCAGAATGCCTGATATGCTGGGTCATTTTCAAAATCACAAAGATAATCTCAGAGAGCAGATACGGTACAGAAAAAGGCTTGGAAACTACAAGGTTTTGATCATTGATGAATGGTTAAACTATAAAATCAATGAAAGGGAATCGAAATTTATATACGAACTTATAGAACAGAGATGTGGAAACAGTCCAACGATTTTTGTGGGGCAATACGATGTGGAGGACTGGCATGAGAGACTTGGAGGTGGAACACAGGCAGATTCCATTATGGATAGGATCATCCATAATTCTTATACGATACCAACAACAGATAACAATTTAAGAAAACTATATGATTCTAAGAAGGCAAAAGTCGTAATTGATTCATTAGGATAATATCGCATATTTATGATAGTAATGGCATGGCTGCAATGGCAGTCATGCCATTTGTAACAATACTATATATAGTGGTTTAGGGCGGCTCTCAAGCGTGATAATTATATTGAAAACAAAGTGGCTCTCAAGTATGAGAACGGTGGCTCCCAAACTTGATAATAATCAACCAGCACGACTACCGCAAAAAGTATGACGGATATGCCAGCCGGTACGCCGCTTTGGAGAGCCGGATGGACAGCCTGGAAAAAGAGCGGGAGAGGAAAGAGATCCAGTATGACCTTTTCAGCGGCTTCCTTGCGGGGCTTGGCGAAACGGAGGAGCTGCCGGTGGATTTCAACGAGAAGCTGTTTCACAGGCTTGTGGATTACGCAACGGTCTATCCGGACGGCAGGGTGGTTTTTACTTTCCGCAACGGGGCGGAAGTCAGCATAAAGATTTGAAGCCGGAAGCGGCCGGGGCATCGGGTTTGTGCCAGACGTCTCCGGCCGCTTTTTCTGTGCGTGGAAATAGAGTAATTACTGTGTATGGAAATTTGCGAATAATTGAGGTATAATTTTGATAGTGGAAAAACTAAACAAATCTTGGAATTTGTGGAGGTATTAGTTGTGAATGAAAAGGACAAAGAAAGTCGAATTAGTAATATGATTAGTAATATTCTCGATTCGGCGGCCAATGAATTAGAAGGTCTTGGAATGGAAGCCATTAATATAATTTTTCAAGACGTAAAAGAGTGGGTGATAAATAAATACAATCAGTTTAAGTCGGATTCAAAGAATGATGCACAGGTAAAACTGCAGGAATTAGAAAGAAGTATTGAAATATTTAATGAGCACGTAGAAATTGGTATGAAACAAGAGGAACTTGCTGTTATGTGGGCAATGGGAAAATTAGGTTACAGCACAGAAGAAATTCAACAGGTTATAAATCTGGCAAATGGAACTAGTCCTACGGAAGATTAGATTTTGAAGCAACATGCGTAAAATGTGGATTGAATTACAAAAGGAGCAAATTAATCATGTATGATAGAGCCAATCCAGCACAAAATATTCAGGAATTAATAAATTACTTAGAAGGTATACATAATGATAAAGTGGTGTACAGAGGACAAAGTAAGGATTATGATTCATTAGTTCCATCTTTTTATCGAAATAAATTGTCGTCAACAAGATACGATAAACATTCAAAAGTAATTCTATCTCAATACAATAAATATAATCATTTTATCAAATATAATTCTGATATGGATAACGAGGTTAATATTGCTAAAAGAATTACAATGAACCATTTGATGGGAGGATTTGGGAAATCATTAGGTAATGTTATAGCACAACAATATGGAATTAATTCTGAATGCCTTGATGTAACATCAGATCCTCACGTTGCTGCTTTTTTTGCAACGCATCTTTGGCCTGAATATAATGCTGTTGTAAATTCTTCTGAATTAGGAATCATATATAGAATACACTGTATGAGTGATGATGACGATTCGATGATTCAACATGCGGGCATTGAATTAATGCTTTCTTCACATTATTTATTAGAAGACAGCGAACCTATTCCTCTGTTATTTAGTAGTGCTAGGTCTCAGCATACCAATAAAGAGTTTGATGAATTAAATGAGAAAGCACAAAATGTGCCATGCGGATCCAAAGGAGTCCTGTTCCTTCCATATTTAACAGGAGGATTTGGAGAAACATCCAATGCAAGTGCCTGTTTCCTGAATATGACGATGGACACAGATCAGGGAGTACAGTGGCGTGCAGTTTTAGAAGCGATCGGTTACGATTATATGAGTGTGACAGATATTTATAAAAAAGCAGGCGTGCCACTTGAATTTATGACAATCACAGAAGGTGGAAGTAATTCAGAAGTCTGGAA
>OLZF01000086.1_pt1 | contig 98412 bp, 74 predicted proteins | sample 1674391 | NCBI WGS metagenome assembly OLZF01 (sample SAMEA103958166, study PRJEB25191) | human gut metagenome | biome: human-associated habitat [ENVO:00009003]; feature: intestine environment [ENVO:2100002]; material: feces | place: Germany | collected 2013/2015
AGATGGAAATTTAGACAAGTGAAACGTGTTGCTAATTACTGTGGATCATACTAGACTTTATGGGCAGAGTATTTTTCAGAGAGTGCATACTGAAAAACGCAGGCGTAGCGGGCTACGCTGAGGCTTTTTTGCAGGTGCAATCGGGAAAATAGACAAGTTTTATCCTCATTCCTGATCTCGGTTCTTATAGAAATCGATTCTTTTGTGAACTTTTGTTCGATTTTCTATTGCCTTTTTCAAAAAACTATGGTATGCTTTATACAGAACATACATTCGAGGTTTCGTTATGAAAATATTATCAGAAGGCTTATCATTGCAGGAAAAATTGAATATTCTGGCTGATGCCGCCAAATACGATGTGGCCTGCACTTCCAGTGGTGTAGACCGCAGGGGAAAGAAGGGGAGCCTGGGTAACTCCTGCGCCGCCGGAATCTGTCACAGCTTCGCTTCCGATGGCAGATGTGTCTCACTTTTGAAGATTCTGCAGAGCAATGAATGCGTATATGATTGCAAATACTGCCAGAATCGTGCCAGTAATGATCGTGTACGGACAACCTTCACTCCCGAAGAAGTCTGCCGGCTGGTAATCGAATTCTATCGGCGTAATTATATCGAAGGTCTGTTTTTAAGCTCCGGTGTGTGTAAGAATCCCACTTACACCATGGAACTGATGTATCGTTCGGTTTATTTACTGCGTACACAGTACCATTTCAACGGCTATATCCATGTCAAGGCCATTCCAGGCGCTCCCCAGGAGTTATTGGAACAGATGGGATATCTGGCCGACCGCATGAGCATTAATCTGGAACTTCCCACTGCAGAAGGATTGAAAGAATTGGCTCCTCATAAAACGCAGAAGGCCATTTTAAAACCCATGGGACAGATTCAAAGTCGAATTGCCAACTACCGTCTGTCTATCGGGAAAGACGCCCGTATGGAGCGCAGCAGCGGAAATCGTTATCTCTCGGGCACAATCTTCGACACCTCCCCGAAACGTGTGGAAGAACAGCACCATTATCCCCAGACACGTACTTACCAACCGCCGGCATCGGCCAGTCCGGCACCTTTCGTTCCCGCCGGACAAAGTACGCAGATGATCATTGGGGCTACCGATGAGAACGACTATCAGCTTCTTAGAACCACTCAGAGCTTATACCAGCACTACGATCTGAAGCGGGTTTTCTACTCCGCTTATGTTCCGCTGAATGAAGACTCCCATCTTCCTCCGCTGGATACTGCTCCTCCTTTACTACGGGAACACCGCTTGTACCAGGCCGACTGGCTGCTGCGTTATTATGGCTTCCATGCCGAGGAACTGCTCAGTGCCGACCGCCCGAATTTTAATGTCCTGCTGGATCCAAAGTGTGACTGGGCGCTTCGGCATCTCGAATTGTTCCCTGTTGAAATCAATCGGGCCGATTATGCCACACTTCTGAAAGTTCCCGGCATAGGTACCAAATCTGCCATGCGGATCGTGAATAGCCGCCGAAGCGGAGCACTTACATTTGATGCTTTGAAAAAGATTGGTGTTGTCCTGAAAAGAGCCAAATACTTTATCACCTGTCAGGGACGGATGATGTATCATATCCGTATTCAGGAAGATTTTATCACCCGCCAGTTAATCGGTGAAGATCAGAAAAAGTCCTGGGAACTGGATCACCCGCAGACTTATCGCCAGCTTTCGCTCTTCGATGATAACTTGTTTGCCGTAACCCCGGACACTGCCGATATTCAAAAAACAGTTTCAGGACAACTCTGAACTGCATCAACGCAACAGTCTTACTATTTAACGAGGAAAATTTATGATTATCTATACGTGTGATGACCGATTTGAAGATATGATGACCTGTATCTATGACGCCTGGGCATCCAAACTGGGACATAAAAATATACGTCTGATGACAGAGCCTCTGGGAAATCTGGAATTGTTCTGTGAATACAGACACGTGGAGGCAGATCAGCAAAAAACAACAAATGTGATCCGTTCCATTCAGAATAAGATCTCTTTTGAAGCCTACCAGATGGTATTCCGCTGCGCCGTATCCTGTATTCCTGATAAATTAGACATCATTTATCGTTTTTTGCTCCTGGGATTCGCCTATGGCAGGAAAGTTCTCCATATGCTGCAGCATCCGGCAGTTATAGCTATCTTTGAAGTCAACCGCAAGGTACTCAACGAAGCTCATCTGTTCCGGGAATTTCTGCGCTTCACCAGTATGCAGGATAATGTACTTATTGCCCACATAGAGCCTCACTCTGATGTACTGACATTTCTTGCACCCCAGTTTGCAGACCGGATGCCTTCCGAGAACTGGATGATTATTGATGACAACCGAAGAACCGCTGTGGTTCATCCGGCAGACTGTGACTTCTACCTTACTTCTTTATCAGCAGAAGAATTTGACAGACTGACAGATCTGGAAAATCCATTAGATCCGTTCGTAGAACTTTGGAAAGGATTTTTTGAAAACATCGGAATTGAAAAAAGGAAAAATTACCGCTGTCAGAGAAATCACATGCCCCTCTGGTATCGGAAACATGTGACAGAATTTATGTAAGAATATCAAGTATACAGATATGTCTGCTAACGCAGACATCATCATTCACGAAAGTCGATTGCTCCGCACTTTGTGCTCCCGCAGACATCACCATTCATGAAAGTCGATTGCTCCGCGCTTCGTGCTAACGCAATCGCCGCCGGTATTCGTAATCCGGGCTCTCGCCCTCCTTACTCATACTGGCTTGCCCGTCCAATATCCATGATCCTGCGTGTGCAGGCACACTCCGGTTCATGGCTGCTGTCCGGGACTTTCATAGTAAATATTGATAGATTTCTCGTTTTGATACTCCACGGTCTTTTGCTACCTGTTTCATGGCATCTTTGTGTGAAACTCCCTGAGCCTCGTAGTGCTCCATATGTTCCTCTATTGAAAGCTGCTCCCAGGCATTTACCTCTTCCTGACGTATCTGGGCTCTGCTTTTTCCTTCTAATACAATGACGCACTCACCCTTTGGGTCATTATGTCTATAATAATCAAGGGCTTCTCTCAAAATAGTCTGAAAGGCTGTTTCGTGCTTTTTGGTCAATTCACGGCATATCGTCACCTTTCTTTCCTCTCCCAACGCAGTCATCAACTCCTCCAACGTACGTACCAGGCGGTGGGGCGCTTCATACAGAATCATAGTTCGCGTCTCATGTTTCAGCTCTTCCAGAACGGCAGCTTTCTCTTTCTTATCTGTGGGTAAAAACGCTTCAAAAGCAAACCTTCTGGTAGAAAGGCCTGAGAGCGTCAATGCCGTGATACAGGCAGCAGCGCCGGGTAATGAAGTTACAGGGATTCCAGCCTCATAACACATAGCTACCAGTTCCTCCCCAGGATCAGAGATTCCCGGTGTCCCTGCATCCGTAACCAGAGCAATCTTTTTACCTGACAACATCTGCTCTACCAGATAACGTCCCTTTTCAATTTTATTATATTCGTGATAACTGGTCATAGGGGTTTTGATTTCAAAATGGTTCAGCAATTTAATACTGTTTCTGGTGTCCTCTGCCGCAATCAAATCCACTTCTCCTAAGATCCGTATTACCCGGAATGTCATATCTTCCAGATTTCCTATCGGTGTTGCACATAAATAAAGTTGTCCCGTCATCTTCCATCTCCATACATTCTTCGGATATCCTCCGTATAGATACCCGGTTTTTCATATACAATCAGCGGCTTTTCTACTGTTATTCTTGGATTTCCGCCTTTCGATCCTTCGATCAGTACCATATTTGGCTCTTTATCCACAAAAGGGTATACAAGCTGCATTCTTTTAGGTTCCAGCTTATACTTCATCATAACCCCCATAATTTCTGCCAGACGGAAAGGCCTGTGCACCATATAAAATCTCCCCCTGGATTTTAACACCCTGGATGTCTGGGCAATCACATCCTCCAGTGTACATAGTACCTCATGCCGTGCAATCGCCTTCGGCAGATGAGGATTTGTCAGACCGTGATCTGCTGTCATATAGGGTGGATTGCAGGTTACAACATCAAAGGATGCTGCACCAAACAACTTCTCCGCCTGCTTTACATCTCCCTGTATGATCGTAATCTGATTTTCCAGATGGTTGTATGCCACGCTTCTCCTTGCCATATCCGCGCTTTTTTCCTGGATCTCCAGTCCGGTAAAATGCCGTCCGGAAGTCTTCGCTTTTAACAGCACAGGTACAATTCCGGTTCCTGTACACAAATCTAAAACATCTTCTCCCGGCTTTACCTTTGCAAACGCAGATAACAGCACTGCATCAATCCCATAACAAAAGCCCTGATTATTCTGAATCATCCAGTACCCATTCTGCAAGTCATCCAGACGTTCTCCCTCCAATAAGTTCATACTTCGTAATTCCTCTTATTCTTTCATTGTTCTCGCACCCTGGAGCGTGTTCACCCCCACCCAAATGACGAAGAATGAATTTTCAGACACGCTCTGGTTTACTGTCATTCATCATTGGTTACATCACCATTTCCGCTGACTGGAATAGCCTCCCCCAGATAGGTTGGCTTCGGCCGGAAGATTACGCTAAGGAAATCTTTATTCCTTGCAAGAATCTCACGGAATTCACGATAGGCCTGTCCCTGATATTCTTCCCCCTTGGCAGCAACCCCATATGCCTCAATACCAAATTTATCAGCGATATATAATGCACGATACAGATGGTATTCCTGAGACACAATGATGATTTTCTTCGCCTGGAAAATTTCTTTTGCCCGATAAATACTTTCATAGGTTGAGAAACCAGCATGATCCATGAACACATCCTCTGATGTAATTCCCTGACTCAATGCATAGCCCTTCATCGTATTGACTTCATCATAATCCTTCCGTCCATGGTCACCGCTCATCAACAGTTTCTGTGATGCACCTGACTGATATAAGGCAATCCCCAATTCCAGACGTTCATTCAGCATCAGACTTGGAGTTCCATCCTCTCTCACACCAGCACCAAGCACCAAGATACAATCCACATCTTTCAAATCCTTTGCCTGGTTCATTGTAAGAATATCCTTTTTTACTGATTGCTTGATATATTGATTAATACTCAATAGTAAAAAAACACCCAAAATTCCTAACGCGAGGATCCCAATCACCAACTTTTTTCCAATCTTACTTATTCTCATATATCCACACTCTCTGCCGCACTGCCGTATAAAATACACGCTGCAGGCTTATAATAAGTGTCTGCAGCGTATCTTTTTCTTTTTTTATCTGGAAACTTACTGCCCAAAAAGCAGTTTTCCTTATTCTTCCAACATTTCCAATTCTTTCAACTCTTCCGGAGTGAGATCCTTTTCCTTATTCTTCTCTTTCCCTTTTTTATATTTAGGTTTAAAACGTAATTCTTCTACTTTATATTCCCGTATTTCTTTCTCATCCTCAACTTCAACGATAACCTTAATCGTCTGACGCAGGACATTTACGGTGGATACCTCTCCCTTCAGTCCTTCCGGAGTTGTAACCCGTTCACCGATTGCAGGTAATTTCTTATTGAGATACTCATAAGTTTCCTGTTCATTCTTCAGACAACACATCAAACGACCACAGACACCGGAAATCTTTGTTGGATTCAAAGAAAGGTTCTGCTCCTTTGCCATCTTAATAGATACCGGAGCAAACTCTGATAAGAATGTATGACAACAAAGCGGACGACCGCAGATTCCCATACCTCCCAAAATCTTCGTCTCATCTCTGACACCAATCTGGCGCAATTCAATTCTGGTTTTAAACACTGCTGCCAAATCCTTCACTAATTCACGGAAGTCAATTCTTCCGTCCGCTGTAAAGTAAAACAATACCTTATTATTATCAAACGTATATTCTGCATCAATCAGCTTCATCTCCAGATTATGAGCCTGAATCTTTTTCTGACAAATCTGGTACGCTTCTTTTTCTTTTTTCCGATTCGCCTCTTCCTTGGCATCATCCTTGTCAGTCGCAATCCGGAGAACCTCTTTCAACGGCTGAACTACTTTGGAATCTTCAACTTCCTTTGGTCCCAATACGACATAACCATATTCAACACCACGCGCAGTCTCCACAATTACGTGGTCACCAACCTTGATGTCCAGCGACTGGGGATCAAAATAATACACCTTCCCCACATTACGGAACCGCACTCCTATTATCTTTATCATCTTTAATTCTCCCTGATCGTCAGGAACAAAAGTTCCATCGTTGTATCAAAATTTACATTAGCACGAAGCCTGTTCTCAGCAGTGTGAATTGCTTCAATGATTCTTTCCAACCCCTCATAGGAACTCTTCTGCGCTCGTTCTTTTATATAATTAATTTCCTGTTTAAATACAAGATTATCAATTTCTCTTGTTGCCTTAAACAATAACACATCACGAAACCACATAACAAACAAGTCCAGATAATCGTAAATATTCTGCTTTTCCTGGGACATTCCCTTAATTGCCTCAACCAGTTCGTGTATCTGCATCTCCTGGGATGCTTTCAGAATCTGCAGTGCATTCTTCATCAGTTCAGAAAACTCTGCAGAAGTTGCTGCCCGCTCCGCTTTTCCAATATTTCCCTGAGCAAAAGCCGCATCCACTTCTGCCTGATAATCCGGAATTTGTATGCGATCCATCAGATAAGACTTTACCATATGATCCGGAACTGGTTTCAGCCCTAATGTAACACACCTGGATGTAATTGTCGGAAGCAGAATATCCGGATTATCTGTCAACAATAAAATAATCGCATAAGCCGGCGGCTCTTCTATTGTCTTGAGCAATGCATTCTGCGCCTGAAGTGTCAGTTTCTGTGCATCATTGATAATATAAACCTTATATGGACTGCTATAGGGACGAATCGCCACATCAGCAATCAATTGTTCCCGGATTTCCTCAATACCTATCGAATTGGGCTTCTCATGAGTGACTGTAATAATATCCGGATGGTTCTTGCTCATGGCCTTTTTACAGGATGTACACTCCATACACGGTTCAACTCCATGAGTCTCACACTGTAAGGTCTGAGCAAACAAAGATGCCAACATTTTCTTACCTGCCCCATGCTCCCCGGAAAAAATATAGGCATGTGAAACCTTGTCCAGTCGAATGGCATTCTGTAAATGTGCAATTATCTCTTCATGTCCGATTACGCTGTCAAATCCCTGCATAATACCACCTCCCAAGAATCCAAATTATCGTTCTGTCCTCTACGGACATTATACCATACTGCCCCTGCAAATTACAGTTTTTTTTGTTCCTCGCATATGAATTTATAGATTTTTTCCAAACAATCTGAAAATTCCGTATTATTCTCAAACCTGAGGGTTATTCCCGCCTCTTGTATGTTGAATTCGCTGAAGTCTTCGCAATCAGCCAGGTAACGGCGGCATAATTCAGCGTATTTCGGCTCCTGCTGCCTTTTTTCCCGCTGCAGAGCACGTTCCAGACGGATTCCATCTTCTACTTCAACATAAATCGGGCATAGAGCCTGTCTTCCGTAATATCTCTGCAGTTTCCGGTAGGATTCCAACGTCCCAATTCCCAGATAATCCTTTTCATCCAGATTAATCTGACCATCATCTGCAGTAAAATAGTACCATATTCCATAAACCGTATGATAGGCACGCTCTTCAATAATTTTTCCTGCTTTTCTTAACAATTCTAATTTTTCCTCATCCACAAAGAAATATTCCTTACCCTCAGTCTCGCCGCTTCTGATTGGTCTTGTCGTATATAACACCAACGGCGCCAATGATAACTGCTTTTCCTGCATCAGAGTCTCATATACGTGATCCTTTCCGGATGCACTTTTTCCCATAATGTAAAAAATTCTGCCCATCCCGGCCCCCTGCAAAACACTTATTCTTTCATCCAGCAAACTTAAAAAACTGCCCGGCAGCTTTCATAAAGCTGCGGCAGTGCCTGCTTCCGGCTGCTATAATCAGCAACCTGTCATACCTTTTATGAAATGATTTTTATCAGACACGCTTCCGGCCTATGACACCCTTTGCTGTCAGAACTATCTGGAATCATGTCTGATACATTCCATTCATACACGCAAAATAAAAAAACAATCATACGATCTGCTGTACTTCATAATTTTAAACTTTAAAGCGGTATCCTACGCCCCATATAGTTTCAATATACTGCGGCTTAGCAGTGTTATACTCAACTTTTTCACGAATCTTTTTAATATGCACTGTAACCGTCGCAATATCTCCAATCGACTCCATATCCCAGATTTCCCGGAACAATTCTTCTTTTGTAAACACATGGTTGGGATTCTCCGCAAGAAAAGTAAGCAAATCAAACTCCTTCGTAGTGAAGTTCTTCTCTTCTCCATTGATCCAGACTCTTCTGGCTGTCTTATCAATCTTGATTCCACGGATCTCAATCACATCATTTTCCGGCATTCCTACCCCGATCAAACGATCATATCTCGCCAGATGTGCTTTCACCCGGGCCACCATCTCGCTTGGAGAAAACGGCTTTGTCATATAATCATCGGCACCCAGACCCAGACCACGAATCTTATCAATATCGTCTTTTTTTGCAGATACCATAATAATCGGCGTATTTTTTTTCGCGCGGATCTGACGGCAAATTTCAAATCCGTCTACTTCGGGAAGCATTAAATCCAGAATATACAAGTCAAATTCCTCATTTAACGCACGTTCCAACCCTGCATTCCCGCGATTTTCAATACTTACCTCAAATCCTGATAATTCCAGATAATCCTTTTCCAGATCTGCAATGGCCTCTTCATCTTCAATAATTAATATTTTACTCATTGATCGGTACCTCCTGATATTTTCTAAGCACAAAGAACATCACTGTTCCTACACCTTCCTTACTGTTTGCCCAAACCTTTCCACCATGATCTTCCAAAATCTTCTTCACGATAGAAAGACCGATGCCGCTGCCTCCCTTGGTAGAATTCCGTGATGCATCCGTGCGGTAAAAACGATCAAAAATCTTGGTCAGATCCTTCTGTGCAATTCCTTTTCCGTTATCTTCAATCTCCACCTGGATAAAGTCCCCCACATCTCTCAGACGAATATTAATGATTCCACGCGATTTATCCATGTATTTTATGGAATTGCTGATAATATTGTTAATTACCCGCTTCAACTGCTCTGCATCCGCGATAATCAACGTATCTTCCTCCAGATAATTGAAATATGCCAGGTCAATCCCCTGAGACTCTAATTCCAGACTCAATTCCTCCACACAGTCTTCAAAATACTCAGACACATGTATCTTGCTGAACGTATAAGGTATCCGGTTTGTGTCAATCTTCGAATAGAATGTCAGTTCATTGATCAACCGGTCCATTTCATTGGCTTTATTGTAGATGGTACGGATATACTTATCCATCTTCTCCGGTGTATCTGCCACCCCATCCATAATTCCCTCCACATAGCCTTTTACCGCAGTGATGGGAGTTTTTAAATCATGGGAAATATTACTGATCAGTTCTTTATTATCACTGTCAAAAGTAACTTTTTCCTCTGCATTCTCTTTCAGCCGCTTGCGCATCTCTTCAAAATCCTCACACAGATCTTTTACCTCTCTGGCACCGCTGGCTTCCACCGTAAAATCCAGATTTCCTTCTTTGATGTTCTGTGTGGCTGTTTTCAACTGATTCAAGGGTGTCACCACCCCGCGGTAAATCCAAAGAGACATAAGCAGACTGGTTCCCACAAGTATCAATACAATCACAATAATCATCTCATTCATCAGTGACTGTACCTGCGGAACCATCCGGTTTGCCTGTGTAATAATAAAAGCGCTGCCTTTTGTCCCGTCCGCAAATAGAAAATCAACCTGCCTTACAAGAGCCTGTTCCTCGCTTCTCATATAAACACTGTTATCTGATGTTGCTCTGGAATCCCCGTATTCCGGCAATGCACGCAGCAATTTCGCATCACTGACGGATTCCGAACCATTGTATGAAATCTGGTCACCCTTTCTCACTGCCAGATAAGAATATGCCTCTTTAAGCTGATCATTTAAAGTATTCAGATACTCCTGCTGTTCCATCTTCTTCGGATTCTCTTTTACCGTTGCCCGAAGTTCTTCCATATCAGCCTCAGTCATTTTATTCAGCATCAGCGTATTATTGATCAGATTCTCATATGTGGGTTCCTCTATTCCATACTGCTTTCCAATTGATTCAAGTTTCATCTTCATGCCGGTATAAAACATCACACTGGTAAGTATTACAGGAATAAAAATAATCGAAAAAAATGAGATGATGATTCTTGTTTTCAGTTTCATATATTCCGCTTCCTTTTACATAACTTCTGAAATAACACCGTCATACCTGACGCCAGATGTGCATCACCGACATCGCATGTGTTTTAATTATAGCATACTCATTTTTTATTTTCATCTAAAGTAAACAGAAGAATTCTAAATTTTCTATAAAAATGAGGGGGAGGGGGGATTTTTTGTTGTGGAGGGGGGACGCAGATGGCGCGGTCCCTCGTCAGGGAGGCGGCGCGGAGAGGTTTCGGCGTTCTAAAAGGAAGGCGGCGCGGACTCCAGGGTACCGAGACAATTCAGCGAGAAATTCTGAAGAATTTCTCACTTCAGTGTCTCTGAGGAACCGGTTTGGTAAACCGGTTCCTCTCCCTGGAGTCCGTGCCGCCTTCCTTTAAGAACTGCCTGAAACCTCTCCGCAATGCCTCCCTGACGAGGGATCGCGCCATCTGCTGTTTCCTATCATTAGTCAAAAAATCCGGATGGATTTAAGGTGTCACATACGTAAAACTACTGCCTAAAAATCAGTGTAAACTGATACCTTATCAAACTACAAATTACAGTAATTTAAGTAAACTGCACTATTTTCAGACAAGGACTTTGAAACACGTTTTTTATAACATAATCAAATCTTTAGAGGTATTTCTTAAGAACTTCTGCTTTGTCTGTTCTTTCCCAGGGCAGATCCAGATCGTTTCTTCCGAAATGGCCGTATGCGGCTGTCTGTTTGTAGATTGGACGGCGCAGATCCAGCATTTTGATGATTCCGGCTGGTCTTAAGTCAAAGTTTTCTCTTACAATTTCTGTCAGTTCCTGATCGGAGAGTTTGCCGGTTCCGAAGGTTTCTACCTGTATGGATGTAGGATGAGCTACACCGATGGCATAGGATAACTGAATCTCGCACTTGTCAGCAAGTCCGGCTGCCACCAGGTTTTTTGCAACATATCTTGCTGCGTATGCTGCGGAACGGTCTACTTTTGTGCAGTCTTTGCCGGAGAATGCGCCGCCGCCGTGGCGGGCGTATCCGCCGTAGGAATCAACAATGATTTTACGTCCGGTCAGACCGCTGTCCCCGTGAGGTCCGCCGATTACAAAACGACCGGTTGGATTAATGAAGAACTTTGTCTCTTCATCAATCAGCTCCTTGGGAAGTACTGCATCAAATACATATTGTTTGATATCTGTGTGAATCTGCTCCTGTGTTACTTCCGGATCATGCTGTGTGGAAAGCACTACTGCGTCCAGACGGAGTGGTTTTCCCTCTTCATCGTACTCCACCGTTACCTGGGTTTTTCCATCTGGTCTGAGATAGGGAAGTGTTCCGTCTTTCCGGACTTCTGTCAATCTTCTTGACAGCTTATGTGCCAGAGCAATGGGATACGGCATATATTCTTCCGTCTCATTGGATGCGTATCCGAACATCATACCCTGATCTCCGGCACCAATCGCATCAATCTCGGCATCGGACATGGTATTCTCTTTTGCTTCCAGAGCCTTATCAACACCCATAGCAATATCTGCGGACTGTTCATCAATTGCAGTAATTACTGCACAAGTCTCAGCATCAAAACCATATTTTCCACGTGTATACCCAATCTCACGAACCGTATCACGGACAATCTTCTGGATGTCTACATATGCATTTGTTGTAATCTCTCCCATAACCAACACAAGCCCCGTCGTCGTAGCTGTCTCACATGCCACACGGCTCATTGGATCCTGTTCCAGCAACGCGTCCAAAATCGCATCGGAAATCTGGTCACACATCTTATCCGGATGTCCTTCTGTAACAGACTCAGAAGTAAATAATCTTTTTTCCATTTCCATCTATTTTCTCCTTTTTACATGGGCTGCTTTTCTTCTTTTGATCACGAGCCGGCCAAACGATCCGGCTATTCATGCGTTTTTGCATAATAAGGTACTAAAAAAGTCCGTCTGAAAGGCGGACTCAATAAATCAATCATCAAATCCCCTTATTGTTCGAAACATTCGCTCAGGTTGGCACCTTCCACATTGGGGGTTGCCGTGGCTTCTCAGGTCCTTTGTACCTCCACCACTCTGAATAAGAGAAAAGCATTACTATTATGTTTACCTATAATACAATACCGCATTTTACAGTATTCGTCAAGGGAATTTTACCGAATTTAGACAGTATTGATAATCTGTCTAATTTCACCTATAATAGTTTCAGATAAATTCACGATTTTTATAATTAAATTGACAAGGAGGACAACACCATGAACTATGTACTGGACACTCATACACACACCATTGCAAGCGGACATGCCTACAATACCATGACAGAAATGATGCAGGCTGCCGTTGATAAAGACCTGGAGCTTCTGTGTATCACAGATCATGCACCTGAAATGCCCGGAGGTCCGCACTTGTTTTATTTTTCCAATTCTGATATGATTGACCGCGAATATTATCAAAAAAAATTTGGAGGCAAGACAAAATTTTTGTTTGGAAGCGAATTGAATATTCTGGAAGACGGAAAAATAGATCTTCCAACCTCTGTATTGAAAAAGCTGGATCTCACAATTGCCAGTATGCATATCCCCTGCATTACCAGCCGAAGTGCGAAAGAAAATACAAAAACCTATCTGAAAGTAATGGAAAATCCTTACGTAACCATTATCGGTCATCCTGATGACGGACGATATCCGGTAGATATGAAAGAACTTGTGAAAGGCGCCAAAGAATATGGAAAAATTTTAGAAGTAAACAACCATTCTCTGGACTTTCGCTGTACCAGAACCGGAGCCCAGGAAATTGATCTGGAAATGTTGCGATTGTGTATGGAGTTCCAACAGCCGATTACAGTCGGAAGCGATGCGCACATTGAAACAGAGGTAGGCGCCCATAAATTTGCATACGACCTTTTGAAACAGGTGCATTTCCCAGAAGAACTGGTATTAAACACTTCATCCGAACGATTCATGAACTTCCTGACAAAGAAATACTACAAATAAAGAACCGCATCAACATCCGATTCCAAAAGGTGTTGATGCGGTTCTTTTTAATAAGCACGTTCTTTAATACTCCCCTTTAAATCCATAGACGAATCAAAATAAGTTTCTTCCACATACTGAATTTTATCAACGGTTTCTCCATTTTCCAACTGTTCAATAATCTCTGCTACTCTGGGACCCAGAAGCGGATTGCACTCAAAATCAGCGTTAATGTCTCCATTTTTCATAGAAACTAATGCTGCCCTGACTGCGTCAAAAGATAAAATTATAATATCCCCATTGGGACCGCAGGTTTTCCCAGCAGCTTTAATTGCATCAATGGCACCAAATGTCATATTGTCATTCTCACTTATCACTACATCAATATCCTCATACATATCAAGAAAATATTCCATGACCTCACGACCTTTGGCCTGCGTAAAATCCCCTGACTGGCTTTCCAGCATAAGCCAGTTATCCTGTGTATTCAATACCTTTTGAAATCCCTGGGTACGCCCGATTTGCGAAGAGGAATCCAAAGTACCCTGAAGCGTCACAATCCGAATCTCTTCCTCACTGCGTCCTTGCTGTTCCAGATAATTTTTCAGCCATTCACCCGCCTGCTCTCCCTCTCTGGTAAAATCACTTCCAACCCAGCAAGTATATAAATCCTCATCTTCAACTTTTACAGTACGATCCACCAAAATCACCGGAATACCAGCATCTTTGGCTTCCTGAAGAACTGCATCCCATCCTGTCTCCACAATCGGATCCAGAATAATATAATCAACCTCCTGAAGGATAAAGTTACGAATGGCCTTTAATTGATTTTCCTGTTTCTGCTGTGCATCCTCAAAGAGCAGAAAGTATCCGTTCGCTTCTGTGAATGTCTGTTCAAAAGATTCCGTATTCGCCGTACGCCAGTCAGATTCTGAACCAACCTGAGAATAACCTACCACGATATCTTCACTGTCCACAATTTCATCTTCATACAATACGGAATCCTCTGAAGCATTTTCTTCTCCTGTACAACCAGCAAGAAGTAGAAAAGCCAACAAAAACAGACCAAAACCTGTACCTTTTTTCCGCATGACTCATCCTCCCTTCCATGCTCCCATGCCAATAGTATAACACAAGTCTCTGCTTTTGGCGACCTTAATCCCCCCCTCTGAAGCCAGTTTAATTGCGGTCACTCTAAAGCGTGTTCAAAAAAGAGGAACCGCTTTGTGCAATCCCTCTTTTTTGAACTCTTATATCATTCTTATTTTTTGCTTGCTTTAATTTTAGCAAAAACACTCTGCAATACGATAAAGAAGCAAAGTAATACGGCAACTGCGATATTTGACCAGGAACTTAAAAGTTTACCGTTCGTCTTAACAAGGGTAGAAATCGTACCATTGATAAGTACTCCGAAGAATGATCCTATCACATTACCCACACCGCCGGTAAGAAGTGTACCACCGATGACAGCGGAAGAAATTGCATCCATCTCCAGACCCTTTGCCTGCTGTACACTACCAGACATCGTATTCAGACAGAAACAGATACCACCGATAGAGCAAAGGAAGGAAGATAATACATAAGCTTTTAACTTTGTCTTCTTTACATTCAAGCCCATCATAATTGCGGAACTTTCACTTCCGCCGACAGCATACAGGCTGCGTCCAAACTTCGTATAACGAAGCATCAGGAAAATCAATATCAATACAAGCAATGCAATCACAACTGTAATTCGAACAAAGGGGACTTGCAGAACACCTTTATTATTCGTATAACCGCCAAACGGAAGATTAATCTTCATATTTGCCAGAGATACAAAGAACTTACTTGCACTGATGGAAACCTGATCTGTACAGATCACTGCTGTCATACCACGTCCGAAGAACATACCAGCCATTGTTACGATGAAAGGCTGAATATCCAGATAACCAATCAGGAATCCCTGTACAAGACCAAACACAACACCAATTACAAGAACGAGTACACACAGAAGAATTGCATTCATATGCCACCGCTCAATACCGACTGCAATAATCATACAATCCATCGCAATCAGAGAACCAACGGAAATATCAATGCCGCCGGTCAACATAATACATGTCATACCACATGTTACACAGATCAGTCCTGCATTATTGATCAGGATATTTAAAAAGGTCTGCAGATGTGTGAATCCTTTGGAAGAATACACGATACATCCGGCAGCATACATCACAACAAACAACACAATTGTAATAATCAAAAGAAGTGTATTACTGTTTATCTTTTTGTTTTTCATGCTGCAGCACCTCCTTTTTTCAATGCTCTCTTTGCAGACTGCTGCTTCATCCATGCCTTAAACGGAGGTGCCTGGATAGCAACAATGATAATAACGATGATAGCCTTATATACCGGCGCCTGATCAGAAGATACACCCAAAGCATACAATGTTGTTGTAATAGCCTGGATTGTGTAAGCTCCAATAATAGAACCGGCAAGGTTAAACTTACCGCCGCCCAGACTGTTTCCACCAAGTGCAACTGCCAGGATAGCATCCATCTCATAATTCAAACCGATATTGTTGGAATCAGCAGAACTGATACGTGAAGATGCTACAACTCCCGCGATACCTGCCATAAGTCCGCACACGATGTATGTAATAAAGATAATTTTCTCTGAGTTCAGTCCGGCAATACGGGAAGCTTTTTTATTGATACCTACGCTCTGTACATACAGACCAAGTGCTGTCTTTTTCAGTAAAATAGAAACAACCAGAATACAAACCGCTGCAATTACGATAGGTGTCGGAATAAATGCCAGATAACCACCGAAGAACTTAAAGGAATCATTTCTTACATATACAATCAGGTTATTGCAGAGCAACAGACCGATTGCACGTGCTGCCGAATACAAGATCAATGTTGCAACCATCGGCTGCACTCCCAGGTATGCGACCAGAAAACCATTGAAGGCACCACACACACATGCAAGAAGGATACCGCCAAGTACACCAACAATCAACGGAACTGCCAGATCATTGGTAGAAGCCACTCCATATCCTGCCAACAACATACAGCAGAAAGAAGCTGCCAATGACATTACGGAACCAACGGAAATATCCGTACCTGCAGAAGAAGATACTACCAAGGTCATACCGATGGCCAGAATCGCAATTTCACTTCCACGGTTCAGAATATCAATCAGACGACCATAGAGGACACCATTTCTAACTGATATGCTGAAAAAACTAAATGCAAAGTTTCCACTTGCTGCATCATAGATAACGTTAACCAACATAACCAAAAGCATACAAAAGATTGGAAGGAATAACGCCTTTCCTGTAATTTTCTTCATTTTACTCATTAGCGCCACCTCCTGCAATTGCTTTCATAACAGATTCCTGTGTCAATCCTTCTGTAATTTCACCAACTTTTGCTCCGTCACGAAGAACTACCATCTTGGAACAGGTACGAAGCATCTCTTCGATTTCAGATGAAATGAATACAATACCTTTGCCTTCTTTGGCAAGCTTCAGCACCAACTTCTGAATCTCTGTCTTTGTACCAATATCAATACCACGGGTCGGCTCATCCAGAATCAGGAAATCAGGATCTGTGGCAAGCCAACGTCCCAGAATTACTTTCTGCTGATTACCACCGGAAAGACGTCCAATCGCGGTCTCACGGCTTGCTGTCTTAATCTGCAGCATCTCAATATACTTATCCGCAAGTTCAATCTGTTTGCTCATAGGCAGAAGTTTGAACATTCCACGCTTTGCCTGTAATGCCAGAATAATATTTTCACGCACAGACAGCTCTGAGATAATACCTTCTGCCTTTCTGTCATCCGGCAGAAGTCCCATACCAAGATTCATGGCATCAATCGGAGCGTTAATCTTCACTTCCTTTCCATTTACCTTCAATGTACCAGTCTGATTTTTATCAGCACCATAGATAACACGTGCAAGCTCGCTTCGTCCGGAACCCAACAATCCGGTAAATCCCACAACCTCGCCTTTATGAATCTGAAGATCAAAAGGCTTAATGGTTCCCTTATGACTCATGCCCTTAGCATCAATCAGAAGATCTTCATCTGAGAATACCGGTGATTCATCGGACTTAATAGAAGCAAGATCATCAAAATCTTTACCCATCATGGCTGCTACCAGTTTTACACGCGGCAAATCAGCAATAGGATATTCCCCAACCAGCTGTCCATTACGGAGAACTGTGATTCTGTCGCAAACTGCATATACCTGCTCCAGGAAGTGGGTAACAAATACAATACCTACTCCTTTCGCTTTCAATGAATTCATCAAACCAAACAACTTCTCTACTTCATTGTCATCCAGAGAAGAGGTTGGCTCATCCAGAATCAAAACCTTACACTCCATATCCACTGCACGTGCAATTGCAATCATCTGCTGAAGCGCCAGTGAATACTCTTCCAGATTCTGAGTTACATCAATGTCCAGATCCAGATCTTTTACAATCTTTTGAGAACGTTTTACCATCTCTTTCCGATCAATCGTTCCGATTTTTGTCTTTGGCTCTCTTCCGATAAAAAGATTCTCGGCAACGCTCAGGTTTGGACAAAGGTTTACTTCCTGATACACAGTGGAAATACCTTTCTTCTGTGCATCCAGGGTGGAATGATTCACAATCGGACCATCAATCCCTTCCACATGAATCTCTCCTGCTTCGAAAGCGTTAATACCTGTCAGACACTTGATCAGTGTTGACTTTCCCGCACCATTTTCTCCCATCAGTGCGTGAATTTCTCCCCGTCTCAAAGTAAAATCAACATTATCCAGAGCTTTTACACCGGGAAAGGTCATCGTAATGCCACGCATCGTTAATACAACATTATTGTCCATAATCTTATCCTTTCCATCATTCAGGCGAAAAATCAGCCCAGTTTACAGTTAAATTGAGGGCAGCCCGGTTTTGTGGGCTCCCCTCAAAAATGGTAGCTAATCAGTTTCCGTTTTGTGGAGCACATGTCCCCACATATGCGAATTCAAATTAGTACTGAGCGTCAACGATTTCCTGTGTTACAACTGTCATTTCCTGAGTCTCACCGTTAACTTCGATAGATTTAACGATATCCTCATTTACATACCAGTGCTCTGTCATGTATACTTCTTTCTCAGGTGTTCCGCCGGATGCTAAAGTTTTAATAACTTCTTCAACTGCCGGAGCTGCAAGTGGGTTACACTCAAAGTCTGCATTGATATCGCCAGACATTACATACTCAAGACCTGCTGTACAGGCATCAAAGGAAACAAGGATAACATCGCCGTCTACACCGTAGGAAACGCCTGCTGCTTTCATAGCGTCCATTGCACCAAATGCCTCGTTATCATTCTGGCAGATAACTACATTGAATTTGCCTTCATAACTCTTGATGTAAGACTCCATAACTTCCTGTCCGCCATCCTGAGTAAAGTCACCGCTCTGAGAATCAAGAATTGTCCATCCTTCTCTGTCAGCAACCTCTTTGAAACCATCTGTACGTCCGATTGTTGCAGAAGCACCTGTAGAACCTTCAATTACAAGAGCGTTGATTTCGCTGATGCCTTTTTCTGCTGCATAAGCTTTCAGCCACTCGCCTGCTGCAACACCCTCTGTCTTAAAGTTAGATCCTACCCATGCTGCATATTTGTCAGAATCATCAATTGTACGGTCAATAACGATAACCGGAATACCAGCATCTTCGCACTCTGTCAATACAGTGTCCCAACCAGTGGAAACGATCGGGTCAATGATGATATAATCAACATCCTGCTCAATGAAGTTACGAACTGCTTCCAACTGAACTGCGGAATCATTATCACAGTCTACGAACTGCAGATCATAACCATTTTCTTTTGAGAATACATCCTGGCAGGACTTTGTAGAAGCGGTACGCCAGTCAGACTCATGTCCAACCTGTGCGAAACCAACTGTGATCATGTCACCGGAAGCTGAACTGTCATCACCTGATTCAGATTTTGCACTTGAACCGCTGGTGGATACTTCGCTTGTTCCAGAAGTAGATTTTGCATCTGATCCGCTGTCGCCGCATCCTGCAAACATTGTTGTTGTTACTGCTGCACATAATAATACACCTAAGAGTTTTCTTTTCATGAATAATTCCTCCCTATACTTTGTTTTTTCTTTGCCAAAACTCTCTTGCTTTGTTGTATCTATCATACAAGTTATTGGCTGAAAAATATACGGAATTACTTCGGGAATAAGTATATTTTTTTACTTGTTTTTGAACATTTTATGAACAAAAGTTCATTTTTTTTCGAAAAAAGTGTGATTATTTACGACAGGTATGATAACTTTCACTTCTGTCCATTCCCCATATAAACTCTCCAGATAGATTCCATATTCCCGTCCATAGTTCAATTGAATCCTTTGTTCAACATTAAATAAACCAAAACCGGATTGGTCACTCTCATCTACATACTCTCCCTTAATCATTTTCTGTACATGCAAAAGGCGCTCTGGGGTCATCCCGATTCCATTATCCCGAACCTTAAAGACCAGCGTATCTTCGACCTGTTCGCCTGTTACCAGAATATGTCCCATGGCACGCTTGTTCTTAATTCCATGGTAAAGTGCATTTTCCACCAGCGGCTGCAGCGTCAGCTTCAGAATCTGATCTTCATACAGTTCCTCCGGAATCTGTATCTCATATTCCAGAATATCCTGATATCTGAATTGCTGGATCTGCAGATAGCTTCGGATATGTGCTTCCTCCTCCTGTACGGTAATATAATCCCTGCCTTTACTGAGCGTAGTACGGAAAAAATCAGAAAGCGCTGTTACCATCTGAACAACCTGTTCTTTTTCACCCGCCTCCGCCAGCCATACAATTGCATCCAGCGTATTATATAAAAAATGGGGGTTGATCTGTGCCTGCAGAAGTTTCAGTTCCATGGTGCGAAGGTTATGCTGTTCCACACGGATACCCTCTACCAGATCTCCGATCTGCTCTACCATCTTATTAAAGCTCGTACCCAGCAAAGCCAGTTCATCATCACTTTCTTCCAGTGCACGCACTTCAAAATCACCGCTTCCTGCCTCCTTTGTCATCTCACAGAGATTACCAATTGGTTTTGTAATACTTGTCACAATCGCTTTGCTGGTAAGAATAGCCATCGCCAGAATTGCAATAAAAATCACAACTGTCATTTCAATAAAACGATCAACATCTTTGCGGATATCCCCCCGCAAAACCTCCAGATTTGTTGTCTCATAATAGATATACTTTTGAATCTGTTCCTGAATCAATTCCGTCAGAATACGGATGTTTGCATCCAGACGTTCCATGTTCTTTTCATAGGCGCCGCTTACCATCGCATCCTTTTCAATCTCATCCACACGGTCTTCCAGAATATTCAGACTTTTCAATATCCTTCTTAATTGATTCTGCGCATATTCCGTATCGGCCTCCTCATACAATTCCTGAAACACCTCCCGCGCTTCCTCAATCATCACATGAGGCTGTTCCGTATCCACCAACTCCTTGGCACGTTCCGAATTGACCACGATAATATACATGATATAATCCATGTCTTCCTTAAACTCAAAGTTATAAGCACCCGCCCTCGTAATCTTCTCAACAATGGTATCATAACGTTCTGAAAAACGGCTGACCGTAGCAATCAGGTATATAATCATAATTGTCAATGGAACAAGACATACCACCAAAAGCATATTCAATCGATTTTTTAACGAAGACACTCTTCTCCACATAATTTACCCTCTAAACCTGAGAACGGAATTCTCTCGGTGTACACTTCTGCGTTTTCTTAAATAAATAGCTGAAATAATGCGAATCCTTATATCCCACTGCAAACGCAATCTCCGTGGTTTTCATCGATGAAGTCCGGAGCAATTCCTTTGCTTTCTCCATACGCACCTTGGTCAGAAACTCAATAAAAGTCTGCCCCATCTCCTGACTGAAGATGGTACTGAAATGGCTGGGACTTAAGTTCACACTGGCTGCCACCGTATTCAAAGAAATACTTTCATTATCATAATTTTTTTCAATGTAACTTTTCGCATCTGCAAGAAGCGTATTATATTTCTGCTTTGATACCGCTTCTCTCAGATTAATCGCTGCCTCTAATACCTCTTTCAGATATTCTTTCGTCTTGTCTACCGTTGCAAACACGGCTTCCATCGTCTGGAAATCTCCGCAGCGCTTTACCAATTCCTCCGACCCGTAACCTAATTGCTCCAACATCGTTACCGCACTCAGATAAACATCCATCGTCACGTATTGCCGGAAAAGTAATGACTGTACATTATTTCTTCCAAGACTTTCAAAGTAGTCATCGATAAAATGAGCAACCTCCCCTTTAAGACCTGTTTTCAAAAAACCTTCCGTGACTTTCCGGTCCAGATTATCTACAGAAAGTGTTTTCAGATTCAGTGTCTCATCTTCTCTGATGGCTGCCGCCCCCTCAGAAAATCCTTTACATCCGATCATCTGATTCCATTCTTTCAGATAACGGTATGCAAACACTCTCTCTGCCTCACTGAAAGATTCCTTCAGATCCCGAAGCCGGGAAATTGGTGTTCCAATTCCTCCAAAATACTCTATCTGTGAAGAGTAGGCATCTATAATCTCTTTGATTCCTCTCTCCAACAATTCGATTTTTCGATTCATCTGCTCTTCCGTTTCCGAAAGACACAGCAAAACCCAACCTTCGATCCCACGCCGGAAATAATAGATGCCGCTTTGCTCTTCCAGATAGTTCTCAACATCTGAATATGCTTCTATCAGCTGCTCCTGCACTTCTTTGCCGTCAGAAGTACTGGATACTTTCAACAAGATCATATTATACAGAGGCGCACTCAAATCCATATCCAACCGCTTACCTTCTTCCAGAATCTCTGTCACAGACAGACGATGTGCCAGAATACGCGTCAGGAATTCATACTTCTCATACTCCAGATTTTCCTGCATATCCTCTTCATACTTTTTCAGAAGTTCCCGTTCTTCTCTCTCTTTTTGAATCGTGACCGCAACTTTCTTAATCGCTTCCAATAGCTGCTCCGCAGAAATTGGTTTTAAAAGATAATCTGTCACACCGATGGTGATCGCCTGTTTTGCATAATCAAACTCATTGTAACCGCTTAAGATCAGGATCTTCATATCCGGAAATTCTTTTTTCAGCATCCGGCTCAGTTCCAGACCATTCATAAAAGGCATCTTGATATCTGTAATCAGAATATCCGGTCTGGCTTTCTTGATCAGTGGGTAAGCAACCTCGCCGTCACTGGCCTCTCCTGTAAATATAAAGCCTTCCTGTTCCCAGTTGATTCCCTTTTTGATGCCGTTTCGAATTACCACTTCATCTTCTACCAGAAATACTTTTATCATAATTAACTTCCTCCTGTTCCAGTTACAAGATTATTTTACCATAGTTTCCGGCTATCCCTCAATGCTAATCCTGCAAATATATAAAGAAAATCAATATAATCAAAAAGATCATCCAATATACGGACAGCTTCCAAAGTCAGTTACAACATTTTTACATTTTTGCAATATTCATCCTATGTACGACCACAAAAATAATTGTTATAATTAAAGATACAGGATCAAAAGGTTATACGTTTCATTCTTACATAAAAAAGTATGACTGTAGGACCCGTAAAACATGAGAAAGTAGCCCGAATAAGGCGGATTTCGAATGTTTTTAGGATTGCGGGAGCATGAAATGCGGAGCAATCCGTGTATCATAGGGGTCAAAATACCTTTTGACCCCAACATCATTATATGCGCAGTAATGTGAACAGATAAATAAACAAACAGAATACTAAATGGAGAAATAACCGATGAATGAAAAGCAATTATTAATCATAGAAGATGAAAAACCAATTGCCGAAATCCTGGCATACGGTTTCAAAAAAGAAGGTTTTGCCGTGCGGTGTGCTCATACAGGCGCAGACGGACTGGAAGCCGCAAAGGCAATCATGCCCAACCTCGTCCTTCTGGACTGGATGCTGCCGGACTTAAGCGGCGTGGATGTCTGCCGGATGCTGACCGAGCGGTATAATATTCCGATTGTAATGCTGACCGCCAGAAGCAGCATTGATGATAAACTGTATGGTCTGGAAACCGGAGCTGATGACTATATTACAAAACCCTTTGATCTCCGCGAGGTAATTGCCCGGGTAAAAACAGTCCTGCGCCGTTACGAAAAAATAGGACCAATAACTTCCGTTCCCGATGTCTCTATTCTGTCTATGGGAGAACTGATGATTTCCGAAAAAGAATGGAGTGTTACCCGAAACAATCAACGAATTGATCTGACACCTAAAGAGTTTGAACTTCTTCTTTTCTTTGCCAAACATCCGCGCCAGGTCTTCACACGTTCCCAGTTACTGGATCAAATCTGGGGATATGACTTTGAGGGAGATACCCGAACTGTGGATATCCATATCCAACGACTGCGTAAAAAACTAGATCTTGGAGACCGATTAATCACAGTATTTGGTGTGGGGTATAAATATGAACCGCAAAAAGAAAATTAGATTTTGGAATGGAATCCGCTTTAAGCTTACATTCGGGCTTTTGATCCTCGTCACTTTAAGCGGATTTCTTCTATATTTTCTGGTGACTGAGATTATGAACCGGAACATTGAATCCCAGATCACCTCCGATCTGCTGAAGCTGCAGAGTAATACAGAAGTTTATGTCCGCCAGCTTCTGATGCTGAAGGAACAAAATAATGATGAAGAGAGCTTCGGAAAATGTGCCTATGAAATTGCTGAGGAACTTTTCAATACCAGTCAGAATCAATTAGTTCTTTTTACCAAAGAAGGAGAACCGCTCCTTGATTATGGTTACGGAAAGCAGGAAAATCGTGAAGCTCTTTACGGAAATATCTGCTCCAAAGAATCATTCCGGACAGCAGTAAACGGCCGCGCAGCCTATATCCTGCAGGCGGGATCAGAAGGACAATATGATGTCTGGTTCACCATGCCTTTAAATGTTGCAGGAAAAAATATCGGAATTGTTAATTATTATCTGGATTACACAAGCCTTTACCAACAATATACACAGATCGCACGGATGGTACTGGAAATCACACTGCTGATTATGCTTCTGATTTCCGGAATTATTCTTTTGTCTCTTACAGGTATCACCGGTCCGATTCAGAAATTGAGCAAAATCTCTTCCCGGGTTACTGCTGAGATCAAAAACAACAAAATCAGCACCGGGAAACTGATCGGAAAGTCACTGACCGGCCGTAAGGATGAACTTGGACAGCTTTCCAGAGATTACAGTCTGATGCTCAATACCATGGAAAATCAGTTCGTCAAAATCCAGGAAGACCGCAACAGTATCCTGCAGCTTCTGAACAGCAAACAGGAATTCTACAACAATGTGACCCATGAACTGAAAACCCCCCTGACTACCATCAAGGGTTACGCACAGCTTCTTGAAGCGGATGGTCTGACTGATCTGGACCTGTTTCACACGGCGCTGACCCATATTCAACATGAAAGTACCCGTCTGCACCAGATGGTGATACAACTTCTGGAAATGTCCGATAAAGAACTTCACACACCGCTTGTTCCCATCGACCTGACTGTCATTCTGAATTCCGTTGCCGCCGCCATGATGCCGAAAGCCAGACGATATAACAATAGAATTCTGACAGAAGGCGATACTTCCGTCATAATTCTGGGGCATGAAGAGCGCATCCGCCAGTTATTTATTAATCTTATCGATAATGCGATCAAATACGGAATGCCGGAAGAGTCCATCCGTGCCTGCGCACGCCTGAAAGGCAGTCATGCAGTGATACAGGTCATGAACAAAGGCGAAGGAATCACACCTGAAGCCATGGAACATATCTTTGATCCTTTTTACCGTATAGATAAAGAGCATTCCCGGGAACTTGGAAGCGCCGGTCTGGGACTCTCTATTTGTCAGAAGATTATGGAAGAGCACAAAGGTACCATAAAAGCGGAAAGTATTCCGGGAAAAATCACAATATTTACCGCGGCATTTCCGTCATATAAGGAGGATACCGAAGATGAAAACAATTCTTAAAGCAATTCCCTGGCTGCTTTTGCTGTCTGTGCTTTGCGGCTGCTCCTACCACACCTACACCAAAACCATCATCCTTCCTGATCAAAGTCAAAGTTCCGTACCGGAAGATTCTGATTCTGACAGCGACTGGGAACTGAAAAAAATGTATCAGTACCAGTATACCTCCACCAACTTTTCGGGAAGTTCCGATGGTCTTTCATCTACGATCGGCTGGTCCGGAGACGATGATACACTTTATACCCTGGATGGAGCGCCCGAGGAAGAGGTTGTTGTCTACAAGGTAGATATCCGTTATGGTTTTTACGACCAATGTTCCAGTCTGGGCGTATTGAATTACAACCATATGCAGATTTCCCCTGACGGAAAATACGTGTTGTATGATGCCATAAACCCGGAAACAGGAAAACTTCTTCTTTACCTGCACACGGTTTCCGAACAAACCACAAGAGAAATTATGGAATTTCCAAATCCCTCCCCTTACCTGGAGCTTAATTTTATCTGGACGCAAAACGGAAGCAGCTTTTTTTTCTGGTTTGCACCGGACTACCTGCAGCTGGAGATGATGGATTATAAACCAGGAATTTTTGAAGAGTTTTTCAAGACCCTGTTATCGGAAGAAGGACTGCCCCTTACACAGCTTTCTGTTTATGACATAACCTCAGAACAAACGATCTGCCTCCTGACCTTAGACCCGGAAGTTTTCTTCTACGAAGATGATTTTATACTCTCCTCCTTTTACCGGACAGTGCTTCCAAATGCCGATGGTTCAAGAGCAGTGATCACCCAGGGAGATGAATATCTGCCCTATATTTATGAAAAATCCACCCAAAAAGTAACTCCCGCAGACATGGAACTTTTCGACTCTTATGGAATTCTCCCGGAGGATTTCGCTTACATTGGAATTACCAATCATAATATCTGTGCCCGCAATCCCGTGGACAATACCATTCTGTTCCTTACCGGAACAGACAGAAATCTTCGTATAAAAGATTACATGGCGGTTGAATCATTTTCCAAAAACGACACCTTTCTGAATGTGCAGAAAGATTTTAAATCTGTTCTGTCCAACGACGAAAAACATATGATTACTATTGAATGCGGAAATTCCGGTGAATCTCTTGTTTATCTCTATGATTATCACGCAGATTTTTCCGCACCTCAGACACTGTCGGGACGTACACTGCTCTATCAGACTCCGGACAATATATCAGAAATCAGTATCACCCCGGATGACCGGCATATTATTCTTAAGACCCAGGAAGCTACCGTTCGTAATGCATTCGTTTATGACACTGAAAGTGATGAACCAATGGTTTCCACACTTTTCAAATATACGATTGTTGTTCTGGAGCTATAAAGAAAACGGGATTTCCCTTTTCCGGAAAATTTGCAACTTGTTTACATTTATGCGAAGTTCCGGCAACACCTCCCTGATAATCTATCATCAGTACATAACAAATTGATCTTTTCAAGGAGGCACTCATATGGCAACGCTGAAGATAAAAGAATCTGCAATCCTGAACAATGTCCGGGAAATCCGTGCCCGCACCGATAGCCGCATTATCGCTGTTATTAAAGAGAACGGTTACGGATTAGGGCTGAAAACATTCTATGAGATTCTGCAAAAAAGCGGGATTGACTTTTATGGAGTTTCAAGTGCCAAAGAAGCCATGGAGCTGCGGGCTTTGGGATGCAGAGAGGACATCCTGCTGCTCACCCCCGAATTATCGATAAAGCAATGCTCCGATCTTCTGATCCAGGACGTTATTTTTATGCTGGGCAGCTCCGAACAGGCGGATATCTTAAAAGAAGCATCTGCCCGTACCAAAATCATTCCAAGGATCCATCTGGCAATTGATACGGGACTTGGCAGATATGGATTTCACTGGAATGCACTGGAAGAGATCAAGTTATGCACATATGGCATGAACATCGAAGGGTGTTATACACATTTTGCCACCGCTTCTTCCAGATATGCCAGAAATATTCAAAAGCAGGTCCAAAGATTTGAGCATGCAAAAGATGCTTTGTCCAGCATGGGGATTCACTATGGAATTACACATGTATCTGCCAGCAAAGCTTTTCTCAAATACGGGGATCTGGGATGCGATGCCGTCCGGATCGGTTCTCTGCTTTTAGGATGCTCTCCAAATACATCCGACAGCAGTTTTGAACGCGCAGTCTGGATGGAGGCTGCTGTCTACATGAAATCCTTCCGCAAAAAGGGGGAAGAGATCGGATATGACGGACGCAGGAAACTGCACCGGGATACCGTAGTTGGAATCGTGACATCCGGTTACTCTGACGGAATATTTATCGGTGGGCGAGACGGGGAGGAATCTGTAATCTTTCAATTGCTTCGAAACTGCCGCAGATTTGTCTTCCGCCGAAACAATGGGAAGTATGTTGAAATAAATGATCAAAAAGTTCCGGTTCTTGGAAAAATCGGTGTTGGGCACCTTCTTCTGGACCTGACAGACGGTGATTACCTGATCGGAGATACCGTCAAAATCTATGTAAATCCCCTTTTTGTGCCGCAGGATGTGAAACGCTGCCTGACAGGAACAAAAACCCCTGTATCAACAGATACGCCGGCGGTTCAGAATCAGAACATCCGCTGGATTCTGACAGCCAGCCGTGCCGGGATTTGTCTGAATAAAAGTGTATAAAAGAAGAGCTGCATCGGAGGGATTTGATGCAGCTCTTCTTTCATGATGTATTTGGAATTAAAAATCGTGACGGCAGAATTATTTAGCTTCCGGGGTATGCCACTCCCAGTTGCGAATCTCTTCCAGATCCTGACCAAACTCAGCAATATACTGCTTGTGCTCGATCAATTTGTCATTCATCTTCTGAATCAGATGAGCGCCCTTGTTGCCAAGCTGCGGCAGATGCATGATTACATCTTTTACAAGGTTGAAACGGTCAATCTGGTTCTGTACACGCATATCAAATGGTGTTGTAATTGTTCCTTCCTCCAGATATCCGTGAACAGACATATTCGTATTATGACGTTTGTATGTCAGTTCATGAATCAGTGTCGGATAACCGTGGAATGCAAAGATTACCGGTTTATCTGTGGTAAACAAAGCATCATATTCACGATCGCTCAATCCGTGCGGATGCTTGGAATCAGACTCTAACTTGAACAGATCGACTACGTTGATCACACGAATCTTCAGATCCGGCATCTCATCACGAAGGATGGTAACTGCAGCCATGATCTCCAGAGTCGGTGTATCACCGCAGGCAGCCATAATAACATCTGGCTCTTCGCCTGCATCATTGCTTGCCCAATCCCAGATGCTGATACCCTGTGTACAATGTTTCACAGCCTGCTCCATAGACAGCCACTGGCAGCTCGGATGCTTGGATGCTACGATTGCATTGACATAGTTTTTGCTCTTGATGCAGTGATCAAAACAGGATAACAGACAGTTCGTATCCGGCGGAAGATACATACGTACAACATCTGCTTTCTTATTGGCAATATGGTCTAAGAAACCAGGATCCTGATGTGTGAATCCGTTGTGGTCCTGCTGCCATACATTTGATGTCAGAATAAAGTTCAAAGATGCAATCGGCTGTCTCCAGGAAAGCTGGTTGCAGACTTTCAGCCATTTTGCATGCTGTGCTGCCATAGAATCTACGATACGGATAAATGCTTCATAGCTTGCGAAGAATCCGTGACGTCCGGTCAGCAGATAACCTTCCAGCCAGCCTTCACACATATGCTCACTCAGCATACCGTCCATAATACGTCCGTCTCTTGCCAGACAATCATCATTTTCCAGAAGTCCTGCATTCCAGTCACGGCTCTGCTCCTCAAATACTTTATACAGACGGTTGGACATCGACTCATCCGGTCCGAAGATACGGAAGTTCTTGTTTTCTTTATTCAGTCTGAAGATATCACGGATGTATCCGCCCAGCTCGATCATATCCTGTGCTTTCGTTTTACCAGGTTCTACTTCGATTCCATATGTACGGAAATCAGGCAGACGCAGGTCTTTTAAAAGCAGACCGCCGTTTGCATGAGGATTCGCACCCATACGTGCATTTCCCTTCGGTGTCATCTCTGTGATTTCCGGAAGTGCACGGCCATTTTCATCAAATAATTCTTCCGGACGATAGCTTTCCAGCCACTCTTTGAGCATATCCAGATGTTCTGGTTTCTCCATGGACATGGGAACCTGATGCGCGCGGAACGTACCTTCAATCTGCTGTCCATCTACAACCTTCGGACCTGTCCATCCCTTCGGTGTGCGAAGTACGATCATTGGCCATATCGGTCTTTCAGGATCATTATCTTCACGGGCATTTTTCTGAATGATCTTAATTTCCTCAATTGCAGCATCCATCGTCTCTGCCATCTTGCGGTGCATCTCCATTGGATCGTCACCTTCTACGAAGTATGGCTTCCAACCGCAGCCTTTGAAGAAATTCTCAACTTCTTCATGGGAAAGACGGGCAAAAATAGTCGGATTGCTGATCTTATATCCATTCATATTCATGATCGGAAGAACAGCACCGTCCGTAACCGGATTCAGGAATTTATTGGAGTGCCAGGAAGTAGCCAGAGGACCTGTCTCAGCCTCACCATCACCTACTACTGCTACAGCAATCAATTCCGGATTATCCAGAACAGCACCGAATGCATGTGCAATTGAATATCCAAGCTCACCGCCTTCGTTGATAGAACCAGGTGTCTCCGGTGCACAGTGGCTGGGAACTCCGCATGGAAATGAGAACTGTTTGAACATTTTCTTCATACCTTCTTCATCCTGACTGATGTTCGGGTATACTTCGCTGTAGGAGCCCTCCAGATATGTATTGGCAATCTGGAAGTTTCCGCCATGTCCAGGTCCTGAGATATAGATCATATCCAAATCATAACGTTTGATAACACGGTTGCAGTGTGTCCATACAAAGTTCTGTCCCGGTACCGTTCCCCAGTGACCTACAATTTTTTTCTTAACCTGATCCATTGTCAGCGGCTTGCGCAGCAGAGGATTATCCAACAAGTAAAGCTGTCCTGCTGACAGATAGTTCGCAGCACGCCAATATGCATCCATCTTCTGAAGCAACTCGTCAGAAATCGGCTGTTTCTCAAGGCAAGTAGTTGATTCGCTCATAATAGACTCCTTTCATCTATTCGTTCATATATGGTAATGTCTACATCAGCAGACATATCCGTTTACAACCAAAGCATATAACTTGTTGGATGTTTGCACAACTTGTTTTTACTGTTTTTGGGCATAAAAAGACCAGACTACTGGAATAAATACACAAAAAGCTTGTATCTGTTCTATACCTTTTACAGATATTCCTTTGTACTGTGTATCTCACCCGGCAATCCGGTTCTTTCAACCTGCAAGCAGGCACCTCTTCCGTCCAACTTGTCAGTTTTTATACAATTTGAAGCTTGAATTTTTGTATTTCCTTTTCACTGGATACTTTCTCAATCTCCGCTCCCAGACTTCTCAGTTTTCCCTCAAAATCTTCATATCCCCGCTGGATATATACAATATCATCCACAACGGTTACACCCTCTGCAGCAAGACCTGCAATTACCAGCGCTGCTCCCGCACGTAAATCCGGAGCGCTTACTCTGGCTCCGGTGAATCCGTCCACCCCGTCGATAATCGCGGTATTACTCTCAACTTTGACGCTGGCACCCATACGTGTCAGTTCATCGGCATACTTGAATCGATTCTCAAAGATGCTCTCCGTTACAATACTTGTTCCTTTCGCCAAAGCCAGTGTCACGGAAATCTGCGGCTGCATATCCGTCGGAAATCCCGGATACGGCAATGTCTTAACATGCGTCCGTCCCAGACGTCTGCTGGCACTTACACGCACTGCATCATCAAATTCTTCCACATCACATCCGATCTCCACAAGCTTCGCAGTCATGGCCTCCAGATGCTTCGGAATTACATTCTTAATCAGAACATCACCCTTTGTTGCCGCTGCGGCAAACATATAAGTTCCTGCCTCAATCATATCCGGTACAACGGAATACTCCGTTCCATGAAGGGACTCCACACCGCGGATACGGATGACATCTGTACCTGCACCTTTAATATTTGCACCCATACTGTTCAGGAAATTGGCAACATCCACTACATGTGGCTCCCGTGCCGCATTCTCAATAATCGTATTCCCCTTTGCCATAGCTGCTGCCATCATGATATTGATGGTGGCACCTACAGATACCATATCCAGAAAGATATGACTTCCTCTTAAATTTTCTGCGGAAGCAACAATGGCACCGTGACGGATATCCACCTTTGCCCCTAACGCACGAAACCCTTTCAGATGCTGATCAATCGGTCTGCTTCCTATATTACATCCGCCCGGAAGCGGAACCTCAGCCTTTTTATATTTTCCCAAAAGCGCCCCCAACAAATAATAAGAGGCACGAATTTTCTTAATAAATTCATAATCTACACTGACAGAGCCAATGGTGGATCCATTGATCCGAACCGTATGACGGTCAATCCGCTCTACGGTTGCTCCGATTACAGAAATTGCCTCAAGAAGCACATTAATATCACTTACATCCGGCAGATTGTCAATCAGAACAGATTCGTCTGTCATAACTGCCGCCGTCAATATTGCAAGCGCTGCGTTCTTGGCTCCCCCAATCTCCACCTCGCCAACAAGAGGATTTCCTCCTCTGATTACATATTGTTCCATGAGCCACCTCGTCATTATCTCCGGTTATCTTACCCTCATAGGATAGCCGGATTCCTTTTTTCTTTCTCCATTTCCCAGTCTTAAGCCGATCAAATGGAGCCAAATAATTATCCCTCATCTTATATATTAACTCAACCCAAAGATTTTGTAAACAAAATTTAAGTTTTTCTACATAATGCCGAAAAAGTTTTTTCCGTCTTTTCCGTCAAATAGTAATACATTCAATTATTTTCTGTAAAGTCTCCTCAATATCTAAATCTTCCTCATTTACAATGATATCTGCATACTTTTCATAAAGCATACTTCGCCCCTCGTAAATGTCTTTCAGCGTTTGTCCGTCACGCAGCACCACACCCCGGCCTTTCAGATTACCAAGACGCTTCTCCAAAGCTTCATAAGAAAGCTGCAGATAAACAATTCTGCCAATGTTCTTCAAATGCTCCATCGCTTCCCGACCATAGACAGCACTTCCTCCGGTGGCGATGACTGATTTCTCTACGCAAAGAGAAGCATTGACACTATTTTCCACTTCTATAAATCCGTCAACCCCCTCCTGTTCTATAATCTCATGCAGCAGGCGGTTCTCTTTTCTTTGAATAATCAGATCAGAATCCACAAACTCATAACCAAGCTGCTTTGCCAGAATAACACCGATTGTGCTTTTTCCCACACCCGGCATTCCTATTAATACTATATTATTCTTCATGAGTCAAAATTATCCCGCTTTTATACTATTTTATCTTATGATACCTGCGGATTGCTACGCACTGTGCGAACCTCGTAGTATCATTCTATCTGTACTTATCAAAAAAAGCAGACAGACCGGACAGTGTTTTTACCAGTACCGGAATTTCTTCTTCCTTCAGAGACTGCAAAACAGCGTCTGTCATCTGATTGTGAAATTCTTCATGATGACGATATGCCCTCCTGCCTTTACTGGTAAGGTGGATATAAACCACCCGCCGGTCACGCTCACTGCGCTCCCGCTCTACATAGCCTTTTTTTACCAGACTATTCATGGAGGTCGTCAATGATCCTACCGTTATATGCAGTTTTGCCGCAATGGATGACATGTTACCGCCATCCAGACTTACTGCCTCGATGATATGCATGTCATTATTCGTAATATCTTTAAACTCATCTGTAATAATCGCATCTTCTTCCAACTGCCAGATTTCATTAAACAGATGAACCAACACATCATTGATCACTTCCCGGCTATCCACAATCTCCACTCCTGTTCTCCCGGTGTAAAAAGCAATTAACTTTTCACAGCTGCTTTCGATTAGTATACCACAAGAAGCAGCTTTTTACCATGATTTTCTTTACTTCCGACTGCCTGTACGTATCGGAACATAAACTATCATCTGTTACAGATATGATGTTGAGATCCCAAAATATGCTTTTTCATGCAAGTATAAAACGCGTAACCTTCTGACCCTGCTATCACAGATATTGTTTTATACAAAATTTTGTCTGCTCACCAACCTTCTTGCTCACCAATTCAAACAAGTTCTCTTTTGTAGCAAACAAATTTTGGGGATTTCTACCAATAATCAAATACTGGTTCTTATCATCCAATGAAATGTATTTTCTTGTATCGTCATCTAACAAAACATCTGCATTATCAATGACTATCAGCTTTCCCTTTGCCTGGCTTATGATCTCCTTAATATTCCTCTGATAATCAAGATAATTGAGGCAGAGAATACTGGAATTGACCGCTGAGCATTCTTTAATAAACGAAAAGGATGCTGTTTTCCCTGTTCCGGAATCTCCAGTCAAAATTGTAATATTATTTGTAAATGAAAAATCTACAATAAACGAAGTATGAACCGTTGAAAAATGATCCATCACGACAGGTTTACTCTTCATTCTTCCACCACTCCTTTAGTTCTTCGTAATCATCAAGTATCCGGCTTCCGTCTTTGGTTTGAACCATAACCTTTTCCATCTCAAACGGAATCAATGCATAATCACTATAGACGGAACCGCTTTCGAAACCATATAATACCTCTAATGCATTATTGCCACATTCTTTCAGACAAAACACTTTATCCGGATAATACAATACATTTAATACCGTTTTGCAACCTGCTGAGAGCTGATCAACATCTAAGGTAACATCATCAAATCTTGACCGGATCTTATATTTGCCAAGAAGCTTTGAATCATCAATTTCTTCAACAATTGGAGTGGCTCTTTCATCAAGTCTGGCTACTGTATTCTGATTAAAAAACACATCATTCAATTCTATATATTCTTTATCCTGAGGTATGTCTTTCCTGGATTTAAAAATTGTAATCATAACAACACCTCCAATCCAACTTTTGTTAACTGCTCCTTAAGGGAGGTCCCTTCATAAATGTTCTTCATTTTATCAAATACAGACATCCTGTTATCATCCAATCCGCAAATATCATTCTCTTGTCGCTTTTCCCACTCACAACAAGACTTGACCCAACATTCACCAATAGCCCCCTTTGAAACCTCAAATCCTGTATTTCTTGTCAAATCAAACAATAGCCTTGCAGCTAACTGTTCAATATTATGTTCTTTTATATGCTTGTCGTATTCCATAATTTCCTGAATCTCTTTATAGTTCAGTTCACTGGAACCAATAGAACTCACAAGTTTTTTTCTTGCAGCTATAGAACTGGCTCTTTTTTCCAAAAATTCATCATTTGATGCATAAATCCATTTAATCAGGCTTTTAAATTCCAACAGAATATATTCAAAGCAAATGATATCCATGAGAAGAACATTATCTTTTCCATCCGCATAATGCTTTAACAATTTCTGTTCCATTACGACCTGCAGATTGTCAAAAGAATTATCAAAAACAATTATATATTTATTATCGGTATCTTTCAGAGATTTTACTGCTTTGACCAATTCACTATTATTCCTTTTACTCTCAACAACTACCTCTGGATAAAGTTGTTTCATAAAGTTCTCCCAAAATATGTAACTTGCCTTACCTTCACAGTCTTCTATCCATAAAAATGTCCTGTATGACATGAATACTTTCTCTCCATTCCTGTTTTAATATCCAGCCTTATTATTGTGTCCAACATTTATATCTTCTGTATCATTATTTCAATGACATGATGTTAGAGTCAAACTTATAATACACGAACTACTCCGCATTTCATAAATCTATTTCCTCATTTTCCCCATTTTCTAAACTAAATCAATAGAAAAACTATTTCCTAATACAATATATGCATTTCTCATTATCTAAATTTCCCACTTTTCATTAATACCTGCTTTCAAATATCCTCATAATATCCCGGTACCGATTTACCACCCTGTAAATCTCAACATATTCTTCTCCCGCCTTATAAATGATCACATAATTTTCCCAAACTGCGTACTTATAATCTGTTCGGAAACTGACTCTTTTGAAGAGATCTACACCTATCCCCGGAAACATTTGAATATTCTCAAATTTACCGTAAATTTCTTTAATCGTCCTTGCTGCATATTCTGTATTATCCTCTGCGATATAATCACGAATTTCTTTTAAATCCGTTGCAACTAATGGGGTAATTCGTAATTTCAGCATAGTTTACTCCCCCACAAGTGCTTTTAATTCGTCCAAACTAAGCCATCCTTCGCCGTCTTTGACTGCCTCCTCTGCCTCCTGCAACTTCATTAACAGCTTTTTCTCTGCACGATCACGCTCATAATCTTCTATATCAAGCACTACAAACCGTCCCCTGCCATTCTTAGTAAGATATACAGGCTCACCTTTACGACAATTTTTCAGGACTTCATTGTAATTTCTCAAATCAGATACTGGTAAAATATTTGCCATATTCTTTCAACTCCTTCTTGATTCCATATTGTTGATGTTAGGGGCAAAAGGTATTTTGCCCCCTATGATACACGGATTGCTCCGCATTTCATGCTCCCGCAATCCTAAAAACATTCGAAATCCGCCCTGTTCGGGCTGCTTTCTCATGTTTTACGGGTCCCAAGGTTATGCTTTTTCATGCAAGCATGAAAAGCATAACCTTTTGGTCCTGGTATCATCATATTGTTTCTGCTATCTATATTATATACAAAAAGCTGTAAAACTCAACGTGAATTTTTACAGCTTTTTGTATTTGTCTTTCTATTTATTCTGATATAATCTTTTTGTGGTGCTATCATCACGAAAAGCGGTCAATCCTTCTCCAGAATTACCGTAATGGAATCCCACCATTTGGATAAATGGATCTTGAAAAAGTTTTGGATTTAAAAAAAGAAACGGTGGTCTTTGACTGATTGATCGGAATCTGCACCATCAATTTTATATACCAGGGTCAAAAGATTATACGTTTCATGCTTTCATGAAAAAGCATGACTTTGGAACCCGCAAAAGCTGAGGAGGATTTTATGTTAAAACAATATTTATTTGTTTTTCTGATTTCAATGTTGCCATTGGTAGAGTTACGTTTAGCAATACCCACTGCATTAGCTATAGGTTTACCGATTATACCGTCTTACATAATATGTATAATAGGTAATATGCTCCCTGTTCCTATAATATTTCTTTTTGCAAGAAAATTGTTAATATGGGGAAGTAATAAGAAGTACATAGGAAAAATTTTTTCATTTTTTTTAAAGAAGGGAGAAAAGGGTGGAGAAAAATTGCAGGAAAAGGCGGGGCGAGGATTATACTTCGCATTGCTCTTATTTGTTGCGATTCCAATTCCAGGTACAGGAGCTTGGACAGGCATATTAGCAGCAAGCATATTGGATATGGAATTTAGAAAAAGCGTTTTCTTTTGTATCATAGGAGTTGCTATTGCTGGAATAATAATGGGGGCAAGTAGTGCAGGCATATTATCTTTACTGCGCTAAACAATATTCTTTGGAGGTAAATTTGAAATTATCTTTTCTTTTCTCATCATATGCAATCTTGATAAAATCTTTTTGACCTTCTTCTCCCCACGCATTCCACAGTTTTGGTCCAACCGTCATATTAATTAGGGAAAATTTATTTGTACATATTACCAATAGACTTTTTCACAAAATTGAGTATAATATAAATAAGCAGAGGTACTATAACTGCTTTTTCACACTTACTAACAAGTGTTTTTTGGTCGACGAGACCACCATTGAAAGGATAATTTGACCGACGAGGTCTCTCTGGTTTACCAGAGTAGGGTATGGTTAGCGCCGTACCCTTTTTTATTACACATAACCAAGGAGATAAGCTATTGAACGATTATCTTAAAGCACAAAGCAAAACAAACGAAACTATCATTGCCAACAATTTCAGCAGCGATGAACTTGATCGTTTTTCAAAATCTGATTATCGCTGGGCTGATAACAGAACAAAACATTTCAGAAATCCCTCTCCTCAGAAAACGAAGAATTAAAAAAACAAATCGTTGCGTTACAAGAACAGCTTTCAAAAAATGACAATAGATAGTATTTAACGGCACTCAATAATCAAGCACGGAAAGCGGGAAGCCATAAATACTGGCTTTCCGCTTTTTTAGCTTATTCGAGTTCTATCGTGTCGTCCCTATCCTGCGAAATCTCTGATACCGATGATCCAGAAGTTTTTCTTCCTCAAGCATACCATATGTCCGAAGAAATACCGCAATTCCCAAATTCAGTTTTTCCGCAATATTACCGATATTCCCTCTGTTCAGAGGCTCTTTTTCCCGAATCACATGTTCCACGATACCAAGCTTCATCAGATCCGCCGCCGTCAATCTCATAATCGCGGCTGCTTCCTTCGCCCGCTTGCTATCCTTCCACAGGATTGATGCAAATCCCTCCGGAGAAAGAATCGAATAGATTGAATGCTCCATCATCCAGACTTCATCTGCTACCGCAAATGCCAGCGCTCCTCCGCTTCCCCCTTCTCCGATTACAATGGAAAGCACCGGAACCTTGAGTCCGGACAGTTCATAGATATTTCTTGCGATTGCCTCTCCCTGCCCCCGTTCTTCCGCTTCCAATCCGCAGAAAGCACCCGGAGTATCCACAAAGCAGATTACCGGACGTCCAAACTTCTCTGCCTGCTTCATCAGCCGCAGGGATTTCCGGTAGCCATCCGGGGAAACCATACCGAAATTCCGGGCAATGGTTTCTTTTGTTCCCTGACCTTTTTCCTGAGCCAGTACCGTAACCGGCTGTCCATGAAAATAAGCAATTCCTCCAATCACTGCAGGATCATCTCTATAATATCGGTCTCCATGCATTTCTACAAAATCCGTAAATAACAAATCAATATAGTCTTTCCCGGTAGGGCGCTCTTTATCTCTTGCAAGCCGAACATGTTCCCAGGCCTCTATCTTCGCTAAGGGTTTATCATCTTCAAAAATATGACTTGCCATATCTGCCGAAAGTTCTTCCCTGGTTTCTACCGGTTGATTTTGATGTTGATGCAGGATGAGAGCCAACGTCTCCCGCATCTTCTCTCTTTCCACAATTCCATCCAGAAACCCATGCTCCAGCAAAAACTCGGAACGCTGAAATCCTTTCGGCAGTTTCTGTCCAATGGTCTGTTCAATTACCCTTGGTCCTGCAAACCCAATCAAGGCATTGGGCTCTGCCAGAATGATATCACCCAGCATGGCAAAACTGGCAGTCACGCCTCCCGTAGTGGGATCCGTCAGCACACTGATATACAAAAGTCCGGCATCACTGTGGCGTTTCAGAGCCGCAGACGTCTTTGCCATCTGCATCAGCGAGACGATCCCCTCCTGCATACGGGCACCGCCGGAACAGGCAAATAAGATGACCGGAAGCCGTTCTTTTGTGGCACGTTCCACGGCTCTGGCAATCTTCTCTCCTACTACCTCTCCCATGCTCGCCATCAGAAAACGTCCGTCACAGACGCCAAGAACCACCGGGATTCCATCGATACAGGCTTTTCCTGTCACAATAGCTTCATCCAGCTTCGTCTTTTGGCGAAGACTATCCAGCTTTTCCGGATATCCCTTATAATGCAGCGGATTCCCAGTCTGGATTCCCTGATCCCACTCTTCAAAACTATCCTTGTCTGCGATCATCTCCACCCTGCGGTAGGCATGGACACGGAAATAATTATGACAATGGGGACAAATATAATAATTTTTCCGGACATCCTCTACAAACACAGCGGATTTACACGCATTGCACTTTTTCAGAAGTCCTTCCGGAACCTCCGGCACGGCAGCACCCGCTTCAACCGGAGTCCCTTTTACCGTTCTTTTAAACATCGACTTAAGCTTCATTTACATTCACTCCCGCAATCACATGGGTATTCAGGAACTCTATATCAATCTTACCCGCCTGATAATCCGGATCTTTCAAAATCTCAAACTGGTAATCCACATTCGTATCAATTCCTTCAATAATCACTTCACCCAGGGCACTTTGCATCTTGGCGATGGCATCCGCCCGGTTCTCTCCATGGACAATCAACTTTACCAGCATGGAATCATAATAAGGGGGCACCTGATAGCCGTCATAAATCGCAGTATCTACGCGGATTCCCTGTCCGCCCGGCAGATGCAGCCCTGTAATCGTTCCCGGTGAAGGACGAAAATGCTTCCACGGATTCTCTGCATTGATGCGGCATTCAATCGCATGCCCCTGAATCTGCACATCCTCCTGTGTCATTGTAAGAGGCAGACCCGATGCGATCCTGATCTGTTCTTTTATCAGGTCCAGCCCTGTCACCCACTCAGTAACCGGATGTTCCACCTGAATTCTGGTATTCATCTCCATAAAATAGAATGTTTCGTTTTTCTCCAACAGAAATTCAATGGTTCCTGCATTGACATAAGATGCAGCCTTTGCAGCTTTCACAGCGGCCTCTCCCATCTTTTGACGCAGCTCTTCAGATATCACAACCGACGGGGACTCCTCGATCATCTTCTGGTGGTTTCTCTGAATGGAACAATCACGCTCTCCAAGATGAATCACATGCCCCTGACTGTCAGCCAGTATCTGAAACTCAATATGGCGGGGATGTTCCACAAAGTGTTCCATATACATCGTTCCGTCACCGAAAGCAATCTGTGCCTCTTTCTGGGCCGTCTGAAATGCCAGCGCGAATTCCTCCGGCGTATAGGCGGTACGCATTCCCTTGCCGCCGCCGCCCAAAGCCGCCTTTATAATCACCGGATACCCGATCTTCTGCGCTTCCCGGGCACCGGCTTCCACATCATAAATAGGCTCATTGGTTCCCGGAATTACCGGAACCCCGGCCGCCACCATGGTATTTCTGGCAACCTGCTTGTTCCCCAGATTACGGATAATCTCCGAACCGGGACCTACAAATGTCACATTGCATTTCTCACAGAATTCCGCAAACCGGGCATTTTCAGAGAGAAAACCAAAACCCGGATGAATGGCATCCGCTCCGGATACAAGCGTTGCGCTCATAATTCGTTCCATATTCAGATAACTTTCTGCGGATGGTCCCGGTCCGATACAGACCGCCTCGTCTGCAAGCTGTGTATGCAGACTCTCCTTATCCGCCTCCGAGTAGACCGCCACAGTCTCAATTCCCATCTCTCTGCAGGCACGGATAATCCGTACCGCAATCTCGCCTCGATTGGCAATCAATAACTTTCGAATCATATTCTCACCTTTTATCCGACCATAAATGTCAATTCTGCTTTCACTACAACCTTGCCGTCCACGGACGCTGTTGCTTCCCCGACTCCAACCGGTCCCTTTTGTTTGATAATTCTGGTTTCCAGACGCAATTTATCACCGGGAACTACCTTTCCTTTAAAACGACATTTGTCAATTCCTCCAAAATAAGCGATTTTCCCCCTATTTTCCGGTTTAGACAGAATCGCAACGGCACCAGTCTGTGCCAAAGCCTCCACAATCAACACACCCGGCATCACCGGCTCCTGCGGAAAGTGTCCCTGGAAAAACTCTTCCCGGAAGGTCACACATTTATAACCCACAGCAAACACTCCAGGTTCATAATCCTCAATACAATCCACCAACAAAAATGGATGGCGGTGCGGCAGGATTTCCTCAATCTGCTTCACATTCAAACAATTCATCTTCCATCCTCCTATACAATCCGGAACAGGGACTGTCCATACTCAACGGCTTCCCCATTCGCAACATAAATTTCTGCAATCTCACCGTCAAACTCACTCTCAATCTCGTTCATCAGCTTCATCGCTTCCACGATTGCAAGCACCTGTCCCTTCTTTACCTGATCGCCCACCTTCACAAAAGGCTGTGCATCTTCTGAAGGCGCTGCATAAAAGGTACCTACCAGAGGAGATTTCACCAGACTTCCCTTCGGCTCTGTTGTCTCACCATTCTGTGCAGCGTTTGCAGTTCCAACCGCTATCCCCCCTGCCAGAGGCATATCACCTGCTGCAGGAACCACTGCCTGTGCAGACATATCCACACCCGATACTGCGATCGTCTGCACTTTTCCACATTTCATGGAAAGTTTCAGATCTTCTGTCTCGTACTGAAAAGAAGTCAACTTTGAATCGGACACATGATCAATCAATGCCAGAATCTGTTCAAATTCCATCCTTCGTCTCCTCCTTTAACCTTCATACTTCTTAACTAACAGTGTGGCATTATGACCGCCGAATCCGAGAGAATTACTCATAGCATAGTGAACCTCCTGACAAACCGGAGCTCCAATCACATAATCCAGATCCAGTTCCTCGTCTGCCTTGGTTGTTCCCACCGTCTGATGGATAAATCCATCTTGAATGGACTTTACGCACACAACGAATTCCACTCCTCCGGCAGCTCCCAACAGATGTCCGATCATAGACTTTGTAGAATTAATCTTTACCTTTTTCGCTGCCTCTCCAAACGCCGCTTTGATTGCTCTCGTCTCAAACAAATCATTGTGATGGGTACCGGTTCCATGGGCATTGATATAATCCACATCCTCCGGACTTACTCCTGCCTCCTTCATGGCATCCTCCATCGCTCTTGCCGCACCGCTTCCATCCTCAATCGGAGACGTAATATGATAAGCATCCGCTGTAGCGCCATATCCCACAACTTCCGCAAGAATCCGGGCGCCGCGTGCCTTCGCATGTTCCAGTTCCTCCAGAATCACAATTCCGGCGCCCTCTCCCATAACAAATCCACTTCTTTCTTTGTCAAAAGGAATCGAAGCCCGCATCGGATCTTCACTTGCCGTAAGCGCCGTAAGACTGGTAAACCCTGCCACCCCAATGGGACATACCGAGCCTTCTGTACCACCTGCGATCATCACTTCCGCATCCCCATACTGAATCGCACGATACGCATCTCCGATACAATGGGTCCCGGATGCACATGCCGTCACCACATTGGTACATTTTCCTCTGGCTCCTGTCGCAATAGACACATTTCCCGCCGCCATATTCGTAATCATCTTCGGCACCAGCAAAGGATCCACCCTGGATGGTCCCTTATCCAACAATCTCTGCTCTTCCCGTTCCATAGACTGCAGACTACCTATACCAGACCCCACAATCACACCAACCCGGAACGGATCTTCTTTCTCCATATCAATTCCGGCATCCTTCAAAGCCTCCAAAGAAGCCGCCACCGCATACTGCGAAAACAACTCCATCCGCTTAGCCGACTTAAAATCCATATGCTCCTTAGCCACAAAACCCTTTACTTCCGCAGCCAATTTCACCTTATATTCAGAAGTATCAAACTTCGTAATTTCACCAATTCCAACCTTCCCGGCCTTAATCCCGTTCCAAAAAGATTCCACATCATTCCCAATCGGCGTAATCGCCCCAAGTCCCGTCACCACAACTCGTCTCTTCATAATTTCACAATCCTCCAACTAAACTCAACCCCCGACCCCAATCCTGATGTACCTATATATTCACATTTTAATACACTGAACCTCTGAAAATTAAGTTTCCACACCATTACACACAAACTTCCCGTCTTAAACCACCTACCGTACTGCAGCCGGGAGTCAAAACCCCTCGCCGCTTGAATGGAACACGGCACTCTTGCCTTTGCAGGAATCTTAGAACATCTTAGGCTCTTGAATTTTGCGTTATGCCCCCAAATAAAACTGTCTGAGCGAAGCGAGTTTTTTATTTGGGGGCATGCTTTTAGCAAAATTCAAGAACCTTAGATGTTCTTAGTTTCCGAAACCGCAAGAACGCCGTGTTCCATTCAAGCGGCGAGGGGTTTTGACTCCCGGCACTTCTTACATCGACATTCCGCCGTCTACGCTTAGGATTTGTCCGGTGATGTATCTTGCTCCGTCTGATGCCAGAAATGCCGCCGTCTTAGCGATATCCTCCGGTTTTCCAAAACTTCCCATGGGAATCATTTTGGCAGTATTCTCTTTCACACTTTCGGAAAGCACATCTGTCATATCTGTTTCTATAAAGCCCGGTGCAATGGCATTGACTGTCACACCCCGGGAAGCCAGCTCTTTCGCCGCCGACTTCGTAAGACCGATCACACCAGCCTTGGAAGCCGCATAATTTGCCTGCCCTGCATTTCCGCAGATACCAACGACAGAAGCCATGTTAATGATCCTTCCGCTGCGCTGCTTCAACATCTGACGTGATACCTGTCGGATACAGTTGAACGTTCCCTTCAGATTCACATGGATGACTTTGTCAAAATCCTCTTCACTCATCCGCATCAACAGCCCGTCTTTTGTAATTCCTGCATTATTGACAAGAATATCTACTCTTCCATATGTTTTGATCACCTGCACAAAAAAGTCTTCGCAGGCCTTATAATCTGCAACATTACACTGCCAGATGATGGACTCTCCGCCTTCTGCTGCAATCTGAGCCTGTACTTCCTCTGCTTTTTCCTTAGAGCCGTTATAATTAATAACGACAAATGCACCCGTTCTCGCCAGTTCCAATGCAATTGCTCTTCCTATGCCTCTGGAGGCACCCGTCACGACTGCTATTTTCTTATCTGCCATGCTTATGCTCCTCATTCTCTAATTCAGAATTGATGAAATCACTTTCTCTACATCTTCTACCGTCTGGATGTTATATACTTTTACATCCCGGTTGATTTTTCTCATAAATCCGGCTAAAGTCTTACCCGGTCCGATTTCCACAAAAGTATCCACCCCGGATGCAATCATGTGTTCAACACTCTGCTGCCACCGCACGGAAGAAGAAATCTGCTTTGCCAGCAGCCCCTTCGTCTCTGCAGAATCCGTCACATCTTCTCCTGTAACATTGGTAACGTAAGGAATTGTAAGTGCTGACCATTCTACTTTTTCAAGTTCTCCTGCAAGTTCCTCTCCTGCCGTTTCAAGCATCGCTGAATGGAAGGGACCGCTTACGTTTAACGGAATCACTCTCCTTGCACCTGCGTCTTTCAACTTTTCTGATGCCTCTTCTACAGCTGCTTTTGCACCGGTAATCACGATCTGTCCCGGGCAATTATAATTTGCAATGCTCACTCCTTCTATGGTGTCTGTCACTGCCTCAATCTGTGTTCCGTCCAGACCCATAACTGCAGCCATACTTCCCTGTCCTGCCGGAACAGCCTGCTCCATCAGGATACCTCTCTTACGCACGGTAGTAATGGCGTCTTTCAGGCTCATGCCGCCTGCTGCCTCGATGGCGCAATATTCTCCGAGACTTAAACCTGCTGTCACATCCGGGTGAAGCCCCTTCTCTTCCACAACTTTTTCCATTGCCAGACATGTAGTCACCAGTGCCGCCTGGGTGTACTCCGTCAGATCCAATTTATCATTTTCCTCAAAACAGAGGGCTTTCATATCCAGATCCAACCACGTACTCGCCGAATCGTATACCTGCTTTGCCGTCTCAAAAGTATCGTAAAAATCCTTTCCCATCCCGGCCTTCTGTGCGCCCTGTCCCGGAAAGATAAACGCTGTCTTACTCATAGATTCCGGTTCCTTTCAACAATTCATCTGTCTCTTTCACCAATTTCTGAATCAACTGTTCACAGGTCATCTGTTCCTTCACAAGTCCTGCGCTTTGTCCTGCCATTACGCTTCCTGTGGTCACATCTCCGTCCACAACTGCTCTTCGCAAGCCTCCCAAGGTCAGAAGCTCCAGTTCCTCAAATGGAACACCCTCCGCTTCCTTCTTCAGGTATTCCTTTGTCATCTGATTGCGGAGCGCCCGCACCGGATGTCCTGTAGTACGTCCGGTTACTTTTGTATCAATATCCTTTGCTTTCACAATACAATTCTTATAATTTTCATGAACCTGCGATTCCCTGGTCACCACAAAACAAGTTCCCATCTGGACCGCTTTCGCTCCCAGCATAAATGCTGCCGCAATTCCCCGTCCGTCTGCAATTCCGCCTGCTGCAATCACCGGAATTTCCACAGCATCCACAACCTGAGGTACCAGTACCATCGTTGTCGTCTCTCCGATATGACCACCGGACTCTGTTCCCTCTGCTACCACGGCATCTGCTCCACACCGCTCCATACGCTTAGCCAGAGCAACGGAGGCAACTACCGGAATCACCTTTACTCCGGCTTCTTTCCACATCTTCATATATTTCTCCGGATTTCCGGCACCGGTAGTAACCACCTTAACGCCTTCTTCCACGATAACCTTTGCCACTTCATCGGCATAAGGACTCATCAGCATAATATTGACGCCAAATGGCTTATCCGTCAGTTCTTTTGCTTTCTGCACCTGCTCCCGCACCCATTCTGCCGGAGCGCTTGCTGCTCCGATCAGTCCAAGTCCTCCTGCCTCCGATACGGCCGCTGCCAGATGATATTCTGCTACCCATGCCATACCACCCTGAATAATCGGGTATTCGATACCTAGTAATTCGGTGATTTCCGTCTTCATTCCCTTTTGCCTCCTGATTTCTGAACAAGTCCTTACTGCAGTTTCTTGATATATTCCTCTACATCACCGATTGTCTGAATGTTCTCCAGATCGTCTGTCGGAATTTCCACGTCATACTCTTCTTCCAACGCCATCACCATCTCAAACAGATCCAGGGAATCCGCTCCCAGATCCTCTTTAAAGGATGTCTCCGCTGTCAGTGCACTTACCTCTGCTCCTAATGATTCTGCTACAATTTCTTTGATTCTTTCTAACATGATTTTTCTCCTTTTCTTTGTTCTGAATATATTTTATTACCACTGTAAGAGGCTCGCCCCATAGGACAGTCCTCCGCCGAATCCGGAAAGGATCAGACGATTTCCGCTTTGAATCACACCTTTTTTATGTAACTCATCCAACAGAATGGGAATACTCGCGGAAGAGGTATTCCCGTATTCCTCCATATTGATGGGGAATTTGCTCATATCTTCTCCCAGTCTCTTCGCAACGGATCTCACAATCCTTTCGTTTGCCTGATGAAGCAGATAATAATCAATCTCTTCTGTTTTCATCTGTTCTCTGTCCAGTAATTCTTTGATTACCTCCGGAACCTTTGATACTGCAAACTTAAAGACCTCTTTTCCATCCATCTGCATGTAAGTCTCCGGAAGCTGGGGCTGGGTTTCATATCTTTTCTGATTTCTGCTGCTGCAGGTCAGCACCTCGCCTTTTGCTCCTACAGAATGTGTTGCCTGGACATATCTGCCTTCTTCCGAAGCTTTCAGTACAACGGCTCCCGCTCCGTCTCCAAACAGGATACAAGTAGAACGATCTGCCCAGTTTGTCAGATTGGAAAGGCTCTCCGCCCCGACCACAACAGCTGTCTGATATATTCCCTGACTGATATATGCCTGCGCCGTATTCAGTGCAAACAAAAATCCGGTACACGCAGCATTCAGGTCAAAGCAGGTAGCATTCACTGCACCTATCTCTTTTTGTACTTCACAGGCGGTACAGGGCATAATCCTGTTGGATGAGATTGTTGCTACAATCAGCAGCTCCACATCCTCTGCAGCTATACCTGCATCTATAATTGCGGCCTTCGCAGCTTCGGATGCCATCTGCGCAGTATTCTCACCCTCATCTGCGATGTGTCTTCGTGCAACACCGGTACGCCCCCGTATCCATTCATCATTGGTATCCACCATCTGGGCCAGTTTATCATTATCCCAAACAAGTTTCGGAATAAAGGAACCGGTCCCGCATATTTTTCCAACCATAATATTCTTCCTGTCATTGGTTTTATTTTAAAATACTTTGATTACCAAATTATATCATAACAAAACTGGTTGTCAAGAATAAAAAAGACCTCACCCGCAGAATCTTTTCGACAAAATTCCGGGTGAAGCCTTTCCATCCTTCAAATACACACAATATCTTTCCTATTACCCAATACAAAGAGAAACAAACATTCCAACCAATACCAATGTCATCAAAAATCCCGTCCCGAAAATATTTGCTAAACTTCTGCTTTTTCTCATAATTCCTTCCTCCTCACTTTTCAGCGGTTTCTCTTACGTTTCTGGCACAGCGTATTTGACCGGTTATTTTCAGTACGGCGTACCAATTTTCAGCTATCATTTACAGAACACGTGTTTTGAACTTATGTTTGTATTATAGCAGAACGTTCGTTCGGAATCAAGAACTTTTTTAATTTTATAAGGGGATTTTTGCTGCTCAGGCAAATTCCTCTTACCTCTTTAGGCATTTGCTTTACTTATTGGCTGCCTCAGCAAAATAAAACTCGTATTCTTTTGAATAATTTTCCATCCATAAAAAAACCGCCGTACAGAAATTTCTTCCATACGGCGGCCAGTATTACTATTTTCCGAATAAGTCGCTGTGTGTTCCGGTATGTGATAAGACCGTCAATGCCAGCACATCGTCCTCAATGCGATAAATCAGCAACCACTCCAGGAGAATATGGCACTCTCTTCATTTGAATCCTGTCCTATTTTAAATTACAGCGCATATTTTTCCAGAAATCTCTTGAGAATGACCGCACACTCTGCACGTGACGCCTCACCCTGTGGATCAAGTTTTGTTCCCCCGTCTTTTCCGGTAAGAATTCCTGCTCCTACTGCCCACGCCATGGCATCCTTCGCATATCCACTTACAGATGCCGCATCTGTAAATTTGCTGAACTCTGCAGACTCAGATACGTCACAGCCTTTGAATTGTGCATAACGGTACATCATCACTGCCATCTGTTCACGAAGGATCTTATCCGCGGGTCCGAAGGTTCCGCTTCCATCTGCATATCCGGTTACTACTCCTGTTCCTGCTGTCCACATAATCGCATCCGTATACCAATTACCGGATGCCACATCTTTAAATTTCTCTTCATAGCTGACTTCCGGCATATCATTCATACGATAGAGCATAACTGCAAACTGCCCTCTCTCCAGGCTTGTTGTCGGCTCAAAGTGAGTCTTATCAACACCCTGGATAATCCCTCTGTCATAATTGTAATATACTGCATCGTAATACCATTCACCTGCATCCTTGTCTACATCTACAAATGGACGTTCCGGTACGATCGGTTCCTCTTTCTCTTTAACAGTTACCGTAAAGACTGCTTGCGCTCCTTCATAGGTTACTGTCACTGTCTGCTTTCCGACTTTATTCTTATCATATCCGGAAATTTTGCAGTCTTTCACCGGAACTTCTTCTGTTGTTCCGTCAGAATATTTCGCAACTACTTTCATTCCGTCAAGATTCAAATCTTCTCCTGCTTCGTACTGTATCTTAGTCGGAGCAGTTATTTCCACGGTCTCTAACTCTGCCGTTATAGCCTGAGACATTGCTGCTTTGATCTGGTCAGCAGTCATCGCATAAGAGATAATCTTATAATTGTCAATCAATCCCTTATAATACTCTCCTGTTCCCCAGTTTGCCTTACCAATATAAAGGATACTGTTATCTCCAAGAATGTCGGAAAGACTGTATGTACTTGTCTTCTCTGACTGTTTCACACCGTTGATATAAATTTCAGTCTTATCTTTTCTCACTACAATATCAACTTTTGTCCAGCTATTCCTGACTGCAGCAGATGGATTTTGGGGGCGACTGCCGTTATTTTTATAGCGTTCTGCCGTTATTGTCCCATCTTTCATTAGCACCCCAATATAATTTTCCTTCTGATAGAACTGTTCCTTCTCATCCGGTGCTGCATAAAATAGCCAGTTCGCATCTGTATTGTCTGGTTTCGCTTCAAAAGAAATCGTCAGTTCCTCACTTCCTGTCAACAGGCTTCCCCCATTCTTATCTGTCACAGCAAGGAAATTTGCTGCTGTTCCATCCAGATACAATGCTTTTCCATTTGCTTTATTATAGCTTGCCTGCAAAGCATGTGCACCTGCGGCATTTGCATTCACACTGGTAAATCCGGACGTCTCATCATCAAAATCAAAATCTGCCAGCACCTTTGGCGTCCCATATACTTTGACCTCTACCAGACCAGAAGCCCACATTGCACTATTATTATTGTGTACATTCTTTACTCCGGTTACCGTAAGTCTTACGTACCGATAGCTGCCGGAAACCGCATTACTCCGGAAGCCAACAACCGTATTCTGGGATTCGTCCAGAATCTTTGTCCATCCGGTCCTGTCGTTACTTCCTTCCACAATATACTGATAATAAGCCTCTGAACCATTGCAAAGTCTTGTAGCCAGATCTATTCCTGACAGGTCGCATTCACCGCCAAGGTCAATCTCATACGTAAATGGAAGCGTATCAGAAGACGGTTTGTAATAATTGTTATTGCCCCATGTTTTATCCGTATCATCAATGCCATCCAATGCCTGTTCTGCTCCATGTCCTTCTGCTCCCGTACTGCTTACTTTTACCGTCCTGCCCTCTGAAAGAAGCATAGACTGAGGTACTGTAAATTCATGGGACGCAACATCGAATGCCCACTCCCTGATATACTTCATGGAAAGCTCCACGCCATTATCGCTTGTCTGAATGTTCAGCGGCAGCCATACATAAGTCGAATTGCCAAGTGCTCCCGGCTTCCATCTGTCTCCCATATATACATACTGATTTCCGATGACTGCAATATTCGTTGGCTGACTGTAAAAGGTTGAATTATTTCCTATATTTTTTAATTCTGACCATCCTGCAGGATCCGTAATGTCCTTTGTATAAGAATACATGCTCTGGTTCGGATACCATCCGGACTGACCGGAAGAGATAAATACATAATAATCCCCTGCTTTCACAAGTGCAGGCGCCTCTCTTCCCTGATTTTCAAAGAACAGGTACGCCCCTTCTTCCTTCACGTCCAGATAATCTTCTGTCAGAGGATACAACCACATATTATGCCCGCTGGCTGACACGATATATGCCTGTCCTGCTTCTGTATCATTATAAATAGTAAAATCCAGCGAACGATTACCTAATGGATTAAAACGTTTTACAAATTCATAGTCGCCGTTTACCATCTTAGATTTCGCAACGATTAATTTTGACTCTGAATAATTTTTTCCATTCTCCCAGTGTGCCCACAGTACAAATTCTTTTGTCTTCTCATTGTAAATGAGTTTAGGTCTCTCAATAGTACAAAAACCGATTGTTCCATCTTCATCCGGGGTCTCCGGGGTCAGAATCATATTTTCAAATTTCCAGTTCATCAGGTCATCCGAAGAATACAGGGCAATCCCGCTGAAATTTGCATTGTTTTTGTACTCTCCTACCCAATAATATCTGCCGCCATGTACAAGAATATTACCTCCATGCCCCTGAATAACATTTTCCTGGTCATCATACCATAATTCTCCGTTTTTAATGCTGGATACCTTATTTTTTTCCGGATGAAGCGCAATGCCAAGAAAAGAAATGCCTGCGTTCGTTCCATCTTCAACACCCTTCATATCAAGTGTCACCATATTGGTTTCCGTCACCGTAAGCTGTTCTGTCACCGTAGTATTTTCCGGCGCCACCAGTGAGCCATTCGCAAATGTCCCGCCAGTTGCAGTCATTGTAACTCCCTTTGCGGTTTTTCCCTGCGCATTCATACCTATACCAGATACGGTTACATCATAAACTCCCGGTTCCAATGTAACACTGTAAGAAATCGGTGATGTATTACCTCCAGTTGCACTTGTATATTTATCTGCCGCAGTTCCATTCTGTGTTACATGCCCTGTTGAACGCTTCCATACTCCATCGCCGTCCGGCGTTGCATCACTCTCTTCATTCTTAAGCCGGGGTGCAAGTCCTGATTCTTTTACTGCTGTATGCGCTGCGGACGTCCGTGTACTATTCGTACCGCAGTCAATAAAATAAATCAGATTTTCCGGAATTACCTCAACGGTTGCCGTAACCACTGCATCTTTACCTGCAAGCTTTCCGGTTACCGTTACGGTATCATATGCCTTTGCCTTTTCAAGCGCTTTGGTATCCGTCCATTCTACTGATACAGCAGCTTCATGACCTTCTTTCGTATAAACAGTTACTTTTTCAGGAAGGGAAGAAACATTTCCTTCCAGCGCTGCAATCGGTTTTGATAACTGCGGATCAAATTCCAATTCATCTTCTGGATATCCATACACCGTAAATTCCACAATGCCGTTCGCCCAGGATGCACTGTTCTTATTTATTACATTTGTAACGCCCAATACTTCCAGCTTTACATAACGATATGGTGTAGTGTCTTTTATAAAATTAGATTTCTCGCCAATTTGAATCAGCGGATTTTCCGTATTATCTGCGAGAACCGTCCAATTTTTATTATCCTTGGAACCGTAAACCTTGAAGGAATAACCACCATCGGATCCACCCACATTTCTGAATAAGGCATCTGTCAGTGTCACAATCGAAGGCTGCTCCATATCCACAGTCAGTGTCATTGGAAGACTGGTACTTTTAAAATAACTGCTGCCCACATCAGAAACACCATCTACTGCTTTATCCGCAGTATTCGTACCATCAACATTGGAACCTGTCACCGTTTTTCCTACAGACAAATTTCTGCCCGGCGATACCGGAATGAAATCACCGGCATCATTATAATAAAATGCCTGCCAGGATGTGCCTGTAACAATACCATCTTCGAGATTCAAGGGAATAAACCTTCCGCACCGCTCTGAAGCCGGTTCCGGCGGATTCCACTGACCCGACCATCTGTTTGCACACATCACATAATTTTTTGTTTCAGTACCCCATATTTTTACGCCGCCGCTCTGAGCGCCGTAGGTCGCACTGTTTCCATACATCATAAGTTTTGCATCTGCCAGTCCTTTTACGGTCCTGGCAGCCATATATCCGCAGGCGGTGGGCATCCAACCATTGGTTCCGGATGAAAACAGGTAATACCATCCGTCTTTTTTCACCATCGCCGGAGCTTCTCTTCTCAACCCCCTGGCAGTGATCACACAACCGAACGATTCATCGATATCTGAAAAATCCTTCGTTAACTTGTATATTGCAAGATCGCTGTTATTATTAGTTGCCGAAAAAAGATATCCCTCGCCCGTGCTCTTATCCGCATATACAGAGATATCCCTTGACTGATTTCCGAGCGGGCGAAACGGTCCCTTTGTGTTAAACTCACCGCCTGGTTTTCCGTAGATTGACACAACAGCCGCTTTCGTATAACCGCTTGGTCCTTCCGCATGAGCCCATAAAGTCACTGTACCGTCTGCTGCCTGTACCACATTCACTGATTCTGTGCGCCCGTCAGCCAATACCGGGAACTTATTCTGATCCGCAACATTTCGGGTGGCTCCCGTCCAGAGATCCTGCTCTGCCATCTGAATCCCGCCATGACCATTCGTGTAAGCCCAATACCGGTAAGGGTGTCCATTCGCTCCCACGATTGCCGAATTCCCGCCTGCATTGATCGAAGGATTTTCTTCATAAGAAAAATATTTCATGTCATCAGTCTTTGTACGCGGAGATGCCGTCACACTTTTCGATGTCACCAGGACCTTATTATCGGCATCCAGTGCCTCCACCTTATATGTGGCTTTTTCTGTTATATCATAATCTGACCACACATTCGCCGGCCCGTCCTGAATCACCTTGCCATCCCTGTACAGGCGGTAATTTACCGCACCATCCACATGATTCCACATCAACTTGTAAGATGATGTGGTCGTCTGTCCCGACAGTAAAAACGGCGTTGCGGACATCACAAGATTGTCCGCTGCTTTTACTCTCAAAGGCTTGACAAACAATATCCCAATCATTACCGCCATGCAAAACAATACCCCTTGTCTCACTATCTTTTCTGCTACCTTCATCCCATCTCTTCTCTCCTTTTTCTTTTTTGTTCTATGATTATATTGATTTTTCCCCAAATTTACCATGTATTATTTCTCTTTTTTTTGTCTTATTTTCGACAAGAAAATTAATATAAAAAAACTGCCGCACCTACGACTTTACCGCAGGTACGCCAGCTTTTACATGCCTTTATTTATAGATACTCATAAATCTCTTTACAATTTCTGCACACTGTGCACGGTTTGTTTTTTCCTGAGGATTAAGTTTCCCATTATCTCCCTTGATCAATCCTGTCTGAACTGCCCATGCCACAGCAGTCTTTGCAAACTCGGAGACCTGATCTCCATCCGGAAAGTCTTCCGGATTCAATAAGGTACTGACAACATATCCCTTGTACTCCGCATAGCGATACAGTATGGTTGCAAACTGTTCTCTGGTGAGTTCATCTTCGGGACCAAATCTTCCATCTTCATACCCTTTGACGATATCATTGGTATTTGCCCATATTACCGCATTACTGTAAAATTCTCCCTCTTTTACATCCGGGAAAACCTCCTGGAATTCAACAGGTTCCTTTCCTTCCATACGATACAGAATTGTTACAATCTGTCCACGGTTTAAGAAAGCTTCCGGAGCAAAATGAGTCTCATCCATACCAGTCATAATCTTATTGTCATATACGTACTGTACAGCTTCTTCGAACCAGATACGTTCCGGAACATCCACGAACGGCATACCTTCCGTCGCATCCAGCTTTTCTGCGGCATTCTTCAGTGTCTGTGCAGTAGCTTTTATATCATCGGTACTAAAACGTCCGCTCTGTAATACATACTTTGCATTTTCCAAAGCTGTCAGAAACTCATTCCAGATTTCCTCAGATGCTGCTCCCTGTGTCTTGTCGCTACACGCTGCGATCAATTTCTCCAACTCCTCATAGACTTCCTTTTCAACCAATCCCCGCTCACACTTAAGCAATTTTTTCAGGGCACGATCAATTTCTGTCTGTGAAGCATCGGCGTTATTTGCAACTGCTTCTGCTCTTTCTAAGACCGTCTGCAGTTTTGCCCATGAATTTTCATTGTAAACACTTTCGTCATAACCTTTTACACGCTCGATTACAGCCTTCAACTCCGTAGAATCTCCAATACTGACAATATTGATATAGCTGATTACCGGACCCCATACTGCATTATCTGCATGTCCAATCTGCACTTCCAGATTGCCTTCTCCGTCTGCCACTGCAGTCGTCTGAATCTTATATGGATTATTTGCATCATTGCTTGCCGTAAAGTTTTCATATCCTTCTGCAACCGTACCATTCAGCACCAGTTTCATGGTACGCGGATTATTTGCATTGGTCCAACTGGACGGAACATAAAATCCCAGTTCCAGCCCATACACTTTTTCCGGCTCCAGTTCAAATTTATACACAACGCCAACATCCGTAGTGGCCTGGTTTCTGGCATAACGGAACGATTTACTCCGGGAAGAAGCATCCGTTGCACCGTCATTTTCACACGGCCAGGTCTTTTCACCTGTCAGAAAATCCGGATATTTACTGTTCGCCTTGTAGGTATCAACCACACCCCATTTTTTACCTGTTGACGGATCCTCCCCATAGAACTGGTCAGTCACACTATTACTGCTTCCAAATACATCTCCAGGACTCAAAGTAACCGGATTCACATCACCGCAGTTAACAGAATAAATGTACTGTTCCTGGTTTTCCTCAGCAGTAATCTCAAAGACAGCTTTTACATTCACATCACTCTGAACATCCCTGAGTATATAAACTCCGCCGAATTTCGTAAGCTGATCCAGAATATTTTCTCCGTTGACCGTAGCTGCCTTCAGTTCCGCCTCTTCATCCGGTATGAATTTCAGACGTACGGTACCGCCTGGTTTCACCTTCGTCTTATCAGAAGTAACAATACCCCCTTCCGAAGAAGCCGTTATTATCTGGAATACCTCTTTTTCCGGAATTTCCACATCCGCAGTCTGTGTATAGAACTCAAACCTGTCAAAATTCGGCGTATAATTTATCAGCACATTATAGTCAATATTTGCAGGAATCTTGGTACCGCCTTTGTGAATACCGTTTGTCACAACCTTTGAATTATCATTGTAAATTTTAATTGTATTTTCTCCTGCCTTCAAAGTAACCGGTATTACCTGCGAACGGAATGTTTCATCGCTGTATGTATTTCGGAAAACTACCTTCTTCGCCTCACCCCCATTTACAGAGAAAGAAGCGTAACGTTCTGTCATCTGTGCATTGTAGGAATGCTTTCCAAACAATTCGCCGTTTGACTGATAAACAGCCATATTATATACTCCGGCCTGATCGACTGTTACCTTGATTGTAAGACTGTTCTTATCAACTGCTTCTCCCAGATCTACAGTCCGTCCAAGTCCATAAATCTGAAATTCCGGATCATCCGGCTGGATAACCTCTACACTATTGGCAGCTTTGATACCGCTTATGTATCCGCCCTCTGATGCAAACTTACCGATATTGCCGTCTGTTCCGACAGCGGCTTCTCCTGTGAGGACACCGTCTTCCGCCTCCACAACAGCTACAGGATCAACATCTGCTTTTGAGACATTGACATAGTCCAGACGAATGGCTGCATCCGTATCAATATCAATCACATTAATACCTCTCTGCAAAAATACCGTCTCATAAGCATTATCCCATTCTCCATTCGTATTGTCCAATGCGATTGTTGTTGTCAGACGATCCAGGTTCACTGCATCGTTATCCTGATAAATATTGGCACTTGCCGCAATTTCAGAAGAATATCTGAGTTTCAGTGTATACATACCATTTTCCGATACGATTGCATTGAAACGCAGACCTCCGCCGTTTACAACACTCGTTTTCTCCAGACCGGATACATAGTCAATATCCCCTTCACGCTCTGCCTTCAGTGCGGTCTTATTTCCTGACAGTTCATTGAATTCAGAAAGTTCCGCCTCATAGGTCTTATGAAATGCAAGATCGGATTCATCAACTCCCTCATAAGTAAGATAAATACAGTCCACATCTGCAGTCCGCGGATCAGAAGTACCGGTAATCTTAAATGTATGTGTTCCGCTGCTTAACTTCACATAGGTACTGTACATGCTTCCCATGCCCCAAGCTAATGTAGTCGGAAGAACCATCTGTTCAACCTGTTCACCGTCTATCAGTAAATTCTGAAGGGCAGTATAGGGTGTATTCTTATCAGGATCCCCGGAGTTACAGCCGTTTGCTGCCGTATAAACCATGTCGTACTTATAGTAGCCGTCCTTCGGAACTGTCACCTGTAATTCAAGTACATCATCACTGTCTATGATCCAGCCTGCCTTTTTTCTACCGGAGCATGCCATGTTACTTGCAGGATCTGACAACCGCGTATCTCCGCTGAATATTCCGTTTTCCGCCTCATACATCTGCTTCCAGGTTGTACTTAAGAAACCTGTTTCCTCCGTCTCGGTTGCCTGGGTCACTGTTATGCGGTAAGCGCTCATCTCCCACATACCGGAAACAGGAATCGTCACCTTGCCATCCACAACCTCAACGGCACCTTGCTTCACAATCCTTGGTTCCTCTGCCGCACCGTGAAAACCGGTATAATCCGTTGCTTCAATCTTGATGTGTACTTTGTCGGCGTCTTTAAAGGTCTCTGTACCGCCAATATCTTCCAACACAATATTACCCGATCCGTTGACACCGCCAAACACCACATTGGCACTTTTCTTATTTTCATCCAGAGATGCCACGCCATAATAGTTGGCTTGTTCCGTATTCGTGGTTGTAACCGGAAGGTACTGCCCGGACATGTCACCATACCACTTATACAGCCACCATGCGCCGTTGCCCTCATTATTATCTGCTGCAAGTCCGTTCAGATTATCGGACAGATGCCAGAACGGCAGACATCCGGATACATTATAATCCTCGAAAAGACCGATCCAGCGGACAAGATCTCCCGGGGAAGCACACTCGTAGGTGTCTGCATACTCATTAATTACAATTTCACGCGGTGTAATATCTATACCGTATTTTTCTTTATTCTCCTCTGTAAGATACTTCTTTTCCAGACTTCTGTAATGATTGTATTCGTTATGAAATCTATTGTATTGCCCGGTCGAAAGATCGTGCCAGGTAACTACATCCGGCATACAACTATGCTCTACACAGAACTTAATATAGCTGTCCATAACACTTTCATTGTAACCGGCAAGATTGAGTCCCGCAAAGCGGGGTTCTGCCGCAACGCCATTCTCTTCGTAAACTTCCACAACCATATTATACATATCTTCCCAGAACCAGAACAGGCTCTCCCATCCGGTTGATACAGTACCCGTTTCCGGGTCTGTATAGGAACCGCCGATCCAGTTTGATTGTGGTTCATTATACAGAACGTATACTACATCTTCCGCAATCCCCTTTTCAATACATGCTTCCGCTTCCATCCTGAGAATCTTAAGATATTCTTCCGTACTGCTGAATTCATAGAACCAGAGCGCATAATAATCCGGCACATAGATCTGTATATCCTGACCTCCCGCATTCAAAAATGTGTCTGCAATATCCAGCGTATCTCCATTTGGATGCTGCATTCCATTTGGTGCCTTTTGTACCGCAGTATGGGGCTTTAACGCTGTCATTGTGTTGGCTGTGGGAACTCCATCATCACCCAGACCATACAGCCATCCGGATGCTCCGTGCTTTAATTCCCGCTGTGTGTCAGGTGTCATATCCACAGTCAATGTGGGCAGACTACTGTCAGATGATGCAGCTGCAACCGTTACCGGAACGGAAGCTGTCACTGTGGATATTGCCATACTTGCCGCAAGAACAGCAGACAACATCTGTTTCTTCTCAAATCTCTTCATGATATCCTCCTTACATTGTTCCTTCTCTCTTCTTTCGTTCTTTTTCGTTTTCTGTTGTTTCTCTTTCTTTTCCTTCCTTTCTTTTCCCTCCAGTCTTTTTTACTATGAAAGTCCCGGACAGCAGCCATGACCCGAAGCGTGCTTGCACGCGCAGGGACATGGATATTGGACGGGCAAGCCAGTATGAGTAAGGAGGACGATAGTCCGGATTACGAATACTGGCGGCGATTGCGGGAGCACAAGGTGCGGAGCAATCGACTTTCATGGATGGTGATGTCTGCGCCAGCAGACATGTCCGTTTATTATAAAGGTTCTGCTGTCTATGCAAACCACCCCTTTATCCCTGTCTTTCTGTAAGAAGTACTGCTACAGCTTTTTGATTGTCTGCAGGATAGTACCGAAGCGTTTTCCCTTTCAATTCCAGATGTACTTCTGTATCACTGTATACTTCACTTATTTCATAATGATAGGTATCAGGCAATTCCATGGAAATTACCTCCGGAAGCAAGCCGTCAAATATATGGATTACGGCATAAGCTTCTCCGTGATCTCCCGGTCTGAAGATTCCCTGCCACCCTTCGGGATGCCGCACACACGCGATCTGTGAACCGTAACGGTAAGTCTGTCCTTCTTTGACAACACGCCGGATTTTCCGGTAAAAAGCCATGCCTTGTTCAATGATTGTCCATTGTTCTTCCGTAAGATTTGTTACATCTCCGGAAAGACACATTCTTCCCAGGAAGGTATTAATCATCGACCAGGCAATCCTTTTACAGGAATCCGTCTCCCGTATTACTGCCCAGATCTGACTCTGCCTTGGAAGAATCGCCCGGTGAAGATTGGCAGCGACAATGGGAATCTCCACACATTCATGGGCATCTGAGAAGGATGCCATACTGGTAAGCCCCATAAATCCCGGTTCCAGGCGGTGTCCGCCAGAAGCACAGTTTTCAATTACGATTCCGGGGATTTCCCGTGCAATCTTCCGAAAATATTCCTGAGCCGCAAGTACATTCTGCCGGAGTCCTTCTCCCGGAGATTCCCATCCGTCACATCCGACCCCCATCGTGTCGTTATAATCTACTTTCAGATATTCAAAACCATATTTTTTCAGCATCCCAATCACGCGTTCATCCAGATACTGCATGACCCAGGGATCATTCAGATTCCAGAATCTCCGTCTGCTGGTGGTAAGCGGATACCCGTCCAGCTTCAGCAGATGATCCGTATTCTGATAAGCTCTTGAAGCAGGCCCTACATTCTCAAACTCAAACCAAATGCCCGGCTTAAGTCCCGCCTCCTTAATTGCAGCAACCGTCTTCTCCAATCCTTCCGGAAAAAGATCCTCCGATACCTGATAATCTCCCATACTGATATCCCAGGGAATACCCGCTTCCTTATACCAGCCGCAGTCAATTACGAAATAGGTAAATCCTTTTCCTTTAATTGCATCGAGAATCTTCACAATATTTTCATGGGAAGGACAACCCCAGGTCGTACAATACTCATTAAATACAATCGGAAGCTCCTGTTCGATCTCCGGTGCTTTATCAGCAGCCGCCTTTTGCGCCTGCACAAGACGGCCGGAGGCCAGATCAATGGATTTTGTCCTGCACACAGTCATCACTGCTTCCGGCGACTGAAAGCACCTCCCAGGGGCAACCTTTTTCTTCCAGTGTCCAAACTCCCGGTCTGCAAGTCCGCCGCTTATTGCAAAATTCTCATCCTTCCGAAAAAGTTCCATCTGCCAGGAAGCCCCGGAATACAACTGCGCTCCCCAGAATACATGACTTTTCGTATCTTCCACAAACAACCACGGAAAATAATTATTAACCGGAAGAGAACCTGCCTGCCCAAACCGTTCACACTTTACAGAGTCCATGTTCCAGCTGGTATCCAGCTGAAAAGCTTCCAACGGTAATGATTCCAGATGACCTTCCTGACTCCATCGGCTTCTCAGCCGATGGATCTTCAATGCCTCATGGCAGTCCCCTGCCAGATAAGGAGATATCATCTCCAGAGAAAAACTCGCCAGTAATTCTAACTCTGCTTCCTGTCCGCTGTGATTTCTGAACTCACACTTTGTACCCAGATATTCTGTTCCCTTTTTCCAGTTCAATTCATGACACACTTCATATCCACGTGGATCCTGCAAGGTCGTCTGAATCAAAATTATCTCATCATTTTCCCGGATATTCTGCTCCTGATACTGTAATCTTTTCACACTCTCACTGTTTCTCAGTGTATTACCAGGGGCATAACATCCTTCATAGGCATCTCCGGTCAATTTTAACTGCACCAGACTATCCAGCTTTGCTGTCTTTGCCACATTCTCACACAACGGCAGTTCCGCCGGATATAACGTCAGCCCAACATGTTCTCCTTCATCAATCTCATATCGTGCGACCATATCACCCAGTTTATATTCTTTTAAGACTTTTCTCATGCATTCCTCCTTTTATTCAGCCCTTTACGGCCCCTACCGTCATTCCTTTGATAAAGTATTTCTGCAATGACATAAAGAGCACAGCAATCGGAAGAACAGATATTACAATTGCAGCCATCGCCGTAGTATAATCACTGGTCTGTGCAGAGAATAGTGACTGTATGGCTACCGTCAACGTTTTCAACTGTTTTTTACTTACATAGAGACTGGCCAGAAGGTAATCATTCCATATCTGGAAAGACTGCATAATAATCAAAGTTGCCATTGCCGGTTTCAGCAGCGGCAATACAATAGAAAAATATGTCCGGAATACCGAACATCCGTCTATTCTGGCTGACTCTTCCAATTCCAACGGAACCGTACTCATAAAACTATTCATCAGAAAAACACCGAAGGAAATTCCTGTCGCTACATACATGAAGATAATTCCGAATCTGGTATTCGTCAAATGCATCTTGTATCCGATGGTATAAATTGGTAAAAACAGCGCCTGATAAGGAATCAGGATTCCTACAATAAAATAGATAAATGCAAACTTGAAAAATTTCTTTTTGCACCGGGCAATTGCCCATGCCGTAGTACCACACAAAACCGCCAGAATCAGAACGCTGATCGCCGTATAGAAGAACGTATTAAAAAATGTTTCCTTCATATTCAGCTTGTTAAACGCCTTGATATAGTTATCAAAGTTTAACGAATCCGGAAGAGAAAGGGGGCTGTTCAGGTATAGCTCCTTCTTCATCTTAAAGGAATAATTCAGAATAATTACAAGAGGAGCTATAAATAAAACTGCCAGTACTGTCATAATAACCTGAACCAGAAATGTCCCTTTGGTATACGGTGTAGAAACTGCCATTTCTTCGTCTTTTTTCTTTTTTCTGACTGCCACTATGCCTGTACCTCCTTACTTTTCAACCCTTTTACCTGTATCAATGCCACCAGAAGAAGTACAACTACCAGTGTCACGGTCATAGCAGAACCATAACCATATTGCCTTCCGTTAATTGCTGTGGTATAAGTCTGATAGATTACAGAGGTAGATGCTCTTCCCGGACCTCCCTTTGTGGAGGATACCAACAGATCATAAACCTTCAGGGAACCTGTTGTGATTCCTACAACACAGATGGTAATGGAAGGTGCCAGCATAGGAATCGTAACGTGAAAGAACCTTTTCACCGGACCTGCACCATCTACTTTTGCTGCCTCATACAATTCTGCCGGAACACTTTGCAGTCCTGCAAGATAAATCAACATCCAGTAACCAATCCACTGCCAGTTATTGGCGATCAAAAGACCTCCGAGTACTGTATTCGGTTTTCCAAACAACAGGAAATCGAAATTGGTGCCCAGCCAGTCATTGAGTGCCGGAAGCACATTGGAAAACATCTTTAACCAGATAAAGCCGACAACGACAGCACTGATCAGACACGGAACAAAAAATGCCGTACGGTAAATTTTCTGCGCCTTGATTCCGCTGTCCAGTGCAACTGCAAATAACAATGCCGCCACATTCTGAATAATTGTATTTCCAATCGTAAATTTAATGGTAAACCACCAGGTATCCCTGAAATCTTTATCGTGAATCAGATCTATGTAATTCTTCAATCCAACAAATGGTTTTTCCGCTGTCATTCCATCCCAACTGGTGAGAGAGTATCGAAAAGACAGAAGAAGCGGGATGATCAGACCAATCGTAAATATAATAAAACCGGGAAGTACCAACACCAGGTATTGGCGAAACATCTTATCTTCCATACTGGATTTCTTTTTTTTCTTCATTTTTTACACGCTCCTTGCTGCAACCTGTTTTAAATCCAAACAGAGGACTGTCGTACCTGATAGAAAGGGTATGGCAGTCCTCTGAACTTTCATTCAAAGAATACAGATCACTTCTTATCCACTCTTAGTTTGCACTGCTTGTATCTACTCTGCCATCTGATGCCTTTAAAGCGTCTTCAAAACTGATCTGTCCCTGCAGCCAGGAAGCAATATCCTTTGCATTTTCTTCCTGGAATCCGCCCCATACTAACTGATTGTTTCCAAGAGTTACATCCACAATATTTCCTTCTGATGAATATTTATCAATGTCTTCCTGACTTGGATTCTCGAAAGTCGGTGTCACATCCTTCAACATAGAGGCTGTCTTTGTATAATCATAGATTTCCACTGCCAGTTCCTTGTCAGAGGTAAGCAGATCCAATACTTTGTTAACCGCATCCTGATGTTCTGTCTTTGCGCTTGTCATAATTGTAATGTTCGGCTCAAAGATTAATTTGGAGTCTCCAGTCTGGTTCGGAAACGGGAAGATACCAAAGTTAAAATTCTCATCGATATCCAGGAAGTTCTGGATAGACCAGGAACCGGATACTTTCATAGCCGCCTCTCCGCTGACCATCTTCGCATCACAGTCTGTCTGCTCCGTAGAAAATGTAGTATCAAAGGTATGGTCAAAAATCAGTTTATTATATTCATAAGCTGTCTGTGCTTCCTTACTGTCAGCAAAGCTTACACTTCCATCACGGAACTGATCGCCCCAGTCCGGAGTTTTGTTAAATACATCATTCATCATAAACTGCATGGTCACATTACCAATGGACCAGGTATCTACCATATGACTGGCAAATGGGGTAATCCCTTTTGCTTCACAATCATCTATAATTTTCTGCAGATCTTCCAGAGTCTTGGGAATTTCCCAGTTGTTCTCCTCAAACATGTCCTTGTTATAATAAACACCCTGATACAATGCATTATATACCAGACCGTAAGTCTTTCCGTCTATGGTCACATTCTCTCTGGCTGCATCCAGACCCCGATCCAGATATGTACTGTCAATCTCTCCCAGGACTCCCTGGGGTGCATAGGTTGCCACATCCTGCGCTTTTCCAATCATAATGTCCGGAAGCCCTGACTGCAGATACTGCTGCATCTTAGGCTGAAAATCATTTCCCCAGTCAACGCATTCCCATTCCAAAGTAATATTAGGATACTTCTCTGCCAACGCAGCATCAATCATATCTTCAATACCGGCGTCTGTAGTAGACTGTCCGGCCAGGACGGTAAGGGTAACCTCCTCTCCATCTTCTTCCCTATTGGAAGCACTGTCGGATCCGGTGGATGTTGAAGAACTTCCCGCTGAATTACTTTTGGTATTGCTGTCCGCTGTGGAATCATTTCCGCATCCCGCTAACATACTGGTCAACATCGCTGCTGCTATCAAAGAACTTACAACTTTTCTCTTCATCTTAAAACCCTCCTGCTTTGTTTTACTTGATGGGTTTATTATAAGCAATATCAGAGAACACCAATTAGGACAATCTTGAAAAAAAGAGTTGGCCATTTTTGAAAAAATGAACCAACTCTTTTTCTAACTGATACTGTCACCGCGATGCAGATCCGCATACTGCAGGACTTCATCCAACGTCTGCTTTCCCTGCAGCCACAAAAGCTCCTGAGCTGCCACATCATTCTGGAATGCCCACACCAGCTGGGAATTCCCCGTAGCCGCTTCGATTACCTGACCACTATTTTCATAGTAGTCAATATCTTCCTGTATACAACTTTGAAAATCGTAACCGGTCTCTTCTCTTACGGAGTACGTTTGTGTAAATTCCAGAATTTCCTTCATCAAACCGGAATCATGGATCAGAATATCCAAAATATCATCTACCAGATCCGGATATTCTGTCGTTGCTCCTTTCATAAACGTCATATTCGTCTCACGGATCAATCTGGAATCCCCCTCCTGATTGGGATAGGGAAAGATCCCATAATCATTGTCTGTGGCATATTGATTTTCAAACTGAAGCGACCAGGAACCCGTAAGATACATAACCGCCTCCCCCTGTTCAAACCGGTCATCACAGGTAAACTGATCAATCAGAAGCGCATCTTCCCAGGAATGTTCCAAAACGTCCATATTATTCTGCATACAAGCTGCTATTTTCTCATCACCGGAATAGCTCACACTACCTCTTCTGAAATCTTCACCCCAGCAGGGATTCCGGCTGAATATATCATTAATCATAAACTGCATGGTGGTATTTCCCACCTTCCAGCTCTCCAGATAGTGGCTCGCAAATGGTGTTATACCTTGTTCCTCCAACGTCTTTATGACAAATGACATTTCCTCCTGTGTTCGCGGCGCCTGCAGCCCAAGGGAACGAAAGATTTCCTTATGATAAATGACCCCCTGATACCAGGCATTGAAAGGAAGCCCGTAGTACTGTCCTCCAATTTCCACCGGACTTAATGCTTCCTCTTTGATTCCTTCTACCAGTTCAGCATCTATCGCTGACAGATTTCCGGTACTGTAATATGTTTTCACATCCTGCGCTTTTCCGATCATAATATCCGGTATGTCCCCGGCGGCAAATCTGGCCCTCACTTTTGCGTCAAAACTTTCTCCCCAGTCCACACACTCCCACTCAAGTTTTACATCCGGAAAGACCTCTGCAATCTTCTCATCAATCATATCTTCCACTCCTGCATCGGAGGTAGACTGACCGGCCAGTACCGAAAGCACGATTGCTTCCTTTTCCTGTACCTTTTCCTCATTTTTTGTTTCCGTACAGCCTGATAAGATCAGAACCAAAACCAAACCGCCTGAAATTAGCTTTTTTTTTCTCATCTGTCTGTACCTGATTCCATACTTTTTTTATAGTCTCTTGGGCTGATACCGGTTATTTTACGAAACACTTTATTAAAATAAGTATAGTCATCATACCCCACCATAAATGCAATTTCCGTCAGGTTACTGTCTTTTTGCTCCATATATCGCTTTGCTTTGTCAATTCTCGTTTTGGATATATACATCATCAAAGTTTCATTGGTTTCCTTTTTAAACATTCTGGAAAAATAGGAATGCTCCATATGAAACTTCTTAGCCAGACCAGATAACGTCAAAGGTTCAAAGTAGTGCTGATCAATATACTCCACCGCCTGATGAACCGCCTCGCGCATGGTGTCAGGAGCCTCCTCCTGACTGACCACTATCATATTTTCTATATTATCATCTATAAGCTCACACAGATACTCTGCATCCAACAGTTCAATCGCTTTATCCGCTAATTCTACCATATACTCCAGATCAAGAAGTTCCTGAGATGTCAAATTGGCTGTACCTGCGGCATATTCAACCAGAAAGCTTAATATCCGCTTCACTGTCTGCTTTACTTCAAGATATTCCCACCCCTGTTCCTGACAATGACGGATTCCGATTTTTTCAAAAACCAGGTTCTTTGCCCCTCTCTTATTACCCGACTTCAGCAATGTCTGTAATTCCTTTGTCTGAACTTCAGTTATCCTGTTCTTTACCTTATATTCCTCCTGCTCCTTCTTTCCGTCCTTTGACCACATCATCCAGTGATCCCTTGTAAACGGCCGCGTCATCAGTAATGCCACGGTCTGTATATACGCCTGGTGAAGACTTTCCATAGAATAAGAATGCTCACTCAATATGACACTGACCGGAGATTCCGCCACTATTCCAATCTCCTTAAGAATCCTTCTGGCTGTCTGAATCAGGATTTTACTTTCTGACTCAGATACCACGATAAATTCATTGGACCGGTAAACATGGTTAAATACCATCAGATTCTCTTCCCCGGCAATCTCTTTGATTTTTGTTTTTATTCGGAAGGAAAGCAAATTCATATCATATTGAACGGATTTGCAAAGCCTGGTCAAATTATGAATTTTTATAAGCGTCAGACTTGCTCCCACAAAATCCATATTACTGTTCATCGTAATATTAGGGGTAAAAGGCATCTCTTTACGTTCCAACAGCTGCGAAAATTCCCTGTCCTGGATCAGGGAGGCTGCTTTCTTAAGCTCCAATTTTTGCTGCTCCTCGGCTTCCGCTTTTGAATTCCTGTCGCTGATGATTTCAAGGGCCTTTACAATTGCATTTACAAGATCAATTCTGCTGATAGGCTTTACAAGATAATTGATGGAACCAGCCATAAAGGATTCCCTTACAAATTCAAAATCATCATATCCGCTGACGACAAAGGTTACCACATGATGATATCGTTCCTGAATAGCTTTCAATAAGTCAATCCCATTCAAAAAAGGCATATTGATATCTGTTATCAAAATATCCGGTTCTGCTTCCTCCATTCGCTTCAGAACTTCTTCCCCATCTTCCGCCGGTTCCAGCAGTTCCAGATGATATTTCTTCCAGTCAATCATTTTGCAGAGCTTTTCTCTGGTCCAATACTCGTCATCTGCTATCAAAACTTTAAACCACTCGTTCATGAAAACTCCTCCTTCGGTCCTCTGCGCGGTATCGTCAGAATCACTCTGGTTCCACAGCCTATTTCACTTTCGACTGTAAGGCCATACACTTCTCCATAGAGCATCTTCATTCTCATATGGATATTGTTGATTCCGATGGAAGTCCCCTTCTCTGCCTTCTTCTCATCTCTTCCATCCAACAATGTCTGTAATTTCTCCTTGGGTATTCCTACCCCATTATCGCTTACTACAATCTGAAGATTATCTCCCACGGTACATGCCTGAATCAAAACTTTCTTTTTCCCCCGACAGTTCCGTAATCCATGATTCAACGCATTTTCTACCAATGGCTGGATGGAAATTCTGGGAATCGAATCCTTCAGAACCTCGTCTTGTACCTCAAACTGGTACTCCACTTCATCCTGCATTCGTACACTCATTACATATATATAATTTTTCAGATGAACAATCTCTTTTGCTACATTCGAATAAGGATTCTTCATGTCCAGACTGTACCGGAAAATATTGGACAACGACTGACACAGGGCACTTACCTGACGGCAGCCTTGAATTTCTGCAATACTGGTCATAGTATCCAATGTATTGTACAGAAAGTGCGGATTGATCTGTGCCTGAAGCGCTTTGTACTCGGCTCTGTTCAGCAGCAACCTCGTCTCATATTCCCTGCTGATCAGACTTTCAATCTGATCCAACATTTCATTAAAATTCTGGGCAAGCTCCCCGATTTCATCATCCTTCATTCGCTGGATACGCAGCCTGGTATCTCCATCTCTGATTTTTTTCACTGTCTGTGTCATCTTTTCCAACGGACGTGTCAGCGATTTGGAAACCAGGTAAGCTGCTGCTGCTGCAACAATCAGCATGATGCCTGCGATCATAATCAGATTTTTCGTCAGTGCCCTCTGGTTTTCTTCTAACAAAGACTGTGGCATTAAAGAATATGCCCCGAGATTATACTTACTCTGACCAACCTGAAAAAAGACTCTGTTTCCTGACTCCAAAGTTTCCCCCAGATTTTCATTTCCTTCCTGAATTTCCTTCTGAAGGCTTACGTAGCTATCTTCATCCTTCTGATCCAGCGTTCCTATACTGAGCATTGAACGATCCCCCAATGGCTGCAGCCACATGAAGACCTCCTGATCCGGACTATATTTTTCCATCATAGTCTTGATGCTCTTCCTGTCCACATCACAGACCACATACCCGATCTTATTCTGAATATTGCTGTTATTATAAAGCTTCAATACAAACCGCACAATATCTGCTTCTCTGGATTTATTATAGTAACTCGAAATCAACATAGTGGCGTCTCCCGACTCCACATATTCCTTTACGATCTGCGCATTATACTGCTCACAATCACTGTAAATATCTTTTGGATAGTTATGCTTCGGAGTCGTGGCCCTGCGATAGGTGCTGATGATCTCATGATCCGAATTATACAGATACAGCGCCACAACCCAATCGGATGATTCAAAGTTTCTGGCTCCGATATTATATGCTTCCCGGTAATACTTATCACGCATATCACTAAGATCCATCTCTGCTTTTAAGTCTTTTATAAATTCCTTTTCATTATAAATATTGATGAGCCCATTCTCAATCGTCTTAATAAAACCATAAATATCATCCTGCATATTCTGCAGTGAATTAAAACTCTCTTCCTTTGCCTGCTGATAGATGATCTGCGATGAGGTATCTCTGAAAATAATTGTCTGCGAAATCAACGCGATTAAAGTAATCCCCAAACACAGTACCAACACCTTTGTATGCATATTCCATGTATGTTTCATAACACGCCCCCAAATACAAAAAATCTACTTGGTATCATTATATCTAATTATTGATTTATTGTATATTGGAGTTTTTTGAAATAAAAACTTGTATTTTTTTGGATGATTTTTCACAGAGCTTATGTTCACTGTAGTCATAATCCCGACAAATCAAGCTGTATTATCTTAAGGTTTCAAAACTCACAATCCGGGTCGCCGTATCCCTGACAAACCGTGCATCATGTTCCACAAAAAGCATTGTCGGCTTAAATCTCCGAATCAACTGCTCAATCTGCATTCTGGAAAAAACATCAATATAATTCAACGGCTCATCCCAGATATAAAGATGCGCCTGCCGGCATAAACTTCCTGCAATCAGCACCTTCTTTTTCTGCCCCTCACTGTAATCTTCCATCCGCTTCTCAAACTGTACTCTTGCAAAATCTAATTTCCGTAGAATCGCCAGAAACAAGGTACGGTCAATTCCTTCTTTTTCCGCAAATTCATTCAACGTACCAGATAGCCCGGAAGTATCCTGAGGAACATAGGAGATTACAAGCCCTGATGCCAGCTCCAATCGGCCGGCAGAACATGTATTTATCCCCAGAACCATCTTTAAGACACTGGATTTTCCACAACCGTTTCCACCTTGAAGTGCCACACGCTCTCCCCTTCGCACTTCCATACACAGATGCTCCAACACCCGATGTTGTTCATACGCAATATCTACATTCTCCATACGCACCAGAACCTCTTTCTGATGGTTCAGTGGTATCAACTTCAAGTCATCCACCGTTTCCAGATTCTTCAAAAGTGAAGACTTCTCTTCCAACGCTGCCTGTGCCCGATGCTCCAGATTCTTGAAACGTTTCATCATCTTTGCCTCCTTATGGCCAATAGATCCACGATCCGGACGCAATCCGGCAATTCTGGTTCCCTTTTTTGTCTTTTCCACTTCATCTGACCAATTCTGTGCATTTGCCGCTGCCTGCTCTAATTTACGGATATCCCGTTTCAACTTCTCATTTTGTGCCAGTTCAAAATGATCCTGATTTTCTTTTTGTTCCCACCAGACAGAAAAATCCCCTCTGGTCACAGTGATATCGCTCCTGTTGACAGCAAGCACATGATCAATACAACCATCCAGAAAATCCCGGTCGTGAGAAATCAATATAAAACCTTTTTTCTGATTCAGGTATTCACGAAGCTTTACCCGGCTCTCCATATCAAGATGATTGGTCGGCTCATCAATCAACAGAAAATGATGATCCTTCGCAAACAATACTGCCAGAAGCACTTTTGTCTGTTCTCCATTGCTCAAGGTGAAAAATGGACGGTAAAGCACATCACTGTCCACCTCCAACAGATTCATCTCCCGGCATACTTTCCAGAACTCATAATCCGGATCTGCCTCCTCAATCACCTCTCTGGTATCCTTCTGTTTATCCGAAACTATATAGGGAAAATAGTCAAACACCTCTCTGGAGCTGATTGTACCTCTGTACTCATACTCTCCCAGCAGCAATTTTAAAAAGGTTGTCTTTCCCCTTCCATTTCTCCCGATCAGTCCCAATTTCCAATCCGTATCAATCTGCAAAGGAAGTTCCATCCTCCTTTCGGGAACGCAAAAAACCGCAGAAAATATACACTTTCTGCGGCTCTAACCCCATGCAATAAAACTACCTCACATTATCACGGCAATTTCATCATCCAAAGGAATTGGTAACGATCAGAATTTCTCATAGTTACCAGACATTATTTCAAAGAAAGTACCTATATTCCCTGCAGCGCATGACAAATACGGACAGTATTACTGTCATCTGCTCATGCAATCTTAAGTTCATCCTTATCTGCAAGAAATAATAATCATACTTTCCCTCCTTTTTCTCTTTTTCAAACAGGCGATTGCGAAACACTTCCGGAGTCGGCTTAGAGATTCGTGATTGCGACTACAGACGAACAAAATATAAAAAAATGTACGATGCAAGCGTACATTTTTCTATATTTTGTACGGATGTCGGAGTGAGAACGAATTCTAAATCGACTCCGGAAGAGTTTCGCAATCGCCTACTCTTTTTCAAATAATCACTGAAACTACACTACCACGGAAATCAGGAAATGTCAATTGGTGTACTTAAATTTCCCTTCCAGTTTTTCATCTATGAAAATAGTTCCATCAGCAACGAGCTGTGGGACTTTCTTCCATAAGCATCACCTTACACCTTTTTTTATAACAGGCAATGCCATATTTCAAAATTACCTGCATTCCATTCTCACGGAGTTGATCTGCATATCTATATTTTCCAATCTGTTCCAACGCCTTCCTGCATTCGGAATCAAGATCGGCATCATGGGCATATTTCACTTCAATGACAATTCCGATTTCCTCATTATCAATTTCTACCTCAATGTCACTATAACCATCGCCGGATTCCTTATTAGATGCCACACCCCACGTTTCCTTAAATCCCAGAATTCCCAGCAAAATCCCATGATAAAAATTCTCCTTTGTCTGTTTGCGTACAAATGTATCCCGGATACTGATGGTTTTTTTTAAATATTCATTAAACTGTTTTTCTACACTCCCGGCATCACCATTTTTTAATGCCTGGCAAAATGCATCTAACAGTCCTCCGTCTTTCTGAACATCTTTCTTAAAGACCTCCATGATCTGCCGGGTAAATATCTTACGAATCTCCCTATTCGGAATCACCAACTGAAACGTATCATCCATAGATTTGCCACGCTGCGTCAAATAGCCCGTGGTAAAAAGAACACTCCAGATATTATCTGCGGAATCATACAAGTCTTTATACGTTAATTCCTGATGAATTTCTTTCACTACGATTTCTCCCGCAACCAGCTTTTCAATCTCCCGCTTTACCGTGCCTGTATCAGCTTTTTCAATAAAATGTCTCACCACATCATTACTACTTGTGTTAGACCAGTAATCCTTCGGTACAGCCTCTCTATCCTCCCTCAACTCATCACAATAGTTAATGACATCCCATGGACAGTATACTTCCACATCGCCAAACCGATAGCCGTCATACCACTCTTTTACAACCCCGTATTTTTCTGTAAGTCCATAATATTCCAGTATTTCTCTTACCTCTTTATCTGTAAATCCAAAATACTCATTAAAACGGACATCCGCAACAGATAAGACCTTCAGATTGTTCATGCCTGTAAAAATACTTTCCTTTGCGATACGTAAGCATCCGGTCAGCACAGCAAAGTAAAGATGTTCATTCGTTTTGAGTGTCTGACTGAATATATTTCGTATCAGCGAGACCATCTGGTCATAATAACCCTTTTCATTAGCCTTTGCCAGAGGTACGTCATACTCGTCAATCAGAATAATAACTTTCCTGCTGTAATGCTTCTGAAGCAATCCACAGAGTATTAAAAGTCCGTTCATTAATATTTCATCTGACATTTCAAAATTTCCCCTGTCATCTACATGAATCAATGCATGATACCGCATTTTCTCCGCTTCTGACAGTTCGCTGCTATGTGCCAGCATTCCATACCGCAAAGCCTCATTTCCGATAATCGAACACATCATAGAACGCGCTGTTGTAAAATTATCGCCATTTACGCCTTTGAGCGAAATAAAAATCACCGGAAACCTACCCATATATTTTTCGCACAAATCCTTCTCTTTTGAAATGTCCAGACCGTCAAACAACAATTGATCGCAGCCAATACCAAAAAACGTCTTCAACATACTCATATTCAGTGTCTTTCCAAAACGCCTGGGTCGGGTAAAAAGGTTAACTTTTCCCCAATTGTAGAGTAAGTCTGCAATCAGTGCTGTCTTATCAAGATAATAAAAGCCTTCTGTTCGGATTTCAGCAAAATCCTCAATTCCAATCGGAAGCTTTTTCTTTATAATATCATCCATCTTTGCATACACTCCTTTCCCACAGATCACTGCTCTTTTGTAGTTTCCATTTTATCATCCGCCCCTGAGAATGGCAAGCGCAAACAAAAGAGACAGGGACATTCAAAATAATATCTCTGTCTCAAACATCTACGACATTTTCAATAGTTCCAGTTCAAATTATACAACAGCCAGTTCAACCGTTTTCTGTTCATTGTTTCATAAGTAGAGCATACCTTATCTGCAATACACACCAGATAACTCTCCCGGTACATCGGCGGAATCGGTGTCAATGGAAACATGTGCTTTCTGATAATATCCTTCTCCCGATGGGTCAGGTGAAAATCCCGGCTGGCATTGCGCAGCGCACATCCCGGATGGGTAAAGCCATGAAAATGTCTTCCCTCTGACTTGTCATGCCAGTCATAAAGAAAATAATCATGGAGCAATGCTCCCCGTATCAATTCTTTTTTCTCAACTCTGATATGAAAACGTTCTGCAAGCCAGCAACTATAATAAGCCACTGCAATACTGTGACGATATACACTTGTGATTCCATGCTGTATATATGCTTCAGTTTCTTTCAATCTGGACTCCCGGATTACCTCATCTACAATCTTGATAAATCCCTCTTCATTTGAAAGCTTAATCTCTTTCTTTTGATTCAATGGTCAATACCCCAATCCTTTCATAACTCACTTTTACCCTTATTCTCAGTATAGAACTATGCCGCACAGGATGTCAAGTTATATTATCTTAACGTTTCAAAATTCACAATCCGGGTTGCCGCGTCTTTGACAAATCTTGCATCATGTTCCACAAAAAGCATCGTCGGCTCAAATATTCGAATTAACTTCTCAATCTGCATTCTGGAAAAAATATCAATATAATTCAGCGGCTCATCCCAGATATAAAGATGTGCCTGCCGGCATAAACTTCCTGCAATCAGTACCTTCTTTTTCTGCCCCTCACTATAGTCTTCCATTCGTTTTTCAAACTGCGCTCTTTCAAAATCTAATTTCCGTAAAATCGCCAGAAACAAGGTACGGTCAATTCCTTCTTTTTCCGCAAATCCATTCAACGTACCAGATAGTCCAGAAGCATCTTGGGGAACATAGGAGATTACAAGTCCCGAAGCCAGCTCCAACCGACCGCCGGAACACGCATTTATCCCCAGGACCATCTTTAAAACACTGGATTTTCCACAACCGTTTCCACCTTGAAGTGCCACACGCTCTCCGTTTCGTACTTGCATGCACAGATGTTTCAACACCTGATGTTGTTCATAAGCAATATCAACGTCCTCCATACGCACCAGAACCTCTTTCTGATGTTTCAGTGGTATCAGTTTCAGATTATCTACCGTCTCCAGATTCTTCAAAAGTGAAGACTTCTCTTCCAACGCTGCCTGTGCCCGATGTTCCAGATTTTTGGAACGTTTCATCATCTTTGCCGCCTTGTGGCCAATAAATCCACGATCAGGACGCAACCCGGCAATTCTGGTTCCCTTTTTCGTCTTTTCCACCTCATCCGACCAATTCTGTGCACTTGCTGCTGCCTGCTCCAATTTGCGGATATCCCGTTTCAACTTTTCATTTTGTGCCAGTTCAAAATGATCCTGATTTTCTTTTTGCTCCCACCAGACAGAAAAATTTCCTCTCGACACCGTGATATTACTCTTATTAATAGCAAGTACATGATCAATACAGCCATCCAGAAAATCCCGGTCGTGAGAGACTAATATAAAACCTTTCTTCTGATTCAGGTATTCCCGAAGCTTCACCCGGCTCTCCATATCCAGATGATTGGTGGGCTCATCAATCAACAGAAAATGATGATCCTTTGCAAACAATACAGCCAGAAGCACCTTCGTCTGCTCTCCGTTACTCAAGGTGGAAAACGGGCGGTAAAGTATATCACTGTCCACCTCAAGCAAATTCATCTCCCGGCATACCTTCCAAAACTCATAATCCGGATCCGCCTCCTCGATTACCTCTATGGTGTCCTTTTGTTTATCCGAAACTATATAGGGAAAATAGTCAAACACCTCTCTGGAACTGATTGTGCCTCTGTACTCATACTCCCCCAGAAGTAATTTTAAAAATGTTGTCTTCCCCCTTCCATTTCTCCCGATCAATCCCAATTTCCAATCCGTATCAATCTGAAAAGTCACCCGGTCAAAAATCAAGTCATCGCTTCCTTCATAGTAAAATGTCAAATCCTGAACACAAATCTGTGACATCTGTTTCCTCCATTCCTTCCATAGCTATCCTCATCAAAGGAAGTTCCATACTCCTTTTGAGAACACAAAAAACCGCAGAAAATATACACTTTCTGCGGCTATAACTTCACACAACAAAACCACCTTACATTGTCACAGCAATTTTATCATCCGAAGGAATCGACAACGATCAGAATTTCTCATAGTTATCAACCATTATTTCAAAGAAAGTACATATATTTCCTGCAGCGCATGACAAAGACAGACAGTGTTACTGTCATCAACTCATGCAATCTTAAGTTCATCCTTATCTGCAAGAAATAATAATCATACTTCCCCTCCTTTTTCTCTTTTTCAAGTAATCACTTGAACTAAAATTACACTACCATGAAAATCAGGAAATGTCAATTCACACTTTCCATAATCTCCTAACCCACAGAACATTCATCCTCACTTCGCTGCCGGGTACTCGTTACAGAGCAGTCTATAAGGAGCCTCATCTTCTTCGATTTCCGGGAATCGGCCCACAGGTGGTTCAAAACGGTTATCGGTGTTATCATCGTTGCACTGGCTGACTTCACCCAGCAGCACATCACCGCTTCCTGCCTCAACCGTGAAATCATGATACAAATACTGCTGAATATAAATGCTTTCTCCGGGCGTCAGCCGAATCTGTGTTCCCGCCGAAACGGTATAGGTCCGCCCGTCTGTATGAACCGTAACATCTGATACATAATCAATACTTTCATCCGGAAGAGAATTATAGACACGAATCAGTACATTACCGCCCCCGCGGTTAATAATATCTTCTGTTTTATACCAGTGAATGTCCCAACCCAACATGCAGTCACGAATTTCATCATATTCATGACCCAAATGCTTCCATTCTTCCGGAGTAAAATGACAAAACGGCGGCAAATAACAACAATGTTTCTTACACATTGTCTCTAACTCTTTTAATGCTTTATTAATTTGTGAACGCTTCATTTGGAAAATTTCCTTTCCTTAAATTTGTGGCAGGAATTGCGGAACTTTATTGCTCCAACTTTGTTGATTAGGACCCGTTACTCCGTATCCATATCCAACAACCATCAGCGTATGGACAATTATTTCTTTGAATTTTAAAATAAGGCTCCGGAAGCAAGCTTCCGGAGCTTTATCTCTCACTATATATTATTTTAAATAAACGGACATGTCTGCTGACGCAGACATCACCATGTAGGAACATCGATTGCTTCAACACTTATCTATCAGCGTTTCCTCTGCGTCTTCTGACAAACAATACTACTGCCAGCCCTGCTGACAATGCAACGACTGCAGCCCAAATTCCAATTGATGTTTCATCGCCTGTTTTTACAGTATTTACAATTGTTGCTTTCTGAGGAATCTTCTCCCACAGTGCATATACTGTAATTGTCTGCTGGTTCTGATCAAAGGTCACTTCTTTTACAACTTTACTTGCATTTGCCTTTTCCAGTGTCCATCCTCTGAACTTATATCCGGTACGGGTCGGCTCTTCGATATTCAATGTTACTTTACCAAAGCTATTTACAATTACCTGAGTCTGAGTACCACCTGTCTTCCATTTTCCGCCGTTTACATCGTAAACAAGTATGCAGCGAATCTCTTCCCAGTTTGCAAATAATGTAATATTTGCATTCACCGGTGTTTTAAAATTATAAGCCTGTGTATATGCTTCATCCAAAAACCAACCTTTAAACAGGAATCCTGCTCTCGTTGGTGCTGTCGGCTCAACTGCTGCAGCTCCTTCACTAACCGTCTGTGCATCTACTGCGCTTCCGCCTTTGCTGTCAAAGCTTACAACGTATGCAGCCGGCACTTCACCATCAACCCATTTTGCATATAAGGTAATATCTGTATTAACCGGCGTTGCAAAATCATAAGCCTGTGTATATTCCTGATCCACATACCAGCCCTGGAACACAGAACCTGCTTTTGTCGGTGCCGTTGGCTCAACTGCTGCAGTTCCTTTTTCAATGATCTGAGCTTCAATCACACTTCCGCCTACGGTATTAAACGTAACAACACAGTCATCCACTTTATTGATTTGGGTATAGAATGTCCAGTATGTAGGATTCCTGGATCCATCATAACCTGCCTGTACCTTTGTTACTCCATCTCCTGCAGGTATCGTCAATACCTTTGTATTTGTATCATAGTTTGGATTATCGCTATTTGTTTCTTCAAAAACACTGATAAATGTACTTGAAACTACTTTGTTTAAATCAATTGATTTACTTCCATCCGGATTCACTGTATAAAATCCATCAAGATCAATAACAACGTTTCCTGTATGTTGCTTAACCGCATCACACCCGCTATACTTTGTCATCCCTGCTGAAATATAGACAGTCTCCTGTCCGTCGGAATGCCATCCTACAACCAGATTCGGGCAATCCCGAAAATCCAATGTAGTAAGAGGATTGCCTCCATATTCAACATCATACAGCTGGCTCATTCCGGAGACATCAAGACTCATCAACTGATTATTGCAGCAATCCAAATATGTTAAGCCAGTAAAAATCTTAATTCCTGTTAAATCTTGAATACCTTTGCTCCGTATACTTATACGTGTTACCGCACCGATTTCATTGTCTGACAACACACCATCAGAATCTTTATCCAATTGACTTACTACCCACGCTCTAAAATTCGGATCCGGAAAGTTTGTCTCATCAATTGCTACTCCCTCTCCTGCCTGTACCGCCGCACCTGGATCCTCTGCCGCAGTTGCCTCCTCCGGGTTAAGCATTGTCTTTACTTCTTCTGCCTGCGCGACATCTTCTGTCGGCTGTACTTCATTCTCTGTGCCAGTCTCCTCTGTCGGCTGTACTTCATTCTTTATGTCGGTCTCTTCTGTCGGTTGTACATCATTCTCTGTGTCAGTTTCTTCTGTCGGCTGTTCATCATTCTTTATGTCGGTCTCTTCTGTCGGCTGTACTTCACTTTCAGTGCCGGATTCTTCCTGCACTGCTTCCTCGTTACTGATCTCTTCCGCCTGCAAAACAACCTGTTCTTCACCGGACTCTTCCGCACGAACTGTGCTTAACATTGGATTTCCCATAATAGATACAGCTAAAGTAGCTGCTAACGCTATGGCGGCAATTGATTTCCTTTTCATAATCTTACCATCCTTTTTTTAATTTTAACGATTAACTGGTAACCAACATGTTCAGCGTAACACCAAAAGGAAAAGAGAAAAATATATTTTTTTTTAGAAACATATATTTTTTTCATGTTTTTTCCTTCCTATGTTTTCGCTCTTATTTATTCATGTTTTCTCTTCATTTTTTCCTGCAAAATCACTGATAATCCTGCAAAAAAAACAACAACAGCTTAAAGTCCAACTAATTTTTTCATAACACCACCCTTCCTTTCTCATACTGTTTTGTAACTACTTACATTAATAACACTCTGCATCTTTGAATTTTGTTGCAGCAATTTTTAAACTGACCTGTCTGTTAGCGCAGACATCATGATTCATAAAAATCGATTGCTCCGCACTATGTGCTCCCGCAATCGCCGCCAGTATGCGGAATCCTTTATAAATGAAAAATATACCAGAAAATTATTTATAATTCCACCAATCAAACTATCCACTTGCGCAACCTGTGATTGCTGTATCACTAATACGCACAAAAACCTGTAAACAAGACTGTACATCTTGCTTACAGGTTTTTCTTACACTTACATTGTATCTACGAATTCAAAATTTTTAACTTACAGATCAAACAATACCCTGAGCCATCATAGCATCTACAACTTTTTCAAATCCTGCAATATTAGCGCCCATTACGTAGTTTCCTTCCTGACCGTAACGTTTTGCAGCATCGTCAATGTTGTGTGTGATATTTACCATAATCTGCTGTAATTTTGCATCTACCTCTTCGAAGGTCCAGCTCAGACGCTCGCTGTTCTGGGACATCTCAAGTGCGGAAGTAGCAACACCGCCGGCGTTTGCTGCCTTACCAGGTGCAAAGATTACTTTATTCTGCTGCAGATATTCTGTAGCTTCCAGAGTGGTAGGCATGTTCGCTCCTTCGCAAACTGCAAGGCATCCGTTTGCTACCAACTGCTTTGCATCTTCCAGATGCAGTTCATTCTGAGTTGCACAAGGAAGTGCGATATCTACTTTTACGCTCCATACACCGCGTCCTTCATGGTACTCAGAGTTCGGACGATAATTCTTGTACTCTGTCAGACGAGCACGTTTTACTTCTTTGATTTCTTTCAGTGCATCTACATCAATTCCGTCCGGATCGTAAACCCATCCGTTAGAATCAGAACAGGTAACAACTTTTGCACCTAACTGATGTGCTTTCTGGATTGCGTAGATTGCAACATTACCGGAACCGGAAACTGCGCAGGTCTTTCCTGCCAGCTCAATGCCGTTCAGCTTTAACAGTTCTTCTGTCAGATACAACAGACCATATCCGGTAGCTTCTGTTCTTGCCAGAGAACCGCCGTATGTCAGACCTTTACCGGTCAGAACACCTTCATATAAACCACGAATTCTCTTATACTGTCCGAACAGATATCCGATTTCTCTTCCACCTACACCGATATCACCAGCCGGCACATCTGTATCTGCACCGATATATTTGCAAAGCTCTGTCATAAAGCTCTGGCAGAATGCCATGATCTCACGGTCTGATTTTCCCTTCGGATCGAAGTCAGAACCACCTTTACCTCCACCGATCGGCAGTCCGGTCAGAGAGTTCTTAAAAATCTGCTCGAAACCTAAGAACTTGATGATACCCAGATTTACAGACGGATGGAAACGAAGTCCTCCCTTGTATGGTCCAATAGAACTGTTGAACTGTACACGGTATCCTGTATTTACCTGAACCTGTCCTTTATCATCTACCCATGGTACACGGAACTTAAACTGACGCTCCGGATTTACAATTCTCTCCAGAAGCGCTTCTCTTCTGTAAACTTCTTCATTCTCCTCAATCACCGGACGTAAAGATTCCAATACCTCTTTTACTGCCTGATGAAATTCTGGTTCACTTGGGTTTTTGGTTACGACTGACTCAATTACCTCATCAACATATGACATCTCTTATGTCCTCCTATGATTTCTCCCTTATTTTTCAGAGCTCCTTTATTTCGCTCATTCTATCATACTTATCCTGTCTTTACGGCGCTCTTTTTTCCATTCACGATTATAGCACGAAGAAAAACACTTTGGCAATACAGAATTTAAAATACTTCCTATTTTTTTCGCCTTTTTTTAAGTTTTCCATTGTTTTTTTCACTAAAACTGAAACAAAACAGCTTTTTTTATTTATTTTTAAAGTTGCAGCCCGGTATTCCTGCCTATTCACCTTTATTTTCTTCTCTTTTTCTTCTTTCTGACTGAGAATCCAAATGTCCCAAGACTTTTTCCCAATTCAAAATACTCCCCGTGAGAATACGCCACCAGCCCCGCATCATTCAGATGAAACTTTCCGCCCTCATCCAGATACTTCTCATCCACATTCACTCCGACCACTTCCGCCATAAAAAGATCATGACTCCCCAACCTTTTTATGTCCACAACCCTGCACTCAATATTCACAGGGCTCTCCAGAATCCCCGGCACCTTCACAATCCTCGATTCACAGGGCGTCAGCTTCAAAACCTCAAACTTATCCACATCCCTTCCTGATTTCACCCCACAGTAATCCGCCGCATACACCAGATCTTTCGTAGTCAGATTAATCACAAACTCCCCCGTCTCTTTAATAATCTCATAAGAATACCTGCCAGGCCGCACCGAAATTGAAGTCATGGCCGGAGAAGTATTCAACGTAGCCGCCCAGGCAACCGTAATAATATTCGGCCTCTCCCCCTCCCTCAGACAACTAACCATCACTGCCGGAACCGGATACAACATGTTCCCCGCCTTCCAAAACTGCTTCGCCATCACACTACTCCTTCCATCCTCTATATATTTATTCCATCCAATACTGCTCTTCCAAAACCTTCTCCTATCCCGCATCCTTTAGCTCCTGCAAAACAAAAGTCCGATACCCAAAACCCCCATTTCCGATACCAGACCTAATTACTCAAACCACCCATATTCCACTTTTCTTACCTTCCATGCCAGAGCGTGTCTGAAAATACATTTCCAAAAACCGCACGCTCCACTTTGCGTGGAACTCACCTCAAATTCCCCTCTGGTGTACTGTCCCGTTCACTTTCAGCCAGCAACAACAGTATCACCGCAGAAGTCAGGAAAAGAGCGGGGGGAGAAGGAGCTTCCGAGGGATTTGCGCTGACTTCGGAGTGAGCCCGAAGATCCACTTTCTGTAAACACTTAGCGATGAGCTTAGTGTGAACGAAAGTTAGCTGAGGGGAAACGAAGAAGCAAGCAAATCCCCGGAAGCTCCTTCTCCCCCCGCTCTTTTCCGTCCCCTTCACCACTACATCTGTTGCTGCTGCAAAGCCAACATAAATCCTGGAATCAGTTGTTTTTTCCTGGACACGACTCCCGGCAGAACCGCACTGTTCTCTCCTATAGTTTCCGGATGAAATGCATTCTCCACCAGTTCTTTCGCCCCATCCCCGTAATATACCAGTTCCGTAGATTCGTTGATAATATTTGTCAGCATAAAAAAGACCTTCGGAAGCCCATGCTTAACACTTTCACTCTCAAGCTGGGGAAGCAACTGATTTTTGATACTTTCCAGTTCACCAGCATCCATAGAATTGATCTGTCCCACACCAAACGTAGCTTCTTCCACAATAAACTTCTTAAAGTCCTGATAAAAAATTTCTTCCGGCGACTTATCTTTCAGATTACTTCCTGCCCGAAACATCTCCGTCGCAAACTCTTCTATCACGATACCTGCAATTTCTGCCAATGCCTTAGCTGCCTCCTGATCCAGAAACGTACAGGTGGGTGACCGGAACATCAACGTATCCGATATAATGGCCGCACACAGAAGTCCTGCAATGTCCTGGGGAATCTCCAGATTTCGTTCTCTGTAAATCTGGTACATAATCGTTGCCGTACACCCTACCGGCTGATTCCGGAACAGCACCGGAGCCATCGTTTCCAGAGAACCTAACCGATGATGATCAATAATTTCCAGAATTTCCGCATCATCAATATTATCTACCGCCTGAGATTTTTCATTATGATCCACAAGAATCAATCTCTTCTTATTATTGCCAATCAAATTCCGGCGGGAAATTGTACCTACATACTTATTTCTCTTATTCAGAACCGGATAATCCCGGTGTCTCTGAGTTTTCATTATATCTCTCACCTGATCCACAAAATCACTGGTGGTAAATGTAATCAGTTTATTCTTTGTCATCAGATATTTAATCGGAATAGACTGATTGATCAATCTTGCAATCGTATATGTATCATGGGGCGAACTGATAATCACACAGTCATGATCTTCTGCCAGTTTCTGAATACTTTTTGATATCTTTGCTCCCAACCCCACGACGAGACAACTGGCTTCCATCTCAATCGCACAAAGCTGATCTTCCGCCCGGTTTCCAAGAATCACAAGGTCGTCCTGGTTAATATAATTTTCCATCATATCTGGATGAAAAGAACCAACTACCACACGTCCTTTGATAAAATATCCATGTTCATTTCCCACAATCACCTGTCCATCCAAGGTTTCTGCAATACTGCGGTACTGTGTCCTTGCCTGGGACATAACGGTGCTGTCATAAGCGTCCATATAAGAACTTGCAATATCACTGACCGTAATAAGTCCCTGCAGATCATTATCCTCACTGGTGATTGGAAGCGTTACAACATTTTCCGCCCGCATCTTCTCCCATGCTCTCTTCACAGAGATATTACTTCTTACTCCTTCGATTTCATGGATATCAATCTCTCTTACCTGAGTTCCCGCATCCGGCAGATATCCCGGCGCTCTTACTCCAAAACGGCGCAGCACATATTCCGTCTCCTCATTAATCTGGCCAGCCCGCTTCGCCACAAAACTTTCATTTTCCGTACGATTCTTAATATCTGCATAAGCGATAGCTGAACAAATCGAATCGGTATCTGGATTCTTATGACCTATCACATAAATCTTATTCTCTTTTTTCATAACTTCAATCCTCCTGCTTTTGCAGTTTCACTGTTCCTGACACTTCCGTACACTTCCTGCTGCCTCCCGAAACAGTCCATAATGACTTCAAACTTCTATTTCAACACAGTTTATCACTGATTTTTTATTTGGTAAATACCAATTTTTATTTTATTGTTTTTATTTTTTCACAAGTATGTTAAAATAATTGCATGTCAATCACAAAGCGGTAACTGTGAAAACATAAAGCAGTTGCTAATCTAAAAAAAGGAGCGAACAATATGTCAGAAGAAAACATGACCATGGACGATTTTTCCAAAGCTGTAGATGATTCCTTTGATTCTTTTAAGGATGAAGATCAGATGGCATGGGAAAAACTGAATCAGTTAAAGGAGGACAAAACCATCCTGACTGTAACGGTTGACGGCGTTGTCAACAAAGGTGTTGTATCCTATGTAGAAGGCATCCGCGGATTCATCCCAGCTTCTAAGCTGGCGCTTGGACGTGTTGATGATCTGAATGAATATCTGGGCAAAGAAATCCAGGTTCAGGTCTTTGATATTGATGAAGAGAAAAGCCGTCTGATTCTATCCTGCCGTGAGATCCTCCGCGCAAAGGCTGCGGAAGAAAGACAGGCAAAAATCAATGCAATTGCCGTTGGCAGCATCATGGAAGGAACCGTAGAAAGCATTCAATCCTATGGCGCATTCATTGATCTCGGTGATAACATGAGCGGTCTGGTACACATCTCCCAGATCAGTCATACAAGAATTAAAGATCCTTCTGTTGTTTTAAGTGTCGGGGATCCGGTAACTGTAAAAGTGATCGCTATCAAAGATGGTAAACTGAGTCTTTCCATAAAAGCATTGGTAGAAGATGCGGAAAAAGCAGAACAGGAAGAGATTGAAAAGATTGAAATTCCAAAATCTGAAGAACTGACCACCAACCTTGGTTCCCTGTTCAAGAATATTAAACTCTGATATCCCTGACACCAAAGTCGATTGTGACCTCTTTCCCGTTTCTGCATATAATAAAGTAAACCCGCAATCGAGGTTTTATACGAGAAAGAGGCACTTCTTTGTGCATACACATTCATCTGGGTAAAATACGGGTTCTCATCGATTGCTTTATATAAAACAAGAGTGACCGCCCATCGCTTACAGATATGCGGTTTACTCTACATAACCCAATGAACAAGAATCAGGGAACACCGCCGAATGCCATTGATTCATTCGGTGATGTTCCCTGAACTAATTTCGCAAAACAGGAGCGTTTTTCATGCTGCAAAATACCACAGTTTCAGCCTACACCTATATTGTAAAATGCAGTGACAATACCCTTTACACTGGTTGGACCAACAATCTGGAAAAACGTATCAAGACCCACAATGCCGGAAAAGGCGCCAAATACACCAAGTCCCGCCTTCCTGTCACTCTTGTCTATTACGAAACCTTCCAAACCAAAGAAGAGGCCATGCGCCGCGAATGGGAGATCAAACACCTCACTCGCAACAAAAAACTTCAGCTTCTCACATCATTTATTACATAGCGGCTTCCGGCATCTCATTCTTTGCCTTGTTAAACATCTCTTTAAACTTGCTTGACAGCTTACATAATTTTCCATACAGATCAAAGGTAATTTCTGTCTGAGGTGCTACGCTCATATAGGAAACCATCATTTTTACCATCATATAACTGTCAATAAATGCTGCCTTAACACATATCGCTATCATAACTGCCAATAAAAAGGCTGCCACTCCCGACCAGTTAAATATCGAAAAGATACCGCCTATAATTGCAAAAGGAATCACCCATGCTGCAGCTGTAGCCGCAATTACGATCAGGGTTGTGACAGCCGCATTTAAATGCACCTTCCTCTTTTTTATAGAATGTATAGCCGAGACAGCATTCATCCACATAACCAAGCGCTATCCCTATAAAAAGCTGAAGAATACTTACTACTGCACTGGCACCAGGTATACTTCCAAATATATTATCAATTTTCCCAACTGTATTTTGAAGCTGTTTTACTGCTCCGCTTATCAAACGGTCAATTACAAAATACGCATTGGATGCGGCAAACCGTTCCTTAACCATATCTTTTCCCGTTTCAAACATCTGGTCCGGAATCTGTCCGGTGGTTACTGCTGTCGTTATAATTGCAACATGAGCAGCCTTTATCATATACCCTACATAATGCATGGCAAACTGATAAATTCCCGCAGTTAAAATAATCCACATGAGTATCATAAACATGAATATCATATTATTACGAAACAGTGCTCCTATACCAGCACACATCGCCAACAATATGACGGATATTAAAGTAATTGCCGCCCCCATTGCAAGCTTTAACCATGCAAATTTCATTGTTTTAAAATAGATATCTTTTACACCCATCTCTTTCCTCCTCTATCTAATGTAAAATCAAAAGCAAAATGCTTTCTTGAAAAGAATATATCAGATGGGTGTTTGTAATTCCACCGACCAAACCGTACAATTACAGCAACCTGCAGTTGCTATTTCATATTCATTTTTCGCTTTATTTCATCAATAATTTTAGAAATTTCATCCAAGGTTTCCAAAATCTCATTCATTCGCATTTTTTCATCCTCATCGATAATTCCATCCTTCATAATATCCACCAATTCTTTTGATATACTATCCATATCCTGAGCGGAACCTAAAAATCTAAGCACAACTCTGTCCAAACTTTCATCATTCTTTAATTGAATATGTTCTTTTAACAGATAATCTATGGATATATTAAAAAAGTCACTAATAAGAATCAACTTATCCGTTTCCGGTAAATTTGTTCCCAATTCCCATTTTGAAATAGCTTGCCTGCTTACATCTAATTTTTCTGCAAGTGCTTCCTGTGAATAGCCATTTTCCACTCTTAAATTCAATAATTTCTCTGCAAAGTTCATTCTTTTGTACCTCCCATAAAATTATATTTTATGGATGGGACTAAATCAACCACTTTACAATGGAAGCTTCGCAATTTTAAGTTGCGGCAATGAGATTTGCCTGTCAACTGCATACGATTGTATACAGAATATCTTGATCTCAACAACAGATAAAATCTATCATATTATATCGGCATTCCTGCCACAAAAAAATACATCATAATAAAGTGACAGATGCTCCCACCCATAACAAACAAATGAAAAATCTCATGGGATCCAAAATTCTTATGTCTTGCATCGAACTTTGGTGTTTTAAACGCATACAGGATTCCTCCCACTGTATAGATGATGCCGCCTGCCAGCAGCCACCCAAATGCCGGTTTTGACAAAGCATGGAAAATTTGAGAAAACGCCAGTACACACAGCCATCCCATACCGATATATAACACGCTGGAAAACCACTTCGGGCAAGTAATCCAACATGCCTTTATGATAATCCCCAAAATCGCCACTGCCCACACTGCCGTACAAAGCAGTTTTCCACCTCTTCCATTCAGAACAATCAAACATACCGGAGTATAGCTGCCGGCAATCAACACAAAGATCATCATATGATCCATCTTTCTCAGCCGGCGGTTTACCTTTTCATTAACATCCAGCGAATGATAGATCGTGCTTGCCGCATATAATAAAATCATACTCAACATAAAAATTCCAAGAGCGATCATATGCAGATAATCCGGCTCTCTTGCCGCCTTTACCAACAGCGGTGCCGCTCCCAATATTGCCAATATACAGGCAATTCCGTGTGTAACTGCACTTCCCGGATCTTTAATACCTAATTTTTTCATAAATCCACCTCTCAAATTCACACATATTCATTACATAGTTTTGATTACTATGTTTTATTTTATTCAATACTACACTATATATTATTAAAAATCAAGAGGTTTCTTATACTTTTTATGATGATACCAGGGTCAAAAGGTTATGCGTTTCATGCTTGCATGAAAAAGCATGACTTTGGGACCCGTAAAACATGAGAAAGTAGCCCGAACAGGGCGGATTTCGAATGTTTTCAGGATTGCGGGAGCATGAAATGCGGAGCAATCCGTGTATCATAGGGGGCAAAATACCTTTTGACCCCAACATCATGTAAAGAGGAAAGGATGTAAGATGAATCAGATAGCGAAGATTAAGGAGTTGGAGCGGAAGATTGGGTATAAATTCCGGAATTTTAATTTATTAGTGATGGCAGTGCGGCATAGTTCTTATACGAATGAGCATAAGCAGGAGCGGTTGGAGTGTAATGAGCGATTGGAGTTTCTGGGAGATGCGGTGCTGGAGGCGGTGTCTTCGGAGTTCTTGTATCAGAACTTTCCAGAGAAGCCGGAAGGTGAACTGACGAAGATGAGAGCGAGTCTTGTGTGTGAGCCTACGCTCGCTTATGATGCGAGAGAGATTGCCCTTGGCAGTTACCTTTTGCTTGGAAAGGGAGAAGAGGCGACCGGGGGAAGAGGAAGGGATTCAATTACTTCGGATGCATTTGAAGCGGTGATAGGAGCCATCTTTTTGGATGGTGGTTTTGCTAATGCAAAGGAGTTTGTCCTGGCTCATGTTCTGGACGATGTGGAACATAAGCAGCTCTTTTATGATAGCAAGACTATCCTTCAGGAAATGATTCAGGGAGAAAAGGGGGGCGATGTTTCTTATGTGATCACAGGAGAGCGGGGACCGGATCATGATAAGTGTTTTGAGGCAGAGGCTTATGTGGGACAAAGGAGAATCGGTTCCGGTTCCGGAAGGACAAAGAAAGCGGCTGAGCAGCAGGCGGCGTATGATGCGATCTGTAAGATTAAAAAGAGCGGTAAGTAGGTGACATATGTATCTAAAATCCATAGAGATGCAGGGGTTTAAGTCCTTTGCAAATAAAATGATATTGGAGTTTCACGATGGTATTACAGGTATTGTAGGGCCAAATGGCAGCGGCAAGAGTAATGTCGGGGATGCGGTCCGGTGGGTACTTGGTGAGCAGAGTGCGAAGCAGCTTCGAGGCGGTAATATGCAGGATGTCATCTTCTCAGGTACAGAAACACGGAAACCTCTGGGGTATGCGTCGGTGGCGATTACGTTGGATAATTCGGATCATCAGTTAAATATCGAATATGAGGAAGTCACAGTCACCAGAAGGTTGTATCGGTCGGGGGAAAGTGAGTATCTGCTCAATGGTACAGGGTGCCGTTTGAAGGATATCAATGAATTGTTCTATGATACGGGTATCGGAAAAGAAGGCTATTCGATCATCGGGCAGGGACAGATTGATAAGATTTTGAGCGGAAAGCCGGAAGAGCGCAGAGAGTTATTCGATGAAGCAGCCGGGATTGTCAAGTTTAAGCGAAGAAAGGCTGCCACGTTGAAAAAACTGGCGGAGGAGGAGCAAAATCTGGTCCGTGTTACGGATATTTTATCAGAATTGACCAGGCAGCTTGGACCTTTGGAACGTCAGTCAGAGGCAGCGAAAATTTATCTGAAGAAAAAAGAAGAGTTAAAGGTTCTGGATGTCAATCTGTTCCTGATGGAGATGGGACATATCGAAAGTCAGATGCAGGAAATCAGCGGAAAGTATGACGCGGCAAGCCGGGAACTTTCAGAAGCCAGGGAAAGTTTTGAACGTACGAAGCAGGAATATGAGCAGTTGGAACAGGAAATGGAGACTCTGGATGAAAAAATCCAGTCGTCCAGGGAACAATCCAGCCAAAATGCCTTGACGAAGCAGCAGCTGGAAAGCCAGATTGAGCTTCTGAAAGAACAGATACATACGGCTGAGATGAATGATGAGCATTACCGATCCAGAATCGAGACTGTCAGAGAGGAATTAAAGCAGCGTAAGGAATCAAAGGATGCATATCTGGGTGAGCAGGAAGAATTGAATCTTCAGCTTGCAAAGGTTCGGGAGAAAAAAGAGACAGGCGAACAGGAACTTCAGACGCTGCAGCTTTTAATGGAAGAAAATCGTCTGGCGATCGAAGACGGAAAAAATGAGATCATTGAAATTCTGAATAAACGAGGTTCTACAAAAGGTAAGATTCAGCGTTATGATACCATGCTGGAACAGATTGGAATCCGGAAATCGGAGCTGAATCAGAAGCTGCTTCATCTGAAAAGTGACGAGGCACAGCAGGTACAGATTCTGGAGAAACTGCAGAAATCGTATGAGGCGATCAATGAAAATGTCCGGAAGATGAAGCAAAGCTATGAAGAGGTGGATGCACAGATTGCCGGACTGCAGAATGAGATTTCGGAACAGAACCGGCAGTTGGAGATTGGACAGAGCGCTTACCACAGGGAATCTTCCAGGCTGGAATCTTTGAAAAATATCACGGAACGTTACGACGGATATGGAAACAGTATCCGGAAAGTCATGGAGCAGAAGGAACGAAATCCTGGTATCCATGGTGTTGTTGCCGATTTGTTCAAGACTCAGAAAAAGTATGAAACTGCTCTTGAGACTGCTCTTGGCGGGAGCATTCAGAATATTGTTACCGATAATGAAAGTACTGCAAAGTATCTGATTGAGTTCTTAAAGCGGGGAAGGTATGGACGGGCAACGTTCCTGCCTTTGACCAGCATGAACAGAAAGCAGACATTTCCCAATGAAGCCGCACTGAAAGAGCCTGGAGTGCTTGGGATTGCAAGTTCTCTGGTGGAGTATGAAAAGATCTACGAGGGGCTTTGCAGTCAGCTTTTGGGACGGACATTGGTGGTGGATACCATCGATCATGCAATTGCTCTTGGCCGGAAGTACCGGCAAAGCCTTCGGATGGTTACGCTGGAAGGAGAACTCTTAAGCCCCGGCGGTTCCATGTCGGGCGGTGCCTTTCGGAACAACAGTAATCTCCTTGGACGGCGCCGTGAAATAGAGGAGCTGGAAACCAGCGTCAAAGCCTTAAAAAAAGACATGGATACCATGCAGGCATCCCTGGAGGAAAACCGAAGTCGGAGAAATGTTCTGAGAGATACCCGGTCGGATATCAATGAACAGCTGCAGAAATTGTATCTGCAGCAAAATACCGCAAAATTGAATATCACACAGGCGCGTGAGAAGACCATAGATCTGCAGAGTGGATTTACGGATCTGCAGAAGGAAGCGTTGGAGATTGAATCGCAGATTGGTGAAATCGGGCAGTATAAGCATCAGATCGAGGCTGAACTGGAGGAATCCAAACGTCGGGAGAAGGAACTGGAAGAACAGATTTCTGTGCGTCAGGAGACATTGGATGCCCAGACTGGACAGGAGAATGACCGGAATAGAGCATTGGAATCCATACGTCTGGAATATGCCAATGTGAGTCAGAAGTCTGAGTTTTTACAGATGAATATGGAACGTCTGGAGGAGGAAATTCTCCGGTTCCGGGAGGAAGAGATCCAGATTGCGCAGGCGATGGAGGAAGAGTCCGGGGATATCTCCAAGAAGGAATCTGATATCCGGGAGATCCAAAAAACAATTGAAGCTGCTGTGAAGGCAGAGGCGGACAATGATACGCAGATTCAGGAATTTTTAAAGAAGAAAGAAGAGATGACACAGTCTCATAAAACCTTCTTTGAAAAACGGGAAGAACTGTCCGGTCATATCAACCGGATGGATAAAGAGTGTTTCCGATTGAACAGCCAGAAAGAAAAGCTGGAAGATTCCAGGGAGAGCCATGTGAATTACATGTGGGAGGAGTATGAAATCACGCCCAATCATGCAAAGGAATATCAGATGGAAGAGCCTGTGGAGCGCAGCGAGATCAAAAAGCAGGTTACAGGGCTGAAAGAAGATATCCGAAAACTTGGTCCGGTCAATGTCAATGCAATTGAGGACTTTAAAGAACTGAAAGAGCGCCATACCTTTCTGGAGAGCCAGCATACGGATCTGGTAAATGCTGCCAGGACACTGCAGGGTATCATAGAAGAGTTGGATACGGGGATGCGCAGGCAGTTCACAGAGAAATTCCAGGAGATTCGCGTGGAATTTGACAAGGTATTCAAACAGCTTTTCGGCGGAGGAAAGGGAACCCTGGAACTGACTGAGGAAGAGGACGTGTTGGAGGCCGGCATCCGCATCATCAGCCAGCCGCCGGGTAAGAAACTGCAGAATATGATGCAGTTGTCTGGTGGAGAGAAAGCATTGACGGCAATTGCACTGTTGTTTGCTATTCAGAATCTGAAGCCGTCTCCGTTTTGTCTTTTGGATGAGATTGAAGCGGCACTGGACGATTCCAACGTAACCAGATTTGCCCAGTACCTTCATAAGTTGACAAAGAATACACAATTTATTATTATAACACATAGAAGAGGAACCATGAATGCGGCAGACCGCCTCTATGGTATTACCATGCAGGAGAAAGGGGTTTCCACGCTGGTTTCCGTGAATCTGATAGAAAATGAACTGGATAAGTAGCAAGATGAGGAGGCAAAACGTAGATGGCAGAAGAAAAAGTAGGTTTTTTTAAGCGGCTGGTCAAGGGCTTAAGCAAGACAAGAGAGAGTATCGTGTCGGGAATTGATTCTATTTTCAGCGGATTTTCCAGTATCGATGAGGATTTTTATGAAGAAATTGAGGAAATCCTGGTCATGGGTGATATAGGAATCAATACCACTACCGCAATCATAGAAAATCTGAAAAAAGAAGTTGCCGAGAAGCATATTAAGCAGCCATCCGAATGCAAACAGCTTTTAATTGACAGTATCAAGATGCAGATGGCAGTAGGTGAGACAGCTTATGAATTTGAACATCAGAAATCTGTGGTACTGGTAATCGGCGTCAACGGTGTGGGAAAGACCACTTCGGTGGGGAAACTGGCAGGAAAACTAAAAGACCAGGGGAAAAAGGTGATTCTGGCAGCAGCAGATACCTTCCGTGCGGCTGCAGGCGAGCAGTTGACTCAGTGGGCAAACCGGGCCGGGGTGGAACTGATCGGAGGACAGGCAGGAGCTGATCCGGCTTCCGTAGTCTATGACGCGGTGGCGGCAGCAAAGGCAAGAAATGCAGATGTATTGCTTTGTGATACGGCAGGGCGTCTTCATAATAAGAAGAATCTGATGGAGGAGTTGAAGAAGATTTATCGGATTCTGGAAAAAGAGTATCCGGATGCATATCTGGAAACATTGGTTGTCCTGGATGGAACCACCGGACAGAATGCGCTGGCACAGGCGCGGCAGTTTAAGGAGGTGGCAAATGTCACAGGAATTATTCTGACAAAACTGGATGGAACGGCAAAAGGCGGTATTGCAGTGGCAATTGAGTCTGAATTGGACATTCCGGTGAAATATATTGGAGTCGGCGAGAGTATTGACGATTTACAGAAATTTGATTCCGAACAATTTGTAAATGCATTGTTTGATATTAAGGAACATATGGCCTGACAGGCAGAAAGAGTGAGAAGAGATGGAAAAAAATCAGATGAAGGAACTACAGACGGGAGCACTTGAGGAGAACAAAGTACAGAAAAGCAAGGCAGAAGAGAAGATGCTGACACTGGAAAAATTTGAGGAAGCATCTGAAACAGTAAAACGTGTGACCCAGGAGACAAAACTGGTTTACAGTAAATATTTAAGTGAACAGACCGGGAATAAAGTCTATCTCAAGCCGGAAAATATGCAGCTTACAGGCGCCTATAAGCTGAGAGGTGCTTATTATACCATCAGTACCTTGACAGATGAAGAACGCGCCAGAGGACTGATTACGGCATCTGCCGGGAATCATGCACAGGGAGTTGCTTACGCCGCACAGTGTTACGGTGTGAAGGCAGTAATCGTTATGCCGACCACCACTCCGCTGATCAAGGTGGAGCGTACCAAGAGTTACGGCGCAGAAGTAGTGTTGTATGGAAATGTTTATGATGAGGCTTGTGCGAAAGCATATGAATTGGCGGCAGAGGAAGGCTATACGTTTATCCATCCATTTGATGATCTGAGAGTTGCAACCGGACAGGGAACCATTGCCATGGAAGTGATTCAGGAGCTGCCGCTTGTAGATTATATCCTGGTTCCCATCGGCGGAGGCGGGCTGGCTACCGGTGTATCGACCCTTGCAAAAATGTTGAAGCCGAACATCAAGGTTATTGGTGTGGAACCTGCCGGGGCTGCCTGCATGAAGGAATCCCTGAAGAATGGAACCGTGACCACGGTATCACCGGTAACTACCATTGCGGACGGTACTGCGGTTCAGACCCCGGGTGAGAAGATTTTCCCATATATCCAACAGAATCTGGATGATATCATCACGGTAGAGGATGATGAACTGGTGGTGGCGTTCCTGGATATGGTAGAAAACCACAAGATGATCGTTGAAAACTCCGGTCTTTTGACCGTTGCGGCATTGAAACATCTGGATGTGAAAGGAAAGAAAGTGGTCTCCATCTTAAGCGGCGGTAATATGGACGTGATTACCATGTCTTCCGTTGTGCAGAATGGATTGATTGCCCGCGACAGAATCTTTACCATCTCTGTCCTGCTTCCGGATAAGCCGGGTGAATTGGTACGTGTTTCCAGTGTGATTGCTGAAAAGAACGGAAATGTTATCAAACTGGATCATAATCAGTTTTTCAGCACCAACCGGAATGCGGCAGTGGAACTGCGGATTACGATGGAAGCATTTGGAACCGAGCATAAGAAACAGATTATTGATGCGCTGGAAAAAGCAGGATATCGTCCAAAACAGGTGCGCGCACATCTGTAGAGTGTCTGAAGTATGAAGTAATTTTTGATATTTTAAAATGAAATAACAATAGAAGCAATTATTTTTGGGGAGAGATCGTTCGTATCAGATCTGTCCCCAAAGTATCTTACTATGAAAGTCCCGTACAGCAGCCATGAACCGGAGCGTGCTTGCACGCGCAGGGTCATGGATATTGGACGGGCAAGCCAGTATGAGTAAGGAGGACGATAGTCCGGATTACGAATACTGGCGGCGATTGCGGGAGCACAAAGTGCGGAGCAATCGACTTTCATGAATGGTGGTGTCTGCGTCAGCAGACATGCCCCTTTAGAACTGTTTCTACTGCCATGATTAAACAATGTATTTTCCGTTCTGCTTGCTGTGCTGGATTCTGATGATGTATCAGTGTCCTTATTTTGCAACCTGTCTATAATGATTAAGGAATCAAAAACTTATTTTCGCTTTAAATACGCATTTTCATCAAACTACACAATAAGAATTTGTTATGGCTTGAAAATGGGTTTTTGATTTCTTAATCGTATGTGTTTTGTTTTAAATTTAGTATGAATAAAGAAGGATGATTGGTTATGAAAACTCAGAGAAATGATGTAAGGAATGTTGCAATTATTGCTCACGTTGACCATGGTAAAACGACACTCGTGGATGAGTTGTTGAAGCAAAGTGGTGTATTCCGGGCAAATCAGGAGGTTCAGGAGCGGGTAATGGACTCTAATGATATCGAGCGGGAACGGGGTATCACGATTTTATCCAAGAACACGGCTGTTTTTTATAAGGATACGAAGATTAATATTATCGATACGCCGGGGCATGCGGATTTTGGCGGTGAGGTTGAGCGTGTTCTGAAGATGGTGAATGGTGTTATCTTGTTGGTGGATGCTTTTGAGGGGGCGATGCCTCAGACGAAATTTGTACTTCAGAAGGCGTTGGAGCTGAATCTGCGGGTGATTGTCTGTATCAATAAGATTGACAGACCGGAAGCGCGGCCCGATGAGGTGGTTGACGAGGTTCTGGAACTTTTGATGGATCTGGATGCTTCCGATGAGCAGTTGGATTGCCCGTTCTTATATGCTTCTGCCAAGACAGGATTTGCAGTGAAGGATCTGGCAGATGAGGCAAAGGATATGGTTCCTTTGTTTGAGACGATTCTGGATTATATTCCGGCGCCGGAGGGGGATCCAGAAGCGGGTACACAGGTATTGATCAGTACCATTGACTATAATGAGTACGTTGGACGTATCGGCGTCGGTAAAGTGGATAACGGCAAGATTGCAGTGAATCAGGAAGTGATGCTGATGAATCATCATGAACCGGATAAAAAGAAAAAAGTGAAGATCAGCAAGCTGTATGAGTTTGATGGTTTGAATAAGGTGGAAGTTGCAGAGGCTAATATTGGGTCTATCGTTGCAATTTCCGGAATTGCAGATATTCATATCGGGGATACCTTATGTGATCTGGAAAACCCGGATCCGATTCCGTTCCAGAAGATTTCTGAGCCTACGATTGCAATGAACTTTATGGTAAATGATTCTCCGCTGGCGGGTCAGGAAGGAAAATATATTACTTCCCGTCATCTGCGGGACCGTCTGTACCGGGAATTGAATACGGACGTCAGTCTGCGTGTGGAGGACACCGACTCTCCGGACTGCTTTAAGGTTTCCGGCCGTGGGGAACTCCATCTCTCCGTCCTGATTGAGAATATGCGCCGTGAGGGATATGAATTCGCAGTCAGCAAAGCTGAGGTACTGTACCGTACCGACGAACGGGGCAAGAAGCTGGAGCCGATGGAGATTGCTTATGTGGATGTTCCGGATGAATTCTCTGGTTCCGTGATTCAGCGTCTGAGTGAACGTAAGGGAGAGTTGCAGGGAATGAGTCCTACCAGTGATGGCAATACCCGTCTGGAATTTGAGATTCCGGCACGTGGTCTGATCGGCTTCCGCGGAGACTTCCTGACTATGACGAAAGGTCAGGGTATCCTGAATACAATTTTCGATGATTACGCACCGTATAAAGGAGATATTCAGTTCCGGAAACAGGGTTCTCTGATTGCATTTGAGTCCGGTGAATCTGTAACCTACGGCCTGTTCTCCGCTCAGGACCGTGGCACACTGTTCATCGGCGCCGGTGAGAAAGTTTACGCAGGTATGGTAATCGGACAGAATGGTAAGGCAGAGGACATCGAATTAAATGTCTGCAAGACCAAGCATCTGACCAATACCCGTTCCTCTTCCGCTGACGAAGCATTAAAGCTTACCCCCCCGAAAGTACTTTCTCTGGAACAGGCTCTGGAATTCATCGACAATGATGAACTTTTGGAGGTTACCCCTACAAATCTGCGTATCCGGAAACGTATTCTGGATTCCAAGATGAGAAAACGCTCCAACTTAAAATAAACGCCAAAAGCCATGGTTGATATCAATTCCTTTGTATCAACCATGGCTTTTATAAATATCTTCCTTTCCGTATTCCGCCAAGAAAGAATCAAACCATCTTTTAATCCGCAATATCGCTTCTGCTTCGATCTGTCACGGTATTGTTCTCTATATTTCTATCCGTAAATCCATAATAAGTAACCCCTGCCTCAGCCTCATAACCACGGGAAGCTGCAAGCTCCTGTACCGTCACCAGTTCAAATCCACGATTCTTCAACTCAGGGATAATCGTCTGGCAGGCCGTAACCGTCGTCTCGTGAATGTCATGCATCAGCACGATCTGTCCGCCTTCCGCATTATCCAGCACGGCGGAAATATTGGACTGTACATTCTTTGTCTTCCAGTCCAACGTATCCACATTCCAGAACCAACAGGAGCGTCCGGTATTCGCCGCCAGAGTTCTGGTATACTCACCAAATGGAAAACGGACAACCGCCGCCCCCACCCCGTTATTGTATTGAGCAATCAACGCATCCGTCTGATCGAACTGCTGCTGTGCCACTTCCGCGCCTCCCGCCTTCAAATTCGGATGGTCATAGGAGTGATTTCCGATGGTGCATCCCAGACTTGCCATCCTTGGAATCGTGTCTGCGCCGTAGCGTTCTACATTGATGCCCTGCATGAAAAAGGTAGCCCTGGCACCATTTTGTTCCAGCACATCCAGTAAGGTATTCGTATACGGCCCGGGACCATCGTCAAACGTCAAAGCGATCATCTTCGACTTGTCTTTTTCTGCATTGTAAATGCCGTCCTCTTCAAAATAATATCCTTCTCCGCCGATTGCCTTCCATCCGGTATCCATATAGCCGTCACTTCCAAAATGATAACGCTGTTCCTCAATCGTCAGCCATCCATTGGCATAACAGCTCTGGTTGTCGGCAGCATACCACCATCCCTTACTGTCCACCTGCCAGCCCGGAACGGTACTTGCTGCTCTTTGTCCGTCAGCCAAAGCGATCTTTGCCGCATCCCCGGAACCGTCCTCCAGATTATTGGTCCCCGCCTGAACCTCAAGCACTGTTACACCTGTCTCTGCATCCGTGCTGACAGAAGTCTTCTTCACAAAAGGCTTTGCCGCTTTCCATCCTGCGGTGACAATCAGAAGCGCAACTGCCACACAGATGCTTACTTTGGCACAATTCTGTAAAAATGCTACTCTGCGGTTACGCCTTACACGTTTTCTAAGTACCTCTTTTTTCATATCAATCCCCGAATTCTATCTTTTGAAAAACCGAGCAGTTCATGCCCCTGTTTTACATCGCACATCATCTGCTCTGTTTGTCTGTTCTTTCCTCCTTTTATCATAACGTTTTCGGGGAGAATATTCAATTACATAATTCTTAAATTTACATAATTCGACATCAACTTTTCGTTTCACGCATCAACTGCGCCAACTGCGAAAGTAAGTCCGTACTGCCATTCACCGTGATATTCCCCACATTTTCGCAGATTTTTTCCAGATATTCCAGTTCCTTCAACTTAATTGGTCTATCTCCTCCACGATTTCCGCCACTGTTTTTGCAGTTTCCGGTCTGCTTAAAATATCGAATAAGAGAAAATGCAGCGTAATCTCTCCGTCAGTAAACCCTTTGCTTTCAATGCCCTGTAAAGCGGGTTACGGGCACAACTCCTGCTGTCTATGGAAAGGAATACCTGCTTCCCCGCGGACGTCTGACAGAAACACATATAGTCATCAAGATAACTTTCAATTCTCCGTCTTTCGTTATCGTATGTATGTGTACTTTTCTTCTCATATTCTTCCCTGTTCCGAAAACCATAGACATAGAATTCTCTCATATAGTCACGGATACGGTCGAAATTTTTTATCAATTCTGTATATGGCATAAAACACGCTCCATTTACCATTCTTTTGTTCAATGCACTGTAATCAAATGATGGTAGGGGCAAAAGGCATTTTGCCCCTATGATACACAAATTGCTTTCATTTTCAGCAATCCCCTTTACATTTTTTTACTTACGCGTTATAATAGAACAAATGTTCTTTTTCCTTGTATGAAGAATAGAATTCCGGAGGATTTGCTATGAATTATGACAAAATTTATTATTCGATTCTCAGCGTTTATCAGGAATGCCAGGTATTTTCATTTCCTGTTGATTGCTTCAGGTTGGTGAAAACTTACACCAACGACTGTATTCCATACAGTAAACTTCCTTCTCATAAGCAAAAAGTCTGTATGACAATCAGTACCGACGCTTTTCTTTATCAGGAGATCGTATATTACAATGATAAAATCCGCACAAACCGTCAAAGATTTTCTCTGATGCACGAATTAGGTCATGTCATGCTCAAACATGCAGAACATCCCACAGAAACCGCTGAACAAGAGGCAAATGCTTTCGCAAGCCATATTCTGGCTCCAAGGATTGCAATCCATTACGCCGGCTGCCGCAATGAAGCAGATGTTGCGCGAATTTTTCATCTTACCGGGGAGGCTTCCAGATATGCCTTCGACAATTATCGACGGTGGCGCCGCTATCTGACCTATTACCACATGGGGGAAATTGACCAGGCATTATTCAAACACTTTTATTCGGAAGAATACGGCTGCTTTGTCTGGAACAGAAAAATCTGCTATTCGGATGAGCATCTCTGTATCAATCATTCCATTGACTGCAGCCACTGCGCAGAAATACATCGTACTCCTGCTGCTTTCCATACTCCCTCATTGGATTCCGCTGCTCACTGAGCATGCTCTGCATACTCAACGGACATGTCTGCTGGCGCAGGCATCACCATCCATGAAAGTCGATTGCTCCGCACTTTGTGCTCCCGCAATCGCCGC